>Ga0115562_1002631_pt1 | contig 12362 bp, 10 predicted proteins | sample COGITO_mtgs_1105_6_FD_87200 | JGI IMG/M metagenome (GOLD analysis project Ga0115562, IMG submission 87200) | Pelagic marine microbial communities from North Sea - COGITO_mtgs_110516 | ecosystem: Environmental > Aquatic > Marine > Epipelagic | place: Germany:Helgoland, sampling site Kabeltonne...
CATCTTGACGCCAAACGAGGCCTATGCGCGCAAAACAGCACCAATGAGATTAGCAGCCTAAAATGAAACCCTGATCTACCTTAAACGGGCTGCAAAGTGGTCGAACAAACAAGACCACCTCTCAACCTCGTTCCCTCTTGGCCAACCAATAAATTTGCGAGCCGCATATCGGCATGGATCAGGTTAAAGCGCTCTGAGGGCTTGCCAAAGGCCGCCAGGCGGGCGCAGACAGTCTTTTCAACCTCTTCCAGAACCTCGGCAATGTCACGATCGACCAAAGGCGCATCGCGCCAGTTGCCCCATGTTGCTGCCGGTCCAAAGACCGCTTCGGCATCCCATGTCAGCCGTTCGAAATATGTGGGTTTCGCCCAACTGATCGCGTAGTCATGGCAGCGCGCAGCAATAGCCCCCAATGCATGGAAGCCATACGTCATATCCAAACTTTCGTCTGGGACGTTGCCCTCCACGAAGTGAAACAGCACCATAAAACGCCCATCAATCAGTGCGTCCGTTTTCCCAAACTGGATCGCACAGCTATTACGGCCAAGGTAATACTCCGGCGTCCTGATCACCTTTTCGCGCCCCAAAGCTTCTAGCCAAGCAAGCTCACTTTCGATGGCGCGCAATGTGTGATAGTTTTTTCAGTGGATGCGTAGAATTGCCTTATAGCCCTGAGATGCCTCGACCAGATAGGTTGTGTTTTCCGTGATATTGATCAACCTTAAGACCGCATCCTCGGGCACATCCCAAAACGACAATGACTGCTCGGCCAGCTTTTGCAAATAGCCCAGTAAAGTCTGTAAAGGCAGATCAACAGTTGACATTTGTTGTTCCCCTTTCGGACCGCCCACGGTTAATGCCTTCTTGGGTGCTTTTCCAAACCAATTTTGGTTTAATGACGATAGGCCTGTTGCAACGCCATGCCAATCACCATTACCGCATGTGTAAGACCTGCCATATAATCTTTTGCAATGGCATGCTACTGTTTTGGGATGTCTGAGGTTTTCCCCTACCCAGCATATGACCACTGCTCTTAGATCCCCCAAAACTGTCAAACAAGAGTTCTGTCTTTGCCGCGACTCCGCTTTGCCTCGGGCCAGCATTATTAATATTTATTACGCTGATAAATCGTCAAAAAACTCATATAGGCCAGACGCATTTTTAGACGCACTAATAATCATCTGCTTGCAAGCGGCGCGCAAAAGCGCAAGCAGCATCGGTTGGCAACCACCACACAGAGACCCAGCTTACAAACTCAGGCCAACAATGGATTCCCGGCCTTAAAAGAAAAATACCTAAACACTTTTTGAACCAGGTTTTTTGCCAAGTCACATGAAATTGTCTGCCTTACCATCAAGAATTTTGCTTTTCGAAAAAGTCATATACACCGCGCCAAAGGTTATGAGATTCACCATTACATTATCAATTTTGCGGGTTTTAGATCAATTAATTTGAAAGGCATAAATGGACAGATCAAATTCACACCCAATCAACTTTGGTTATCCAGCTTCTGATTGACAGAAAATTAGATGGGTAACAGCACTCCTTACAACCTTGATGTAAAGGATAAAGACGCGCAGTAGAAGGATCAAGATACCCTTCAACCTGAAATGATAAGGCAGATACATCTCTATCCGTTGAGGAAACCCCTGATCATGCTTAACTCGCTCATAAAAGTTGATTTATACACGACACCGGTCTATCGGTATAGGTAATCAAAAGATCATAAAGAGCTGTTTCATGCAAAACCGATCCTGTGTACTTTTTGCTATCTTACTCTGCCTTACCGCCAGCATGAGCTGGGGTGCAGAAACTGAGGTGGATGAGACCGATCTGGTCCCAAGAATGGATATTCTTTACAAAAAATTCTCGACCGAAGCCTTCACTGGCTTCGTAGTGAAATATTACGATGACGGTCAGATGAAAACCAAATCCGAATATAAAGATGGTCTCGAGGTTAAGGTTTACGAACAGTATTATGAAAATGGTCAAGCAGAATTTACAGGCACGTTAAAAGATGGGCTACGCGATGGCTTATGGGAATTCAATTATGAAAACGGGCAACTTCTGCGGAAAGTAGTTTACAAAAAAAATGAGTGGGAAGGCCTGGTTGAAACCTATAGAGAAACGGGTCAGCTGCTGAGTAAAGGCGATTACAAAGCCGGCAAAGAAAATGGCGTGTGGGAATATTATAAAGAAAGCAATGATCTCGAATATCGAGCGCACTATACCATTGGCGTTAAAGATGGCCTGTGGGAACAATACCACGATAATGGTCAGCTCAGAATGCTCGGCAATTGGAAAGCCGGTAACATGGACGGCGTGTGGAATTATTACCATGAGAATGGCCAATTAAAACGCACGGTGGGTTGGATAGATGGCAAACAAGACGGTCCAGAAGAATCCTATTTTGAAAATGGGCAGCTAAATTTTAAAGTGGCTTGGCAAAACGATGATAAAGAAGGTTTAGAGGAAGTTTATTACCAAAACGGCGATGTAAAATATAAAGTGGCCTATGAGGCTGGGAAAAAATATGGCCCGGAAGTGTCCTATTATCAAAATGGGAAAATCAACATGAAATTATCATGGATAGAGGATCACAAAGACGGGATATCCGAAGAGTATTACGAAAACGGACAACTAAAAATCCGAGAGGTCTGGGCAAATCAAGTTAAAAATGGCCTTGAAGAAATCTATTACGCGAGTGGACAACTTCAGCACCGGGTTACTTGGAAAGAAGGCTATAAAAACGGAACTGAGGAAAAGTTTTATGCCAACGGGCAACCAAAGTTAACGGGGACATGGGCGCTGAAAACTAAAAACGGGCCCTGGGCTGAATTTCGTGAGAACGGTCAACTGGTGCTCACTGGCGTGTATCGCGGGGGGCAAAAAGACGGTCGGTGGAAAGAGTATTATCAAAACAGTCAATTGAAAAACAATTCCATGTTCGACAAAGGTAAAAAACAGGGGCTTTTTCTAGCCTATTACCGCAATGGAAAATTATCGATGAAAGGCAATTATACGGCTGACAAACGCAGCGGAAAATGGGAATTTCACCGCGAAAGTGGCACATTTGACCGGGTGGAAATATTCGAAGACAGCTAAGGTTATTGTACAACAAATCAAACTCATGGCCCAGAACCTGAGGTAATGTTTGGCTTGGTTGTATTTTTTGTGCAGAGTGAACGCGGCCATTGAGGTTGACTTCCAAAACCCGGACACGGATGACGGTCCGCAGTGTGGCCTGCCGTCACTTAACCAGCCAGAAATAGCAGTCTGCATTTCGGTTTTTGGAGTAATTCATGTCCCACGGCGAATTCACCGCAAACTCATGCCGGCGGATCACAATCAGTTTGAACAGTCCCGGACTTCGGTGTGCCAAACGGATTCTGTCACCGCCTGTGATGGCGTCGACGGTTCACGTCACAACTTCACATTTGCCAGACCCTGGACAATTTGGAAAACTGTCGTCCAACCTGTCAGCCTTGGAAAACACTATCAGACCGAGCGAGCGTCTTGATGGTATGCGCATCTCCTTTTCTCAAGCCACACACCAAAAGTCGCGCCGATGGGTTCTCTCATCAACGGTCAGGCCCGCAGTGGAACGAAAGACAGAAAATGACAGACACTTTTCAGCAGGTTTCGGGAAACCTTGATTATGACGGCAACCGTTGATTCCTATTCTTCAGCCCTACAATCGTAGTAGAACAGACCAATTTAGCTGCCGTGATGTCAGCGTAGTTCAGGCAAGAAACACGTTTCTAAATGGCTGGGAATAAGCCGTCAGACAGCGCCTAATATGGCATTGGATGCGCTTTGTGGACTTGATCAAGCTCGGTGATACATTCATCGCTCAAGTCAACGTCAACTGCTCCCAAGGCGTGGTCTAATTGTGCCAAACGAGTTGCGCCAAAAATTGCCGACGCCATGAAAATCCGCGTGCGACACCACGCCAATGCCATGTGCACCGGATCTACCTGATATTTACGGGCAAGCGCCAAATAGGCATCGACAGCCAATACGGAGTTGGGCGACATACGTCCCGACAAATCCGAATTCAACGACAGCCGCGATCCCTCTGGAACCGTCCCGTTTTGGTATTTTCCACTCAGCAAGCCTGTTGCCAGCGGTGAATAGGCAATCAATCCAACCTCTTCGTTCACGCTGAGTTCAGCCAGGTCGGTATCATAGAGCCGGCACATCAAAGAGTATTCATTCTGCATTGATACGACCCTTGGCCAGCTACGATCTTCGGACATTCTGAGCCATTGCGCGGTACCCCAAGCGCTGTCATTTGACAGTCCAAAATGCCGGATATTCCCCTTGTCCACCTGTTTTTGCAGCGCTTCAAGCGCGTCTTCGATGTGCGCGAGCGTATCTGACTTATTCTGCGAGGATGGATCAAAGGTCCAGTTTTTACGAAACATATATGAGCCGCGGTTCGGCCAATGGAACTGATACAAATCAATATAGTCGGTCTGCAAGCGCCGCAACGAGCCTTCAATCGTTTCGGGAATGGTCTGCGACGAAATCGGCGCGCCATTACGAATAGATTGCAGACCTTCGCCAGAGTGTTTCGTGGCCAATATCATATCGCCACGCCGGTCCGCATTTTTGCAAAGCCAAGCACCGATAATCTCTTCAGTGCGCCCCATAGTTTCGGCTTTTATAGGATTGACCGGATACATCTCTGCGGTATCGACAAAATTTATCCCCCCCTCAAGCGCCATATCAATCTGGGCATGCGCCTCTTGCTCTGAGGTTTGTGTCCCAAACGTCATTGTCCCCAAACACAGTTCGCTCACCATCAGGCCACTGCGGCCCAGAGGATTCATTCTCATCTGCTCTCTCCTATTAGATCGGCCCCATTAGACCGATCCATTTGGAGCGGCGACCAGTTTTCTCTGGTCCGAGGTCGTAACTGTTTTCGAATCGCGTGGAAAGCATAATGGATAATCTTGGCTTCAACAGCAAATTCATCAGATTAATTGAATAATATTCTGGCAATTTTGAGCAATAGATTTGAGGCTGTGAACTCAGCATCATTCGATGCGAATCGTGAACCTAATTTCGAAAGGAAACAGCATGGCATCTGTAGTGATCGTCGGAGCGGGCCCCGGGTTAAGCGGCGCCCTCGCCCGCCTCTGTGCTCGAAATGGTATGGCTGTGGCGCTGGCGGCCCGCAATATTAACAAACTTAAGACAATTGCTGCCGAAACTGACGCCAGCCTGCATCAATGCGATGCCAGTGACGCCAATCAAGTGGCGGGTTTATTTGCGGATCTCGACAACACGATCGGGACAGCTGACATGGTGGTCTATAACCCTTCGGCGCGGGGGTGCCGGGATCAATACAAGACTTGGACCCGCACAGCACCAAACAAGCGCTCAATACCACCTGTTACGGCGCATTTTTGGTGGCGCAACAGGCTGCCAAACGGATGCGGCAACAGGGCCACGGCAGCATACTGTTTACCGGTGCATCCGCGGGGGTAAAGGGCTTTGCAAATTCATCGGTATTCGCGATGGGAAAGTTTGGCCTGCGCGGATTGGCACAAGCTCTGGCCCGCGAGTTGCATCCACAAAACATCCATATCGGGCATTTTGTGATCGATGGTGGTATCCGTGCAGAGCACCGAGCCGAACGGCAAGATGACGGCAACGACAGCATGCTTGATCCCGATGCAATCGCTGAAAGCTATCTGCAGTTTCACCGCCAACACCGCAGTGCGTGGGCATGGGAAATAGAATTGCGACCGTGGGTCGAGCGGTTTTAACAGCAGGACAAACCGCGCGGGGTCAAACAGCAACAACCCAGCATTTAGATCATGATTATAGATTTAAGCGCACAACTCGAACGCCACCTAAGCTCGCTGCTAGAAAAAACCTAGTTGTTGGCATCTACGATATAGACAAATCTGGCAAGTCGCGGCTTGACTGTCGCAGTGATCATCTGGATGGTTTTCTGCACCCAAAGGAAAGACGCCACGAGAATAAAAATCAAAGCAAAGGCTGTTTTAATATAAATTTCAACTTTGCATGTTTAGTTGAACGGGGTCTTACACAGCTTAAGAAACGTTGGAATTCCGATCCAATATTCCCGTGATGAAACTGGAAACCGGCCAAATTTCGATCAGCATTTCACAGTCTCAGGACCAAGAATTTTGTGAGTCGAAGGTGTCTTTTTGTTTCGAAAAGAATTACAGGATGAGCTTGATGCTAAGATTTGGCTGCAGATCGAATTTGAAGATGTTATAATTTGAATTTTGGCGCACGCGGAACAAAAGATACGCAGTTTCAAACGCAATCCAAACGCGCTTTGAACAGCGATTTTTTTCGGGTCAGTTAATGCACTTTGATCACGATGACCCAACTGGGTTTGCCAACCTGATCATTTGAAATACGAAGCAGAGGCCAGTTGATAATCTGCGAGGACCATCACCACCTGAGAGCCGCTGGGTTGGTCTTGCGGTTAATACAGCCGAAAACTGGCAGTACGGGGGACGTCAAGCACAGCTGAAATCGCGTAAAAAATATATACCAAATCTCACAAGAATCGTTTAGAACAAAAAGTGAACAGATGGAGTGATTAGCATGTTGAAACCGTTATCGCATAGCTTACAAAACAGCTTACCACACAGCGTATTACAAAGCGCATCACATCGACAATCACAACGCGCACAACCGGCCTTAAACGTCTTTCAAGACATTGCCCTGCAACACGCACGGGTGCATGAATGCTGCGGGCAGGCGCGCGTATTCTTTGCCATGTTGGTGGCCGCAAAAGTCAACGGACCTGTGTTTTGGATTGCCCCCAAATGGCAGCGGGATCACCTAAATCCAGACGGGATGCACCCCTGCGTCAAACCCCAAAACTTTACTTTCATAAACCCCGACCGGCCCGAAGATACCCTGTGGGTGATGGAAGAGGCACTGCGCTGTGGCGCCGTTCCCTTGGTGGTGGCCGATCTGCCAACACCACCCAGCCTAACCGCAGTGCGACGGCTGCATCTGGCCGCAGAAAATAACACCGGACAAAACACAAACGCCCGTTTGGGGCTGCTTTTAACGCATGGTGAAGGCGGCGCACCGGGGGTGGAAAGCCGCTGGCATATGACCCCTGCACATAGTCCTACAGCACAATGCTGGCACTTGACACGCACCCGGGCGCGCACCGCACCCGTCAAACAGTGGCTGGTCGCAAAAACCAGAACCGGTCTAAAAACACAGCCCCACCCTATGCCCGCCGACCCAGGCAATAAAAACCGCCACGACCACACCTAAAACGACACCACCCTGTCAAAAACTGCTCTAAGACAACAAAACATGCTGCTACGTTGAAAACAATATGCGCATTTTATTATCGCTTACCGCCCTTTTGTTATCCGTAATCTTGCTACAGCTCTCTTCTGGCGGGCTTGGATCGCTCGATGCGCTGTCGGGGTTTGAGCTGAATTTCACCACCGCGCAAATTGGTCTTTTGGGGTCGGTCCATTTTGTCGGGTTTTTCATCGGTTGCTGATGGGCCCCCGCCTCTTGGGAGCAGCGGGGCATGCGCGAGCTTTCGCCGCCTTTACAGCCACTGGTGCCATCGGCCTGCTGGCGCATATGCTGATCGTCGACCCCACCGCTTGGGCAGTGGTGCGGGTTGCGACAGGTCCATGCGTGGCCGGGTGCTATACTGTGATTGAGGCCTGGTTACAGGCCAAAGTGACCAACCAGACCCGCGGGGCGGACCATGGGCGCTTATCGGGCCGTTGATATGGCGGCATCGCTGGCCTCACAGTTGATGATCAGCGTGCTGACACCGGTCAGCTCAGTATCATATCACATTCTGGCACTGCTGTGCTGCGCCGCACTCATACCGCTGGCGTTGACCAGATCCCCCCCCGAAACCCCCAAAGCGCCACGCCTGCAACTGATGTTGGCCGTGCGCAATTCCCCACTCGCAGCAGCAGGGGTGGTTGTTGCGGCCCTATCGGGGGCCTCATTCCGAATGGTTGGCCACATCTATGGCGCTGCGGTTGGCCTTCAAATTGACCAGATCGCCTATTTTCTAGCTGCCTTTGTTCTTGGCGGTGCGCTGGCCCAGATCCCTGCTGGTTGGCTGGCCAATAAATATAATCGCCAAAAAGCGCTGATATGGCTCTCGGTTGCGGCGGTAATGAGCGGCCTTGCCAGCATTTTCATCGAAAGCTACAGCCCCACGGCCATCTTCCTGACAGCATTAATTTTTGGCATAACAACATTTCCAATATTTTCAGTGGCCTCTGCCCATGCCCATGATTTTGTCCAGAGCAATGAACGGGTCGAACTGTCTGCCGCCTTGATGTTTTATTACGCTCTCGGCGCAATTGTCACGCCGTTGCTGGCGTTGTTTATGATGATTGCATCCGGTCATGTTTTGCAAATTATTTTTCGGCTCAGTCGGATGCGCGTGCGCCCCCCCCGCACCGAACGCACGCCCTATATCTATGCGCCACGCGCCTCGTTTTTCATTGGAAGATTGCTTGAGCGAATGCGCGACAAACTCTAGTACCCGCCGCCCGCATCCGCTAAAGAGTATAAACGCAGGCAAAAGGCACAACTTTCATGACCAGACATCTGATCACTTCGGCGATCCCCTACATTAACGGTATCAAGCATTTAGGCAATCTGGTTGGCAGCCAACTGCCTGCCGATCTGTTTGCCCGCTATCAGCGTGCCCGCGGCAACGAAGTAATGTTCCTTTGCGCCACCGACGAACATGGCACACCGGCCGAACTGGCGGCGGCAAAAACCGGCCAACCCGTTGCCGAGTACTGCACCGCTATGCATGCCACACAAGAAAAGATCGCGCAGGGCTTTCGCCTGTCGTTTGATCACTTTGGGCGTTCATCCAGCCCTCAGAACCATGAGTTGACCCAGCATTTTGCCGGTCGGTTGGCCGCGGCCGGGCTGATCAAAGACGTGACCGAACAACAGGTCTATTCCAACGCTGACGGCCGATTTTTGCCAGATCGCTATATTGAGGGAACCTGCCCTGAATGTGGGTATGACAAGGCCCGCGGCGACCAATGTGAAAACTGCACCAAACAGCTCAACCCAACTGATCTTTTACAGCCACGCAGTGCAATCTCAGGCTCCACTGACCTCGAGGTGCGCGACACGACGCATCTGTACCTGATGCAAAGCCAGATGCGCAACCAACTGAGCGAATGGATCGACGGTAAAACTGATTGGCCAATCCTGACCACCTCGATCGCCAAAAAATGGCTGAATGACGGTGATGGTCTGCAAGACCGCGGTATCACCCGCGATTTGTATTGGGGGATTCCCGTCAAGAAAGGCGCCGAAGACTGGCCTGGAATGGAAAATAAAGTTTTTTATGTCTGGTTCGACGCGCCGATCGAATACATCGCCTGCGCTGGTGAATGGGCCGAGGCCAATGGAAAATCTGCTGCAGATTGGCAACGCTGGTGGCGCAAAGATCACGGTGCGGATGACGTGCGGTATACCCAGTTCATGGGCAAGGACAATGTGCCGTTTCACACATTGAGTTTTCCCGCGACAATTCTAGGCTCTGGCGAGGATTGGAAGCTGGTTGATTACATCAAATCGTTCAATTATTTAAATTATGACGGTGGCCAGTTCAGTACCTCTCAAGGGCGCGGCATTTTCATGGATCAGGCGCTGGAAATTCTACCTGCAGACTATTGGCGGTGGTGGCTTCTCAGCCATGCGCCAGAAAGTTCAGACAGTGAATTCACATGGGAAAATTTCCAAGCCAATACAAATAAAGATCTGGCAGATGTGCTGGGAAATTTCGTCTCGCGGGTGACAAAATTCTGCCGCTCGAAATTCGGCGAGGCCCTGCCAGAAGGCGGCGCCTGGGGGGAACAGGAAACTGCTCTAATCTCTGAGCTCACCAGCCGGATCCGAACCTATGAAGGCTGTATGGGCGCGATCGAAGTGCGCAAATCCGCCGCGGAGTTGCGGGCAATCTGGGTTGCGGGGAATGAATACCTGCAATCTGCTGCACCGTGGTCAACCTTCAAACAAGACCCTGAAACTGCGGCGATGCAAGTCCGGCTGGCTCTGAACCTTATACGGCTTTACGCAGTGCTGTCCGAGCCTTTCATTCCCGATGCTGCCGCCAGTTTGATGGCCACAATGCACAGCGACGACCACAGCTGGCCGCTTGATGTCAGCGCGGCACTTTCCGCCCTGCCCGCAGGCCATGCCTTTAAAGTGCCCGAGGTGACGTTTCGAAAAATCACCGATGACGAAATCGCCGATTGGCAGGTTCGGTTTTCTGGCATCCGCGACTAGCGTCAAAAGCACCCCTTCTCGCCCAGTATATTCAGACTGCAGTGACAACATAAAAAGGCCCTCCCCAAATGAAGGGCGGGCCTTTTCCATTACACAACCGCAATAAGCGCTATTCGCTTTCGAGAGCTTCTACAATCTTTTCCAGTTCGTCCTTAGTGACTGCTTTCTCTGTCACATTGGCCAGCTCAAACGCATAATCGACCACTTTGTCTTCAAAGATTGGCGCACGCATCTGTTGCTGCATCTGCTCATTGCTCTGCACAAACTCCATAAACTGACGCTCTTCGCCCGGGTACTGACGGGCTTGTGCCATCACCGCTTGCTGCATTTCAGCATCGCTGACCTGCACTTCCGCGCGCTGGCCCATTTCAGCCAACAAAAGACCCAAACGCACCCGGCGCTCCGCCAGATCTCTATGCTCTTGCGTGGTTTCAACTGGATCGTGATCATGGCCCTGCACGTCAGGGTTTTCTTCATGCCACAGTTGGTGCGCAATCTGGCCTGCTTCGGTTTCAACCATGGAGGGTGGCAACTCGAATTTGACCTTGTCATCCAGCGCATCAAGCAAAGCCCGTTTCATCACCGCGCGCGCCGCACCTGCGTATTCGGCCTCAATGCGTTCGCCAATTTGAACCTTGAGACCGGCCAGATCTTCGGCACCGAACTTGGTGGCCAACTCGTCATTGATCTCAGCTGGAACCGGCTCTTTCACGGCTTTTACGATACAGCTAAACACAGCCTCTTTACCGGCCAGATGCGCGGCGCCATATTCTTCAGGGAAAGTGACAACCACATCTTTTTCTGCGCCAGTCTTAACGCCGATCAACTGCTCTTCGAAGCCGGGAATAAAGCTGTTGGAGCCCAGCACCAACGGATAATCTTCAGAGGCACCACCATCAAAGGCCTCACCATCAACTTTACCCAAGAAATCAAACACGATCTGATCGCCATCTTTGGCTTTGGATGTTTTTTTGCGATCTTTAAAATCCTGGGCGTTCTCAGCCAGATTGGCCAGCGCCTCATCAACCGCGGTCTCATCGGCTTTGGCCACCAGTTTTTCCAGATCAATGGCTTTTAAATCCACGTCAGGAATGGTCGGCAGAGCCTCATAGCTCATTTTGACCTCAACATCGTCGCCTTCTTTCCAGTCTTCATTGGTCATTTTAACGTCAGGCTGTTGCGCCGGACGATCACCGCTATCGGTAAAATGCTTGGACATCGCCCCGTCGATGGTTTCCTGCATCGCCTCGCCCAAAAGTCGCTGACCAAACTGCTTTTTCAACAGAGCCATTGGCACTTTGCCCTTGCGAAAGCCCTTCATCTCGACGGTGGGTTTGGCTTCGGCCAATTTGCCATTAACCGTCGCTTCAAGCTCGCTCGCCGGGAGTACGATCGTATAGCCGCGTTTGAGGCCTTCATTCAGTGTCTCGGTGACCTGCATATTCCTGTCCTTCTGTTTTATCTGGTACCAGTGAAGCGCATACAGGCCGTCAGTTGGGTCGTTGCAATACGCGTCGTCGCCTCGCTATATATAGATATATTTGGGGCTGCAACTATCTAACGAATTTCTTGTACAGCGAAAGGCTTTCAAAGCCCCTTTGGGCGGCTTAAAGCAAGTCTGCCGACAACTCGCGGATAATTTTCAAACGGTGCCGCCAAGCGACCCTTCCAGCGTGGCCATTTCCATGCCGCCGGCCATCAGGTCCTGTAACTTTTCCGGGGTAATTTCCCCACGTTTGGCGGTGCCAAGTGTCTTGCCACGGTTAAGCACAGTGAAGCGGTCGCCCACAGCTAGTGCATGGCGCACATTATGGGTGATGAATACCACTGCGATGCCCGATTTGCGCACCTTGTCCACAGTTGCAAGCACATTGGCAGTTTGACGCACGCCCAAGGCCGAGGTCGGCTCATCCAAAATCAAAACTTTTGCGCCAAAATGTACCGCCCGCGCAATCGCAACCGTCTGACGCTCTCCCCCCGATAGGGTACCGACCGCCTGATCCGCACCGCGCAAATTTATCCCCATGCTACGCATTTTTTCCAGCGTCACC
>Ga0115562_1002640_pt1 | contig 12312 bp, 11 predicted proteins | sample COGITO_mtgs_1105_6_FD_87200 | JGI IMG/M metagenome (GOLD analysis project Ga0115562, IMG submission 87200) | Pelagic marine microbial communities from North Sea - COGITO_mtgs_110516 | ecosystem: Environmental > Aquatic > Marine > Epipelagic | place: Germany:Helgoland, sampling site Kabeltonne...
AGCACTGGCGGTGGCAGCACAGGTGGCGGCAGCACTGGCGGTGGTAGCACAGGTGGCGGCAGCACTGGCGGTGGCAATAACGGCAACGGTGGCGGTAACAACGGCAACGGCGGCGGTAACAACGGCAACGGCGGCGGTAACAACGGCAACGGCAACGGCGGCGGCAACAATGGCAACGGTGGTGGCAACAACGGCAACAACGGCAACAACGGCGGTAGCAACAACACCGGCGGTGGCAACAACGGCGGTGGCAACAATAGCAGCGCTGGCAACACCAAAAGCAATCAAGGCCGTAACAAATAGAAGACAATACCGTTATCCGACCCACCGGGTCGTCCGATACGATCATCGTGCATAGATAAGCGCTTGGTACTGCCCAAGATGAGACGCCTGCGTTGCCCAAAAGACAACTACTCGGTCCCAATCGGAGCTAGCTCGGCAACCTCCATCTGGGCTCGTTTGCTCAACGCGATTTGAGCAATATCGCTGCGAGGACCGTTTTCATCGGATCGTCACAGTTCATCATTGGGCTTTGTCCCCCCTACAGCTAGTCTCCCAAGTACATGCACCAATCGGGAGGTACCCACCCAGTGTCCAACACTCTTGCCCTTCTGGGTGTCAAAGGCGGCCCTGCTATCAGGCCCGGTTCCAATATGCCCACCTCTATGCTGTTACAGCTTGGTGGCAAAACCATCCTTGTGGATGCTGGTTTGGGTGTCTGCCGTGGCATTTGCGATCAGGGTGTTGCACTCACAGATATCGATTTGATCGTCATAACACACCTGCATTCCGATCATTATCTAGAGTTGGGTGCCTTCTTTCACACCGCGTGGACAGCGGGATTGAACCGTACTGTTCCAGTGATCGGGCCTGAAGGCTTAGACGCCTATTGGACCAGTTTCCAAGACAGCATGCGCTTTGATATCGACCTGCGCATCCGCGACGAAGGGCGCTGCGATTTTGACAGCCTTGCCGACATTCGAGTGATCGAAGAAAAAATGACATTCGACGATATCACTTTGCACACGATGCGTAACGTCCATCCGCCCATCACTGACACGTTCGCCCTGCGGTTTGAGGCAGACCGCAAATCCGTCGTCTTATCAGGTGACACTGCCTACATGGATGAAATGGCAACCTTCGCCAAAGGGGCCGACCTGCTGGTGCATGAGGCCATGCTGCGCGACGGGGTAGAAGCCCTTTGTGCGCGGATGACCAATGGGGACGATCGGCTGCGCACCCATATACTGCGCAGCCACACTGATGCCGCGGATGTGGGGCGGATCGCAAAAGATGCCGACGTAAGGCAACTGGCCATCAACCACATGGTCCCCGACGGCGACCCTGACTTTACAGACCAGCATTGGGAAACAGAGGTGCGCAAGCATTGGGATGGGCCCTTCTTTCTTGGTAAAGACGGTATGAAGATCACACTGTGATGCGCAACGCATTGCCCCTGCCGCGCACCATCGCTATCTAGGGCAAAACCCTGATCTTATCGGAGCGTCCACCAATGGCTGCCAATCAATTCGTCTACTTCATGGACGGCGTGTCCAAAACCTATCCCGGCGGGAAAAAGGTGTTTGAAAACATCCGGCTGAACTTTCTGCCCGGCGTAAAAATCGGTGTTGTGGGTGTGAACGGCACCGGTAAATCCACGCTGATGCGCATCATGGCGGGGCAGGACAAGGAATTTTCAGGCGAAGCATGGGCGGCCGAGGGTGCGCGCGTGGGCTACCTGCCGCAGGAACCTGAACTGGACCCCAACCTGACAGTGCGCGAAAACGTCATGCTGGGCGTGGCCGACAAAAAGGCGATCTTAGATCGCTACAACGAAGTCGCCATGAACTACTCGGAAGAGACCGCCGACGAGATGGCGCAGCTTCAGGACGAAATCGACAGCCAGAACCTTTGGGACCTGGACGCACAAATCGACATCTCGATGGAGGCACTGCGATGCCCACCCGATGAGGCCGACGTAACCACCCTTTCGGGCGGTGAGAAACGCCGCGTCGCCCTCTGTCAGCTGCTGCTTGACGCACCTGACATGCTGCTCTTGGACGAACCGACCAACCACTTGGACGCGGAAACCATTGCCTGGCTGCAGCAACACCTGATCGACTATAAAGGGACGATCCTAATCGTCACCCACGACCGCTATTTCCTTGATGCGATCACCGGCTGGATTCTCGAGCTGGACCGTGGCTCTGGTATCCCGCACGAAGGGAACTATTCCAGCTGGCTGGAGGCGAAAGCCAAGCGACTGGAACGCGAAGCCAAGGACGACAAATCCAAACAGCGCACCCTGCAACGCGAGCTGGATTGGATGCGGCAAGGCGCCAAGGCACGGCAGGCCAAATCAAAGGCCCGGATCAGCGCCTATAACGATATGGCGAACCAGTCCGAAAAAGAGAAAATGGGTCGCGCCCAAATCATCATCCCCAACGGGCCCCGGCTCGGCTCAAAGGTGATTGAAGTCGACGGGCTCAAAAAGCACATGGGCGACAAGCTCCTGATCGAAAACCTGTCCTTCGACCTGCCTCCGGGTGGCATCGTTGGCGTGATCGGTCCCAACGGTGCGGGTAAATCAACGCTCTTTTCCATGCTGACCGGTCAGGCGGAGCCTGATGAGGGCACAGTCGAATTCGGCGAAACCGTCAAACTCTCCTACGTGGACCAGTCGCGCGACGCACTTAGCCCGAATGCGACGGTCTGGGAAGAAGTCACCGGTGGAGCGGAAATCATCGAACTGGGTGATGCCTCTATGAACAGTCGTGCCTATTGCTCGGCGTTCAACTTCAAAGGCGGCGACCAGCAAAAAAAGGTTGGCCTGCTGTCTGGCGGTGAACGCAACCGCGTTCACATGGCCAAATTGCTCAAATCAGGCGGCAACGTCCTGCTGCTTGACGAACCGACAAACGACCTCGACGTCGAAACTCTGCGCGCACTTGAAGACGCTTTGGTCGATTTCGCAGGTTGCGCAGTGGTCATCAGTCACGACCGCTTCTTCCTCGACCGTATCTGCACCCACATCCTTGCCTTTGAAGGCGATGCCCATGTCGAGTGGTTCCAAGGTGCGTTTACGGACTATGAGGAAGACAAAAAGTCTCGGCTGGGTGCAGATGCGCTTGAGCCAAAACGGATGAAGCATAAGAAGTTCGTGCGCTAGAACGCAAGCTGTCCCGAATGACTATCGAAAGCGCGGCTTCGGAGTGAAAATCTCTTGAGGCCGCGCAGAGGACAAATGGTTTTGATACCACGCCTAACGCAGAGTGCGTCTAACGCACCCTGACAAATGTAATGCCGCCAATTACTGTCTCAAAATCGATTTCGCCCAGATCTGGGTTGAGTTCCGCGAGTTCTGCCAAGGTAATTCTGCGTGGCAAACTTTCGAGAAAATCCCAAACGCGTACGTTTGAAAAAACGGCGGTACATACAATATCATTGTCAGTCAGATATTGCGGGTCTTTGTTGCATTCATCGCTCGCATAGACCGTCGCACCACCGAACAAAGTAACGTGATTTTCAGCGCTGACTGCCGTGCTAAGAGACGCAACGGCTATCAAGGCTGAACCCACCAATGTAGAATATTTCATGCTGGCCCCTAAGAAGTAGCAAATGACCCCCACCACAGGTTAGGTGAACTTTGCATTTCTCACAAGGGATATGCAGGGCATGGCCCACAACCGCAGCTGTGAGAGGCATGGCCATAGGTTTGGGCCGCTGTTTCAAGCAAGGTGGTTCTCACAACTCAGTCGTCACAATGCCATCCTCACCACCGGGGGCAGCAGAGTCCTTTATCGCGATGCTGTTGGAAACCATTTTGCGTCGTTCCGCGCTATGGATCATGTGATTGTCGGTATCTCGAACGTGCTATTTGACCGGCCCATCAGTTGGTCCACGGTTGGCAATTTGTTGCTATTCAAGGGCCGTTACAAAAGTTTTACTTGAAATTCTTTGCGCTAAGCCCCACATGGGGGATGCAAACGTTACACAACTCGACCACTGTTTTCCCTTTCGGCTACAGTCTCTCGATCTTGACACTGACTAAGCCAAGCTGTCGCAATCTCGCGGACAGTATTGATACTAAAGGAAAAACACGATGGCTAATGGCACCGTGAAATGGTTCAACACAACTAAAGGCTTCGGCTTTATCGCTCCTGATGGCGGCGCGAAGGACGTATTCGTTCACATCTCCGCAGTCGAGCGTTCAGGCCTGACAGGTCTGCAAGACGACCAAAAAGTAACATTCGACATCGAAGCTGGCCGTGACGGCCGCGAATCTGCGATTAATCTCGCACTCGCATAAGCGAACGATTTTTGAATAGAGTGGCGCGCGTTTATCGCGCGCCACTTTTTATTGTTCGCGATACGTGATCAATCAAACACACCATTCCTTGAAAATTCGTCGATACCGTGCCATAATATTGGGGCGAAGTTGACCTATCGACCACTGTTTCCTCTTTCGGCCCAGTCTTTCGATCTCGTTTGACCGAGCCACTCCGCTGCACTTCCGCGAGCGGTCTACATAAGGAAACAAGGACATGGCTTCAGGCACTGTCAAATGGTTCAATACCACCAAAGGTTATGGTTTCATCGCACCTGATGGTGGTAGCAAGGACGTCTTCGTACATATCTCTGCAGTCGAACGCTCCGGTCTAACCGGGCTGAAGGACGACCAAAAGGTCAACTTTGATATCGAAGCCGGCCGTGATGGGCGTGAGAGCGCGATCAACCTGACACTCGCCGACTAAGGCAATTCTAATAACACATTTGTTCAATGGGCGCCTGCTTCGGCGCCCATTTTTTGGTCTCTTCATCCAACGTCCTCCTAGCTCGTTTCTACCGCGCCACTGATACAAGTTCGAGAACTGTCGGCCCCATTGCCGCAACAATAACCGAGACACCATCGGAATTAGGGTGAATTCCATCGACTTGTAAAAACTCTGTCATGCCGTCTTGCATCCCCGCAGCTGCGCGTAAACCAGAAGCAAAATCGGCATAAAGCGGCACATCATATTTGGCCGCAAGATCGGCATACATGCCTTCAAATTCTTGTTTGTAGTCCAGCCCGTAATTGGCGCCGACCGACAGGCCCACCAAAAGCATCTCAACACCAGCCTCATGCCCTGCTGACAATATGCCGTCGAGGTTGGCACGGCTGACGGCTGGGTCCAGACCACGCAAGTAATCGTTGCCGCCCAAAGCCACGATCATGGCATCCACCTCTGGGGTCAGTGTCCAGGCCGCGCGGCTTAACCCACCCGCAGTGGTGTCACCGGAAACACCTGCATTGATGACAGTAACATCCGCCCCCTGCCCTTGCAGCCAAGCTTCCAACTGCGGCACGAACCCGTCGCCCTGCGCCAGTCCATAGCCCGCCGTCAGGCTGTCGCCCAACGCAGCCACTGTCACAGTTTCGGCCTGCGCTAGCGTCGCGCTCACCAAAAGCGCTGCCCCTAACTTGCTGATGCGCGAAACGGCCCCATATGCAAAGGCAGACACCCGCACCGAGGCAGCCCTGATGACCGACCCTGTTCTTTCCATTTCCAACGCCAACCTATCGCTCGATGGCAACGCAGGTCGCGTCGACATTTTGCATGACATCTCTATCGACGTGGCCGCGGGGGAAACGCTAGGGCTTGTGGGGCCGAGTGGGTCTGGCAAATCTTCGCTCCTGATGTTGATGGGCGGTCTGGAACAGGCAACATCGGGAAAGATCATGGCCGTGGGCCAAGACCTGACAGCGATGAACGAAGACCAGCTTGCCCTCTTTCGTAGAGATAATATGGGGGTGGTCTTTCAATCTTTCCACCTCATCCCGACAATGACCGCTCTGGAGAACGTCGCGACCCCGCTGGAATTGGCGGGTGCCCCGGATGCCTTTGCGCGCGCCGAGGCGGAATTGAGGGCCATGGGGCTTGGCGACCGCATTGACCACTACCCTAGCCAGATGTCCGGTGGTGAACAGCAACGCGTGGCACTCGCCCGTGCGTCTGCCCCACGCCCACGCATTCTTTTGGCGGATGAACCCACAGGCAACTTGGATGAAACAAACGGGCAAGCGATCATCGATCTGCTCTTTGATCTGCGCGACCGGCACGGTGCGACGCTGGTCATGGTGACGCACTCGAACGAATTGGCGAACCGCTGCGACCGCGTGGTGCGTCTGCGCGATGGCCGAATAGATACCTCCATGGCGAAGGCAGCAGAATGAGCCTTGCAATTGCGTCCCGGTTTGCCGCGCGCGAGTTGCGGGGCGGTCTGCGTGGGTTCCGCGTTTTTCTGGCCTGCCTCGCCTTGGGTGTCGCTGCGATTGCCGCTGTCGGCACCGTTCGTGCCGGCATTGAGGCGGGTCTAAAGCGTGATGGTGCTGCCCTGTTGGGTGGCGACGCAGAGGTAGAATTCACCTACCGTTTTGCGCGCGAAACCGAGTTGGACTGGCTTTTGAGCATCTCAGATCAGGTGTCCGAGACGGTCGACTTCCGCTCAATGGTCGTTGTGGATCGCGACGAAAGCACAGAGCGTGGGCTGACCCAAATTCGCGCTGTGGATGACCTTTATCCATTGATTGGTGAGGTGCAGCTGGACCCTCCGGTCCCCTTATCAGAGGCGTTGGCCCAAAAAGGTGGCGTCATGGAACGCGTTTTGGCCGACAGGCTTGCGCTTTCACCAGGTGATACATTTCGCCTTGGCGAGCAGGAATTTACCTTGCGGGCCATTCTGGATCGCTATCCAGACAATGCCGCTGGTGGGTTCGGCCTTGGGCCACGCACAGTTGTTCTGACAGATGATCTGGCGGATTCCGGTCTGATCGCTGAAGGCACGCTGTTCTCAACGCAGTACCGGCTCGATCTGCCTGAAGGGCCAGATCTGGAGACGCTTGAGCAGAGCGCAGAGGCACAGTTTCGCGACAGTGGTTTGCGCTGGCGCGACAGTCGGCGTGGCGCTGGTGGCGTTGAACGGTTTGTGGACCGGATTGGCGCTTTTCTGGTTTTGGTAGGTCTGTCCGGCCTCGCAGTCGGTGGTGTCGGGGTTTCTGCTGCTGTGCGTGCCTACTTGGCTGGCAAGACCGGCGTGATTGCAACGCTGAAAACAGTTGGAGCCACGCGCAGAATCATCTTTCTGACCTACTTTATCCAAATCGGGGTTCTCACCCTTGTTGGCGTGTTGCTCGGCTTGGTCATTGGCGGCGGATTGCCAGTGCTTTTTGCGCCGCTGATTGAAGCGCGCCTTCCGATACCCGCAGTCTTTACGATATATCCGGCTCCTTTGGTTGAAGCCGCAGTCTATGGTTTGCTTGCCGCCCTCATCTTTACACTTTGGCCGCTTGCCAAGACCGAAGATATCCGTGCCGCGACCCTCTTCCGCGATGCATTTTCGACAAGTGCGACCTTGCCGAACCCCCGTTATTTGGTCGCTATCGCCGCGCTCTTGGCTGCGTTGATTGGTGCCGCAATCTGGTTTTCAGGCACAGTTTTTTTAACGCTCTGGACCGCAGGCGGTATTGCTGGTGCGCTGGGCATTCTGGTGGTTGCCGCAATCATCATCCGCTGGATCGCCCGTCGCTTGCGCAAACCTGCGCGCGGACGCCCCGCCTTGCGACTTGCTTTTGGCTCTATCGGCGCGCGTGACGGCGAGGCGACATCAGTTGTCTTGTCGCTAGGCCTTGGCCTAACCGTGCTGGCCGCTGTCGGGCAGATTGATGGCAATCTGCGCAGTTCATTTTCAAACGACCTGCCAGAGGTCGCGCCCAGCTATTTCTTCGTTGATATCCAGCCGAATCAGATTGCTGGTTTCCGTGAAAGGCTTGACACAGATGATGCCGTGAACCGCGTTGACACGGCCCCAATGCTGCGCGGCATTATCACCCAGATCAACGGCCGACCTGCTGAAGAAGTCGCGGGCGGACATTGGGTCGTGCAAGGCGATCGGGGGATCACCTATGCAGATGCGCTGCCCACCGGAACCGAAGTCACCGCAGGTGAATGGTGGCCGGAAGGCTATGATGGGCCGCCGCAAATCAGCTTTTCGGCGGAAGAAGCCGCCGAGATGGGGCTTCAATTGGGCGATATGATGACAGTCAATGTTCTTGGGCGCGACATTACAGGTGAAGTCACCAGTTTTCGCAATGTCAGCTGGGAAGACGCGGGGATCGGGTTTGTGCTGGCTATGAACCAAGGCGCGTTGGCTGGCGCCCCACACAGCTGGATTTCAACTGTCTACGCCGAGCCAGAGGCCGAAGCGGCGATCCTGCGCGATCTAGCGACCGCCTATCCCAACATAACCGCAATACGCATTCGCGACGCGATTGATCAGGTGATCGAACTTGTCGGGGGCATTTCTGCGGCCACGCGCTATGGCGCGCTGATTACGCTGGTGACTGGTTTTCTGGTCCTGATTGGCGCTGCAGCAGCAGGTGAGCGCGCACGCACGTACGAATCTGCAGTACTCAAGACACTTGGTGCGACGCGCGGCCGGATTATCACCAGTTTCGTACTACGCGCCGCGATCTTGGGCTTGGCGGCAGGCATCGTCGCCTTGGGTGCCGGCATCTTGGGCGGTTGGGCTGTTTCGACCTTCATCATGGAAACCGCGTATACGGTCATCTGGTCAAATGCTTTGCTGATCATCGGGGGTGGCGTTATCGCGTCGCTTTTGGCGGGTCTCGCTTTCGCGTGGCGTCCTCTTTCAGCCAAACCTGCGCAAGTGCTGCGCGCCCGCGAATGAGCGATCCGGCTTTCTTTGGCTATGGCAGCCTCGTTAATTTGGCGACACATGACTATGGCGATCCACGCCCAGCGGTTTTGCATGGCTGGCGGCGCATATGGCGGCAAACGCACCTGCGAAAGGCCGCGTATCTATCCGTAACACCCTGTCCAGAAACCACCCTTCATGGCGTCATCGCGCGAGTTCCCCGTGCGAATTGGGTAGCACTCGACCAGCGAGAGGCAGCCTATCAGCGTCATGATGTCAGCTTAGATATCCGCCACGCGGGGCCTGCTGCGCCAACAGCTGTCTACCAAGTCAGGCCAGAGCATGTGGCAGATGCCGCCGATCACCCGATCTTGCTGAGCTATATTGATGTGGTCGTCCAAGGCTACTTGCACATGCACGGGCGCGAAGGTGTGGCACATTTCTTTGAAACAACGGACGGCTGGGACACCCCGATCCTGAACGATCGTGCTAATCCGATCTATCCCCGCCACCAGAGCCTAAGTGCGCAAGAGCGTGCCATTGTTGATGACCACCTAGCGACGGTGGTGCAAAAGGCTGAATAGACGCGCCTGGCGGGCATAGGGGTCAGCCGGTTCCGCATCAGTGTCCTGCTTTGCCATCACACGACGGGCCAGCAGCACCGCGACAAGCGCAAAGACCGCGCCGCCGAGGTACTGCCCGATCAAGACACCAGGCGCGCCAAACCATGCCGCGCCGACGATCACAAACGGGATCGTGCCAAGCGTGTGCCGCCCCCAGTTCACGATTGTCGAATAGAACGGATGACCCAAGTTGTTGAACGCTGCATTCGCCACGAAGATCACGCCGTTGAAGAAGAACATGAGCGACAATGGCCCAGCAAAAAGAAAAACGATGGTGAGCGCTACGCCATTTTCGAGCTGAAAGAGCATTTGAATGCCCGGACGCGCAAGGAAGAACAGCCCAGACACGACGACCACGACGATGGCTGTGAAGATCAAACCATCGCGGAAAGCGCCGCGCACGCGGTCGGTCAGTCCCGCGCCGGCGTTTTGCCCAATGATCGGCCCAATAGCGCCCGACAGTGCAAAGATAATGCCGAAACCCACTGGCGTCATACGTGCCACGATGGCCATGCCTGCAACCGCCTCTTCGCCAAATTCAGCCATCGCGCGGGTGACATAGGCTTGGCCGATAGGTGTTGCGAGTTGGGTGAGGATCGCCGGGATCGCGATGGCGAGGATTGGGCGGATATCGATGATCAGGCTAGAGGGTGTGGGTTTGTCAAAGCCATCATAGTGGCGGATCAGCGGAAGGAGTGCTGTGATCGCGATGACCAGCCGCGCACAAACGCTGGCCATGGCCGCCCCGGTCAGTTCAAGGTCCAGCCCGAAAATCAGGATCGGATCAAGCACCGCATTGACCAGCCCGCCCCAAATCGTCGCCATCATTGCCCGCCGCGCATCGCCATGGGCGCGCAGGATCGCACCACCGATCATGCCAATCATCAGAAACGGCAGTGAAGGCACGATGATTTGCAAATAATGAACGGCCAAATCAAGGGTATCGCCGGTAGCCCCCAAGAGTGAGGCCAGAAACGCCAAGTTCAACCAGACGGTCGCGGCGAAAATTGCGCCAAAGATGACACCATAGATCAACGAATTTGTGGCGCGCCTGCGCGCTTCTTCCAATTCGCCAGCACCCAAGGCGCGCGCAACCAAGGCACCCGCTGCAATCGCCATGCCAATCCCGAAAGAGGTTGTGAAGAACAGGATGGCACCCGCGTAGCCGACCGCCGCGGCCAACTCTGCCTTGCCCAGCATCGAGATAAAGATCATGTCGACAAAATCGACTAGAAACACGGCCATCAGGCCAACTGACGCGGTCAGTGACATTACCGAGATGTGCCCAAACAGGCTGCCTTGCGTGAATTTCGCTTGGGCGTCTTGGGCTTTGCTATCGCTCATCTGACGGGTGCGCCTGCATTTCGAGTTCCATGTCGCCATGGAACGCAGGACGCCGCCTAAAGTTCAAGAAGATTCATGCCTCGAATGTAGGCCGTGTTTGCAAGATCGGCATCACATCAGCCATTTCAGGACCGCGCTGGCGACCTGTGACAGCTTTACGCAATGGCATGAACAAGCCTTTGCCTTTGCGCCCCGTTGCCTCTTTCACAGCTGTTGTCCATGTACCCCATGTCTCTGACGTATAAGGAAGCGGCGGCAACATTGCGAAGGCCTGTGCCACGAACTCGCGATCTTCATCTTCGACCAGTGGTGTCGCGCCATCGCGGAACAAGGTCCACCAATCAGCAACCTCATCAAGGCTGTTGATATTGTCGCGCACGACATTCCAGAATGGCTCTTTGATATCATCTGGCACGCCAGCCGATGTTAAAACATCGGCCACGTCGCTGAATCCCAGCGTTGCCAAAAAACGCGCGGTGAGTGGGATCAAGTCTTGGGCGTCGAACTTCGTGGGGGCCGAGCCGAATTTCGAGAGGTCGAAACCCGCCACGACCTCGGCGATGTTGCTGCGCAATTCGACCGGTTCGGAAGAGCCGAGCCGTGCCATGAGCGACAGGATTGCTTGCGGTGCAATGCCTTGCTTGCGCAAATCGCGCAGGGCCAGAGTGCCAAGCCGTTTTGAAAGTGCTTCGCCTTGTGGTCCAGTGAGCAAGGAATGGTGTGCGAACTGTGGAACAGTACCGCCCAGCGCCTCGATCATCTGAATTTGCGTCGCGGTGTTTGTGACGTGATCAGACCCGCGCACAACATTGGTGATACCCATTTCGGTGTCATCAACAACGGACGCCAGCGTATAAAGGATTTGGCCGTCGTTCTTGAACAGCACAGGATCACTGACCGAGGCTGCATCAATCGAGATGTCGCCAATGATCCCATCTGCCCATTCGATGCGTTTGTGGTCGAGTTTGAAACGCCAATGCGAACCGCGTTCGGCGCGCAGCGTGTCTTTCTCGTCCTCGGACAAGGCCAACGCCGCCCGGTCATAAACCGGGGGCTTACCCATGTTGAGCTGCTTTTTGCGCTTGAGGTCCAGTTCGACGGGTGTCTCAAAACATTCGTAAAGCCGCCCCATGTCGATCAGCTTTTGTTTGGCTGCGAGATAGTTTTCCATCCGTGCCGACTGATGCTCGACGCGGTCCCATGTGAACCCAAGCCAATTCAGGTCTTCTTTTACGCCTTCAATGTACGCGTCCTTGGAGCGTTCAGAATCCGTGTCATCGATCCGCAGGATGAAGGTGCCGCCGTTTTGCTGCGCGATGGCATAGTTAAAAAGGGCCGCCCGCAGGTTGCCGATATGCAGCCAGCCGGTAGGGGATGGGGCGAATCTTGTGGTGGTCATGGGTGCGTCTCCTGTTGAGGCGTTTTGAACATGAGATGCGGGCGATGTCCAGTTTGGCTGGCGTTTTCTAGGGGCCCTGCCCCTCGGCTTCGCCTCACCCCGAAGTTTGAAGGGACGAAGAAAGCTGCATTAGGTAGGCGTGATCGGCCAGCGCTTGCCAAGATCATTTAGACCAGCGCGAATGATCTCTTCCACAACCGTCAAATCAACATCCGCGAGTTTATTGATGTAGAGGCAGGCTTTGCCGCA
>Ga0115562_1002642_pt1 | contig 12302 bp, 8 predicted proteins | sample COGITO_mtgs_1105_6_FD_87200 | JGI IMG/M metagenome (GOLD analysis project Ga0115562, IMG submission 87200) | Pelagic marine microbial communities from North Sea - COGITO_mtgs_110516 | ecosystem: Environmental > Aquatic > Marine > Epipelagic | place: Germany:Helgoland, sampling site Kabeltonne...
ACAACGCTATGCCGTATTTTTGCATAAAGCTTTTGGCTTGAATGCCGCCCTTGCTAGCTGTGTTGGGCAGAGTATTTGTAGTCACGATGCAACCTCCAATTTAAGATCGCTTGGATCTGGGTTCGTGATGTTATGTAGTATTCGATCGGAACTAATTTCTTCGCCGACCAACTCTTGTGCTAGGGCCCCCTTGTAAAAAGTTAAAACTCGATCAGACAAATGGGTTATTTCCAATAAGTCGGTTGAGGCTATTACAATGGCGGCACCCTGATCTGCTAACTCGCGCAATTTAGCGTAGATTTCAGCGCGAGCACCCACATCAACTCCACGGGTCGGCTCGTCAATCAGTATTAGCTGAGGGTTAATTGATAACCACTTACCGAGCGCTACTTTCTGCTGATTGCCGCCGCTAAGAACTGACGCTTCTTGCTCAAGCCGAGTAACATCGATAGTGAAAGCTTTGGCGATTTCTAAGGCTAAGGTAGTTTCTTTTATCTTACTTAAGATACCCCGACTACTAACGCGCTTTATGTTTGGTGCGGTCAAATTCTCAATAATAGGCCGACCTAGGAATAGGCCGTCGTGCTTACGGTCCGGCGAGCAATAACCAATACCATGCTCTATTGCCTGCTTAGGCGACTTAGGCAAGAATTCCTTGTTGGTGCCCATTTCCATAATAGTACCTTGCTGCACTGGCGCGTTACCGGCCATGGCCGCGAGTATTTCGCCTGCACCACTGCCCAGCTGACCAGCTAACCCCAGAATCTCACCCGAATAGATATTAAAACTAACAGGCGCTAAAACACGGTCAGGCCAAAGGTTTTTAACCGAAAACTTCACATCAAGATCTTTTTTAAACTTACGTTTCGGAAACATGTCGCCGAGCTCACGTCCGAGCATTAGGGCGACCAATTTCTTGGTATCTAATTCAGCAGTTGGGACTGTTGCTTCGCTACGGCCGTCTCTCAGCACTGTGCACCGGGTTGTTATTTCAAACACCTCATTCATCCGATGAGATACATATATGATTGACTTACCCTGGGACTGGAGGCGACTTACCATCGTCAATATTCGTTGACTGTCCGCTTCACCGAGCGCTGCGGTAGGCTCATCGAGTATGAGCAATTGCGGTTTATGGGCAATTAATCGCGCTACCTCTACCAGGTGACGTTCACCCACTGATAGGCGGCTGACCAATGTGGTCGGGGATATGTAGTCAAGACCTACCTCAAGTAAATTGGGCAATGCCAGTGCGGCCAACTTTGATAACGAGGCAACTACTGGACCGTGATCTCCACCTAGAAAAATATTCTCAGCAACGCTAAGCGTTGGGATTAAACTGAGTTCTTGTTGCGCAATAGCAATACCGAGTGAGCGTGCCCTCGCAGGAGAACTTAACTTAACTTCTTCACCGTTAACGAGGATTTCACCACTAAATTCACTATCAAAGCCACTCATAATCTTCATTAGTGTCGATTTCCCGGCACCATTTTCTCCAACTAGCCCTATCACTTCACCATGATCGACTGTCAGATCAACACCTTTAAGTGCGTGTATGGAACCAAAACTTCTTTTGATGTTTCTAAGTTCAAGCCATGCAGACATAGGAATAACCAACAATATTTTTATTTTTTTAAAGAGCCGACCGGGCGGCCGACTCGTCATATTTAAGCTTTATAAAGAAAACTTAATTAGTCCAAGCACCTGAACAAAGTTCTTCAATGGTGTATGCCTTGCCGTCGTAGCCTTTCAAAGCAACAGTTTCCATGTTGGCAGCTGTAACAGATGGGTTTGGCGTAAAGTTGAGATAGTTCTCTAACTTGCCATTAGCCATATACTCTTCAACCATTTTTATAACGAGCTGGCCTTCATGTAGTGGCGACTGGAGAGTAGTACCGTATTGCTTGCCTTCTTCAATTAACTGACGGTCACCATTACAAACGGTACCAACAGCAATTACGTCTTTGCCCATTTCATAACCGGCTTCTTCAAATGCTTTTAGGGCACCTGTTAAGATCGCATCATCCATGCCGTATACAAAATCGATACCTTCGTTACGCAATTTAGCGATAACTTTAGCAGCGCCTTTGTAGCCGTTTGCTTGACCGAAACCTTCATCAACTTCGCCAATCAAAGTCAGATCGGATCCCTCAATGGCATCGTTAAACGCATTGATAGACAGACCGTAGCCGCCGTAGCTTTGTGGGTAGGTTACTGCAACTACGTTGAAGCTTGTCTGGCCGGCAGCTTTAGCAGCCTTGGCGGCTTCAACCATCATCAGGCCGGCATTGCGGGCACGTAAACGATCATCTGGACCAGCAAAGCCAAATATGTATTGCTTGTCTTGGTCGTTTGGCAACTGGTTAATCTTAAGAACCGGCACACCCGTTTTTGCAAGGGCACGCAACGAACCTAAACCGGCTACTGCATCAGAAGGCCACCAAACAAATACGTCGGGTAGGACACCTGCAGCAAGTACTTGCTGTACTTGTTGGTCTTGCTCAGCTTGGCTGAATTGATTTTCATAAACGTCGATCTTGTAACCCTTCAGGGCCGCAGTGTCTTTAATACCACTGATGAACTTACCAATGTAGGCTTCGCCAGCGGGGCCGTTGAAAGAAACGATTGATACTGCAAAGGCACTACAGCTCAGAGATACTGCTAGGAGTGAAGCTCCCAATTTCGCGGCTAGTCTTTTATTATTTTTAATCATACTTTGCTCCAGGTGAATTTAGGTCGGATCCTGACTGCTTATATTTTTATAGCAATGGGACGCAATCGATTACATCAAAATTGCAGAAGACTGTCAATACGAATAGCTCACTATTTCTAAGACTTAAAGCATAAAAGGTCTTTAATTGATCATAAAACAGTCATATAAATTATGTAAATCATGATTTTGGGCTATATTTTAGTGTTCTAATATTATTATACCCAAAAAATGATTGGATTTTTGTTAAAAATGCAACCGTGTACATTTATAATTACTTACTTGAGTTTGGTGAGCCAGCAAGGCTATTTACTGGAATTACCCGCACTCGAGGATCGGAATGAATGGGCTTCGCACGATCGTCGGTCATAAAAAAAGCCACCCAGCAGCTTATTTATGCAAGGTGGCTTAATAGGTAGGGTCATAAGTACTGTGGCTTTGTGAAAGATTACAACCGAGCTCACCCCCTATCAAACATTAGGGTTTAGTTTCGAAGCCCTCGTATTTCTTATCTTTGGCGCGGATCTCTTCAAAGGGATTTTTACCTCGTCCATCTAACTGCCTCACCAACAAGGAACTTTGCGAGAACAGGTAAATGACAATGTAGGCTGAGGCGACGGAAAAAAGCACCGGTAACGAGCTCGACAATTTACCCGTCATTTCAATCATCGCAATGATGGCCGCGAAAACGGCGCCAATAACAGTTGCAACGGTCGCACCCATCCCGGCTATGGCGTAAATGGAGATGCCTGATATGGAAATACCTGTGCCCTCGACCATAATCCCCACCGCAGCACCCAACATGGCACCCATAAACAGACTGGGACCGAATACGCCGCCGTTAAAGCCAAAGGCAAGGCTGATAATGGTCGCAACGAACTTGAGTACCAATAAGATCAAACACAGTTGAAAGGCGATATTGCCGGCGATGGCCATTTGGGTTTCATAGCCCCCTAGGCCCAGTACCGACGGGTACATAAATCCAATACAGCCTAACAATAGGCCGCCAACGACCGGCTTTAAGCGGTTGTCGATCTTAACGTGCTTGGCCACCAGGCCAGCTGCTTTGGGTAACGCCTGATTAAAGGCAATCCCGACTATTCCTGATAGCGCGCCAATAATGCCAAAGAAAATAAATTCATAGGGCGGGATAGAATCGGGAATTAAATCACTAAGAATAACGAACTGCACGTCCAACAATTTAGCTGTTTCAGAGCCAGCAACGGCTGCCGCCGCAACCGGAATAAACTGATAAATGCGCCACTGGCGCAAAACAACTTCCTGGACAAAGATAACCGCGGCCAAGGGTGCGATGAACGATGCCGAGATCGCCGCCGCGATGCCGGAACAACCCAGGACGACCTTTTCTTGGGTACTGAGCTTGAAGATGGATCCCATACCGCTTGCCACGGCGGCACCCAAGTGTACGGCAGGTCCGTAACGTCCCACGGAAGCACCCGCACCGATCGAAACAGCCGAAATAAGTCCCACGGCTAAACCTTCTCGGACGCCAGTTTGGCCTTGATTGAAATGGATGTCTTCAATGACATGGGAAAGACCGCGGTTTGCCCTATTAGGCATTAGATAGTGGGTTAAAAGCCCAACAATCAGCCCTAAAAAAGCCAAGACGCCGATCGACCAGATCGGCAAGGAGGCGTTTTCAATGCCCTGCTCCATTACCAGCGTGTCTAACGGGGTTTTATGCAGATAGGTTTGGGTTAGGTTAATGGCGATCAAAAGACCCTTGGCTGCAAAGGCGGCCATTATCCCTATGGCAATCGACAAGCTGACCGTTCTGGCAATTGTCCAGTCGAGGTTTCTAAATTTCTTCTCTTCGGTACCGATTATGTCGCTCATAAATACACCCTGGTTTATTATTCTTATTACCGACAACGTTCATGCGAGACTATTAACAAGTAAACTTATTTGGTCTGAAAACCAATACTTTACGCTGCTACGAACTGGTTTTAAAGCATTTATGGCATTCAAAATGACTCAATTGATCCGCTAAGAGGCCCGTCAGTGCCTCTAATTGGGCATTACAAAAGTAATGGAAAGGCTGTTTGGGACTGCGTAAAGCGACTTAGAGAGGGATATTAAATGCCATGACGGCCTTTATGGCCGGTTGTCCGGGGGGTGCCGCACCCTATCGGATCGCTGTCGATCCGAGTTGTCAGCGACCTCCGGCTCCTTGGCGGGATTGATCATTATTTTCAACCAATATACCGGTCCCTATTTGATTGATTCGTTGCCACAGTTCCGGTTCAATTTCAATGCCATGTTCAACACTGTTGGCTTTGTTTTCGGCCACTTCCTCGGCACTCATATGGCGCGCGTTACGGTTACCCTTGGACAACTGCAATGATGCGGTTAAATCGACCCGGGAACTGCAGATAATAGTCAAGGTTTGCTTCAGGTCGGTGCTCGCACTCAGATTGGTGAGCGCTTCACTGTAACTGGGGTAACGTGCACCGGCCCGTATCGCTGCGGCATGCTCGGTGACGGTATGGCTTCCGTTTTGCCAGTAGGCTGCGATACTGATGCCACAGCGACCCCGGTCGGTCAGGGCTTTGAGAATAAACATCCGATTGTGACAGTGATGCACCGTCACCGTGGCAATACCGCTTATTAGCGCTTTGGCGTGTGCCAGATCCACCGATGCGGCGATGCAGTTCAGTGCACTGCGACCGTGACTGTCGATTATCGCGGATGAACTGTCTTCATAGAGGACACTACTGAGGAGCTTGTCGGTATCGTCGGTGATATAGGGCAGCAAACGCTCCAACTCTGCCAAGCCTTTGAGGCCGTGTTTCTCCAACCATAGGATCATATTGGCGGCATCTTCATAGTTGCCAACGAAATAGTGAGAGGCCTCAAAACAACGTCGCAAGGCGGCTTTCAACTCATTCATGGAAATATTCATGAACAGTTTCCGCTTTGCTCTGGCGCTACAGGCATAAACCAATCGTCTTCGAATGCTTTGCCGATATCCGCTAGCAGCGGAGCGCCCTGAAACATGGTGTTGCGGACCCACAGTCGCGAACGCGGATCAAACTTACCGACACCAAAAAAGGCCAATTTGCAGCGCAATAGGTGAATTGGAAGCACATTTCGATCCAGCAAATTGGCCTGAATATCACCATAGATGCAGCGATTCATACTTTGAATACGGCGCACTATTCCACGCATCTTGGGGCGTGCCACCATAAATCTGGCGGTATTGTGGTCTGGATTCAGTGTTAGATAGGCGCACAGTTGGTCGTAGCACTTACTGACGGCATAGCCAACGCCCATTGCCATCTGCTTATGCTTGGCCTCCTCATCTGCACTGTTGCCCAAGCGGGGCTCCATCTTCTCTTCGGAACGGTACCAACAGGTTTCACGTGCGCCATCGGCACTAAAGTCGGTGGCCAGCGCCCAATTGTAGCGTGTTTCAATGACCTCTTTGAGTTGCTCCAGGGGCATGATCGGATCGAGGTCGAGAATTTCATCGACGCTATGGAAATCTTCAAGATCATCCACCAGTTCTGGATATATCTCTAACATAATCGAAACCAGCATCTCCTGGCCCTGTAAGGAGCAATGTTGCTCACTCCAGGCTATTAACCCATCCCAGGTGTCGAAGCCCGTCGCGACAAAGGTTTGCATCGCGTCTAGATCGACCACCACCTGTAAATTTTTCTCAGTTTGCGATTCATCATCGGTCGCGGTGTCTCGTGTGTGCTGCGCGCAACGGTCTATTAGGGTAGTGAGTGTCTCTTTTACCCGACCGTTGATACCGCCCAGAACCCGAATGCGAGCTAGGGCCAATTCGCGCATTTCAATCCAGTTACTGATTAACATAGGATGATTGACCAAAAACGGCGCCATGCCCAACCCGGTCGAGTTGCCGATACCGAAATGACGTTTAAGCTCTGGTTGCATAGCTTGGTAGGTGTCAGGGGATTTGTGACGGGCAATATGTTCAGCCTGCAGGAAGCTGAAATTACGCAGCATCCAACAAACAAACATTTCCGAGGCAAAGGGCCGGGAAAAATCTTTGTGCTTGGTAGAAACCTTTTCCCAATCAGCCATGCCAAGCTTGCCACTGCCATAGACCGCCGTAGTCCGGTACAGATAACCGACCTTGGAGATTTGCTCGACATCCGGCTGCGCTCCGCGGGCTAGCTGATCGACAACATAATCAAATATCCTCGCACTGCGGTTGGCTCGTGACAGAACAAAAACCCGAGGGTCAACTCGTCCAGCTTCTTGCAAGGGTACATTTTGCTTCAGCCGTTCCAGGTAAAGCTGGTCCACCGGTCCTTCCACCAGCGCCATGGTGAGGTCCCATTGAGTGGCAATAACTCGATCGTTGCGATTTTCCAGCGCAAGATAGTGCGAAAATAATACAAAACTAAACAGGCCATTGGGTGCCTGGACTTCATAGACGACTGTGCCATAACCGTCGTCATCGAGGTCACAGCGAGTCGGCTCAATCTGCCAGCGTTCACGCATTATGCGTCGCACCAGGGTGCGCATAAAACTCAGACGGCTCTGATGGAAAGACCCCAAGCGCTCTAAGTTCATCACTTGGCTAGCCGGACGCAGCGGTAACGCGTTGTTACCCCTCATGGAATTTTGGATCGTGGCAGCAGTCGTCATTACTCTTTACGTCCTAATTAGCAGCACATCTATCGGGCAGTCAACCTTCCGTTGTGCAATATGGCCTGGCAAAAGCCTTGATGTGCGGAATCAACTGACAATACATCCGGTCTGTTGGTATTTGTAACCTTGGCGTCGGAATGAGCATCACCAGTAGGCATTACCGCGCGGAATTGATAATCGCGTCAATCGCATATGGCAATTGTCAGCCCAGGGGTTTCAAGACCCGCAAGTGCTGACGGCAAACTCCGTCTCCGTTTTAGGGTGACACCAATCATCTGTCAACCATGGGCCACTTAACAAATCAAAAGGACAAATCAACTGATAAGTGAAACTTATCAGCGTCCGATTTATGGCTCCTATATTAGTGTTGGGGCAATGTTTCGACCCTAGCACCTCAGATCAATATTGCTAGAATTCTGGCCTCATCGCAGGACCCAAATCTTGCTATCCGGGACAGTTCATAGCACTAGAAGTGGGCCAGCTGATCAGCTGGCTAGCCGCTACTGCTGGCAACGATAAAGTCTATCAAGGCCCTGGCGGGCGGGGTGAGTGACTTGTTGGTCAGATGTACGATGCCAATACGGCGAATCACAGTGGGAGTTTTTAACGGGATGAATTTGAGCGTGGTACTGTGCTTCGGAAAGGCATACCAGGGCAGCGTGGTAATACCAAAACCGGCCTCCAACATCGCGATCAGGGAGATCATATTAGACACATAAAATTGTGAATGACCCAGCAATGGATGGGCTTCACTATCTTCCAGTAGCGCCGACGTGCCATTGCTTATAAACCTATGTTCGCGCAACGTCTGCCAATGCAGCTCGGTGCTGCCGGCCAAGGGATGGTTGTTCGGGCAGACCACGCCGATTTGATCCTGCCAAATAGGAATAAAGGTCTTGTCGGAATGTTCCTGCTCATGAAACAGATGCGCGATACCAAAATCGACTTGCTGGTTTTCGACCATTTGCAGGACAGCAGTGGAGTTATCATCAAAAAAACTAACATGCAGGCCAGGTGTGTCGGCAAAAAACTGCAATAACAACTCAGGCAACACCCTACTGGCAATAGAAGGCACTGAGGCTAACCGCAGGTGCCCCGTCTTATGTTCTGCCAAGAGCGTCATGTCTTCCGCCACTCGATCGTGGTGGGCTATGAGTTCTTTTGCCTTGGGTAAAAAATGACTGCCGAAGGGGGTTAATTCGGTTTTAGCGGTTTTGGCATTGCGCTTCTCGAACAGGCCTTCACCGAGTTTCTTCTCGAGGTCTCGGATAGATAAGGAAATGGCCGGTTGCGTGCGGTGCGCCTTTTCTGCTGCGACATGAAAACCTTTTAGTTCAGCAACCCAGACGAAATGACGTAATTGGGCAATTTTAAGCTCTGGCAGCATGACCGCCTCCTAATAAGAAAATCTTATCAATAGATAGTTTTTATTGATTTTTATTATTAAAGCACGGAGCCTATGATTCCTCCAACAAAATTCGGACCATCGATATGACTGATACAGTGTTTAGAAATTACATCGCAGGCGAGTGGGTTGAAGGCAATCGAGCGGTGGCAAATATCAGCCCTGCCGACAAAGCTGATCTGATCGGCCACTACGCTCAGGCCGACAAAGCACAAACCGAAGCAGCCATTACCGCCGCCGGTGTAGCCCAAGTTGAGTGGGCCAAAAGCGGCTTAGAGCAACGCTACAGCGTTTTGATGGCGATCGGTGATGAACTGATTCAGCGTAAAGATGAGTTGGGTAGACTGTTAGCCCGTGAAGAAGGCAAAACACTTGCCGAGGGTGTGGGTGAGACCTACCGCTCCGGTCAATTCTTCCATTATTACGCCGCCGAAGTGCTGCGCCAGATGGGTGAAACTGCCGATTCAGTGCGCCCAGGCGTAGAAATTGAAACCCGCCGTGAGCCAGTCGGCGTGGTCGGCGTTATCACCCCGTGGAATTTCCCAACGGCCACCGCCGCTTGGAAGATCGCTCCCGCCCTAGCCTTTGGCAACGCGGTGGTCTTTAAGCCGGCGAATCAGGTGACCGCAAGCGCTTGGTCACTGACCGAAATCATCTCTCGCCAGGGCCTGCCAGCAGGTACTTTTAACCTGGTCATGGGCCCCGGCGCGGAAGTCGGTGATGTATTGATAAATTCACGTGGCATTAACGCACTGACCTTCACCGGTTCGCTCGAAACGGGCCGCAAAGTGGCTGTGGCGACGGCCATGAACCTGGTCAAGTGTCAGCTGGAAATGGGCAGTAAAAACGCCCTAATCGTATTGGATGACGCGGATCTCGATAATGCTGTTGAATGTGCAGTGGGAGGTGCTTATGGCGGTACGGGACAAAAATGCACCGCATCGTCGCGCCTAATTGTCACCGAAGGCATCCACGATCGATTTGTGGCGGCCGTGATTGAGCGCATGAAGAAGTTGGTGGTCGGTCATCCTTTAAAGGAAGGCGTACATATCGGAGCCGTTGGCGATGCCCGTCAAATGGAACAGAACCTAAGGTATCTGCAACTGGCCAAAGATGAAGGCGGCACGCTGGCCTTCGGCGGCAACGTGTTAACCGAAGATACAGATGGCTATTACCTGCAGCCAGCATTGTTTACCGGGACAACCAACGCGATGACGATCAATCGGGAAGAAGCCTTTGCGCCGATCGCTTGCGTCATCAAGGTCAAAGATTATGAGCAAGCGCTAGCCACCTTGAATGACACGAATTTTGGCCTTACTGGCGGCATCTGTACTGAGTCACTCAAGTATGCGACCGATTTCAAACGCCAGGCCAAAACCGGCTGTGTGATGGTCAATTTACCGACGGCAGGTACCGACTACCATGTTCCATTCGGCGGTCGTAAAGATTCTAGCTTTGGTCCACGCGAACAGGGTTCCTATGCCAAAGAGTTTTACACCGTGGTCAAAACCACCTATATCCGTGCGTAAAGGACCTGCTCACTATGCATTCTGATCTAATTGTCATTGACGGCCTGCAATACTCGAATTGGGACCGAACGATCTTTGAACAACTCCATCAAGGTGGGGTCACCATGGTCCATGCGACCATTGTGTACCATGAGCAGATTCGTGAAACCCTGTTGCGAATTGCCGAATGGAATCGGCATTTCGAGCAGAGCAGTGATCTAATAATGCCGGTAAAAAGTGCTGACGATATCCGCCTCGCAAAGCAGTTGGGCAAGGTCGGGATCATGTTCGGTGCGCAGAACTGTTCACCGATTGAAGACGACATCGGTATGGTTGAGGTCATGCGCGAATTAAACCTCATGATCATGCAGCTGACCTATAACAACCAGAGCCTATTGGCCTGCGGCTGTTATGAAGCCGAAGACAGCGGCGTGACCCGTTTTGGCCGGCAGGTGATTAAGGAGATGAACCGAGTCGGCATGATTGTGGACATGAGTCACAGCGCTGAACGCAGTACCCTAGAGGCGATTGAAATTTCCGAGCGCCCCATCGTCATCTCTCACGCCAATCCGAACACCTTTCATATGGCCAAACGTAATAAGTCAGACCGAGTCCTTAAGGCACTGGGTGCCTCCGGCGGCTTGCTCGGCTTCAGTCTCTATCCGTTTCACCTAAAAAACGGCTCTGATTGCACGCTGAACGAATTCTGCGAGATGGTGGCCGATACCGCTGAGTTGATGGGCGTTGACCATATTGGCATTGGCACCGATCTGTGCCAGGAGCAACCGCATTCAGTCCTAGAGTGGATGCGCAACGGCCGTTGGTCAAAGGATACCGATTACGGCGAAGGTTCTAAGGCCAATGCCGACTGGCCCAAACCATTGGCGTGGTTTCGCGACAGCCGGGATTTCCCCAACATCACCGACGGCCTGCTGGCACGAGGATTTAGCCCCCCAGAGGTTACAAAAATCATGGGCCAAAACTGGTTAAACCTGCTCGATGATGGGCTCATAGCAACATAAGACGCAACTTATTTCCAACGTAAAAAGTAAGACCGATGGGGTGGCGTCAATAGGCGCTGCAACTTCAACGACGTAGCTTAAAACCTATAAATAATAAGAATCATAAGGTGGTTATTATGGACAGTAATTCCGCGGCTAACGCCGAGGCAACGATGCAGAACAAAAAATGGCTGGCAGATGTCGATATGCCAGTATTCCTGATCAGTGGCGGTGCGTTAGTGCTGTTTGCTCTTTTAACTCTTTATGATATCGATATGATGTCCAATTGGGTTAATACCAGCTTTGCCGCTTCAACTAAGCTGTTCGGTGCCTATTGGCAGGTGTTGTTATTACTGACATTTGTTATTGGTATTTTTCTCGCCGTCAGCCGCACCGGCGGCGTCGTGCTGGGCGGTCTCAAGACGCCTGAGATTTCGACCTTCAAATGGATCTCCATCATCATGTGCACCCTGCTTGCTGGCGGTGGTGTATTCTGGGCCGCGGCCGAGCCTTTGGCGCACTTCACCTCGCCGCCACCACTTTTTTCGGATATAGCGGGCAATGAAACCGGAACCGCGCAAGCGGCCTACAACGCACTGGCGCAAAGCTTTATGCATTGGGGCTTCTTGGCTTGGGCAATCCTTGGCAGCCTAACCGGCATCGTTTTCATGTACCTGCATTATGAAAAGGGCTTACCGCTCAAGCCGCGTACACTCCTCTATCCGGTGTTCGGTGATCGAGTGATGACCGGCCCGCTTGGAACCATAGTGGATTCTTGCTGCGTATTGGCCGTTGTCGCCGGTACCGTCGGCCCGATTGGTTTTCTCGGCCTGCAGATTGGCTTCGGTCTGGAAAAACTATTCGGCATCCCAAATACCTATATCACTCAGGTTACGATTCTAGTCGGACTGGTTGTTATCTATACTCTATCGGCCGTTAGTGGCGTAACCAAGGGTATCCAGATACTCAGCCGATTTAACGTGATTCTTGCCGTAGCTCTGATGGCTTTCATCCTCTTTTTCGGCCCAACC
>Ga0115562_1002656_pt1 | contig 12270 bp, 11 predicted proteins | sample COGITO_mtgs_1105_6_FD_87200 | JGI IMG/M metagenome (GOLD analysis project Ga0115562, IMG submission 87200) | Pelagic marine microbial communities from North Sea - COGITO_mtgs_110516 | ecosystem: Environmental > Aquatic > Marine > Epipelagic | place: Germany:Helgoland, sampling site Kabeltonne...
AGTTCAAGGATACTGAGTAAATGAAACTCAAATTCGCAATCGCCGCAGCGGCGCTTCTATCAGCGTCAGCCGCGTATGCTGCTCCCGTAAGTCTTACATATAACGGACCGGTTGTTGGTCCATATAAAACCGTGACTGTGACTCAGACACCAGTGACCGTTATCGGGGGCAACACGGTCGCTGCGGGTGCCTTTGACATGACGCAAGTAGGCGGTGGCGGTCTTGGTGACTTCTTCGCATGGTGTCTTGATCTTGGCGCCTATTTGGGAACGTCAGGAGAGCATGGCTATGAGATTACCAATACGCCGTTCCAGAATGGCGGTGTTGACCTGATGCAAGCCGGGATGGATCGTATCTCTGCGGTTTTCAACGCGAACTTTAGCGCAGATGTGACTTCGACAAACGTGAAGTCTGCCGCCTTCCAACTGGCGCTTTGGGAAGCTGTCTATGATGACGATTTCAATATCACCACCGGTGATTTTAGGGCAGCGTCCGGCGATACCAATGTTAACACAGCAGCAGCAGGTTACCTATCTGCAGCGTCAACATACGCAGGTCCAAACCTCTGGAACGTCTTGTTCCTGGAAAGCACGGATGGCGGGGTTGACGGTGATCGCAAACAGAATCTGGTAACAGTTGCAGCTGTACCTCTTCCAGCAAGTGTCTTGATGTTGCTTGCTGCACTTGGCGCAATTGGCATGACCGCACGTTGCCGCCGGGCAGTCTAAAGTCCGCTCAGATAATTAATCTAGGCTGCCCCAACGGGCAGCCTATTTACGTTTCCGGGGGGCTTCTTGCCAAAACGAAGCCCTCGGCGACGATCACAGCGTTCCAGAACCCCCACGTATTCTGGCGACTGCACCCTTGGCAAACGCCACCAGATCAGGGATGAGGGAGCCATGACAAAACGCTTTTCATTCGCCCTGAACGCCACTGACGGCAAAGCCCGCACGGGCGTGATTTCCACCCCCCGTGGCGACATTCGCACGCCTGCCTTTATGCCTGTTGGCACTGCGGCCACCGTCAAGGCGATGATGCCTGAAAGTGTGGCGGCGACCGGCGCTGACATCTTGCTAGGCAATACCTATCATTTGATGCTGCGTCCGACGGCGGAACGCATCGACCGTTTGGGCGGCCTGCACAAATTCATGAATTGGGACAAACCAATCCTGACCGACAGCGGCGGGTTTCAGGTGATGAGCCTCGCTGACCTGCGCAAAATGACCGAGAAGGGTGTGACCTTCAAAAGCCACATTGATGGCTCCAAGCACGAGCTAACGCCCGAACGGTCGATGGAAATCCAAAAGCTGCTCGGCTCAGACATTGTGATGTGCTTTGACGAATGTCCGGCACTGCCCGCCGATCGCAAACGCATAGCTGAAAGCATGGAACTGTCGATGCGGTGGGCGCAGCGTTCGCGCGATGCTTTTGGCGACAGACCGGGGCATGCGCTCTTTGGTATCCAGCAAGGTGGTCTGGAAGAGGATTTGCGCGCACAAAGCGCTGAGGCGCTGAAGGCAGTTGAATTCGACGGCTATGCCGTTGGTGGTCTTGCTGTGGGTGAGGGACAAGAGGCGATGTTCAGCGTACTGGATTTCGCGCCAGATCAACTGCCGGAAGATAAACCGCGCTACCTGATGGGTGTGGGCAAACCGGATGATATCGTTGGCGCCGTCAAGCGTGGCATTGATATGATGGATTGTGTGCTGCCCAGCCGCTCTGGCCGGACTGGCCAGCTGTTCACACGTCGCGGCGTGATTAACATCAAGAATGCCCGCCATGCAGACGATCCACGCCCATTGGATGAAGCCTGCACATGTCCGGCCTGCTCAAATTACTCGCGCGCCTATTTACACCATGTGTTCCGCGCCCAAGAGATGATCTCTGGCATGTTGCTTACTTGGCATAACCTTCATTACTTTCAGGAAATAATGCAGGGCATGCGTGATGCGATAGCGGTAGGTGGTTTTGCCGGTTGGGAAGCGGAGTTTCACAGCACGCGGGCTTTGGGCGATATTGCACCGCTGTCCTAAGTCGAGAGTGCAGGATTGCCTTCGGCGAAAGTTTGATTGGACGAAGAAAGTCAAAGGCGGTCCACTCTTTTCAGCGATTTGTCTACCTTTTCGCGGCTTCGTGACTTGCGACTTATGACCGACGAAGGCACTTTGCTTCAAATGGACGGATACATTCGGTTGAAACGCCCTGTGTGTCACCCCACATATTGAAGCCAAGAGGAGACGCACCATGTTGCCGCTATAGCGGGACCGGCGCGTCTTGCCAAAAAAGGAAAAAGAGCATGCAAGAACCGTTGAGTTCATCCTATCCCGTCCTGCCGCTGCGCGACATCGTGGTCTTCCCGCATATGATCGTGCCGCTGTTTGTGGGCCGTGATAAGTCTGTCCGCGCCCTTGAAGAGGTGATGCAGGACGACAAACAAATTCTGCTGTCCAGTCAGGTTGATCCTGGTGAGGACGACCCGAAGGAAGACGGTATCTACCGCGCTGGCGTATTGGCCAATGTCCTGCAGCTGCTGAAACTGCCTGATGGCACCGTGAAGGTGCTGGTTGAAGGACGTGCGCGCGTGAAGATCACGGATTTCGTAGCCAACGACAGTTTCTTTGAAGCCTCTTGTGAATACCTGACGGAGACCGAGGGCGATCCAGCAGAGATTGAAGCGCTTGTACGCAATGTGTCTGCCGAGTTTGAGCGGTATGCCAAGGTCAAGAAAAATATCCCCGAAGAGGCAATGGCCGCTGTCGGTGATGCGACTGAGCCTGCAAAACTGGCTGATCTGGTTGCCGGTCATCTGGGCATTGAAGTCGACCAAAAGCAGGGGCTTTTGGAGACACTTTCTGTGTCCGAACGCTTGGAAAAAGTCTTTGGCATGATGCAGGGCGAAATGTCCGTGCTGCAGGTCGAGAAAAAGATCAAAACGCGCGTCAAAACGCAGATGGAGCGGACCCAGCGCGAGTATTATTTGAATGAGCAAATGAAGGCCATTCAAAAGGAACTTGGCGATGGCGAAGAAGGCCAGAACGAAGTTGAAGAGCTTGAAGCAAAAATCGCTGAGACCAAGCTATCCAAAGAGGCCCGTGAAAAGGTGGATGCGGAGCTGAAAAAGCTCAAGAACATGTCGCCGATGTCTGCGGAAGCGACTGTTGTGCGCAACTATCTGGACTGGATGTTGGGTGTGCCTTGGGGCGTCAAATCGCGCACCAAGAAAGACCTGCATAAGGCGCAGGCCGTGTTGGACAACGATCACTACGGTCTTGAGAAAGTCAAAGAGCGCATCGTTGAGTATCTTGCGGTGCAACAGCGTTCGGCCAAGCTTAAAGGCCCGATCATGTGTTTGGTTGGCCCTCCGGGTGTGGGTAAGACATCGCTTGGTAAATCGGTCGCCAAGGCCACGGGGCGCGAATTTATTCGCATCAGCCTAGGTGGTGTCCGCGACGAATCCGAGATCAGGGGCCACCGCCGGACTTATATTGGCTCGATGCCCGGTAAAATCATTCAGGCGCTCAAGAAGGCGAAAACCACGAACCCGCTGATCTTGCTCGATGAAATCGACAAGATGGGGCAGGACTTCCGTGGCGACCCAGCGTCTGCAATGCTTGAGGTGCTCGATCCGGAACAAAACTCAACCTTCGTCGATCACTATCTTGAAGTTGAGTATGACCTGTCGAACGTGATGTTCCTGACCACTGCGAACTCTTACAACATGCCGGGTCCACTTTTGGACCGGATGGAGATCATTTCGCTGTCTGGCTACACCGAAGACGAAAAGGTCGAAATCGCAAAGCAGCATTTGTTGCCGAAGGTCATGAAGAACCATGGTCTGAAGGACAAAGAGTTCTCTGTTGCTGATGATGCATTGCTGGCGATGGTGCGGGTTTACACCCGTGAAGCCGGTGTGCGGAACATGGAGCGAGAACTGGCCAAAGTTGCACGAAAAGCCGTGACATTGATCGTAAAGAAAGAAGCGGAAGTCATAGAGGTGAATGCCGGCAATCTGAGCGATTTCCTCGGCGTGGAAAAGCACCGCTTTGGTTTGGCTGAGGAAAGTGATCAGGTTGGTGTTGTGACCGGTCTTGCTTGGACATCTGTGGGTGGAGAACTTTTGAATATCGAAGCCCTGCGCCTGCCTGGCAAAGGACGGATGAAAACCACCGGCAAGCTAGGCGACGTGATGAAGGAGTCCATTGACGCGGCGTCGTCTTACGTGCGGTCCATCGCTCCTGAAATTGGTGTGAAGCCCACAAAGTTTGACGCGATCGACATTCACGTCCACGTCCCTGACGGCGCCACACCAAAAGATGGCCCAAGTGCGGGTCTGGCGATGGTGACGTCCATCGTTTCGGTGCTCACGGGTATTCCGGTGCGTAAAGACATCGCCATGACCGGCGAAGTTTCGCTGCGTGGTAACGCGATGCCAATTGGTGGTTTGAAAGAAAAATTACTGGCGGCCTTACGCGGTGGGATTACGACTGTTTTGATCCCGCAGGACAATGCCAAGGACTTACCTGAAATACCTGACAACGTGAAGGAAGGGCTGACAATCATCCCTGTCACCCACGTCTCGGAAGTTCTGGAACATGCTTTGGTGAGCAAGCCGGAACCTATTGAGTGGGACGAGGCTGCTGAAGAAGCCGCCGCTGCCGCGCTTAAGGCACAAGGTGGTGGTGAGGGCGCACGCGCGCACTAACCACGAGACCGTGAACGGATAAATAGGCGCCCTTGCTTGCGAGGGCGCCTTTTGCTTGTGCAATCCGCTTGACCTTACCTGATGCAAGGGCCGTAATGCGGCTAACTGATAAAGGGATGAATTCAGATGGCACGCACGCCTAAGGCAGATCCGGAAGTCGAGATAACCGAAGTCGCAATTATGAAGAAACCTGAACTGCTTGATGCAGTTGTCACGCGCACGGCTATTAAGAGGCGCGACGTCAAACCAGCGGTCGAAGCGGCCCTGGCCGTGATTGGAGACGCATTGCGCGATGGGACAGTTGTCAATCTCCCACCACTGGGCAAGCTGCGTTTGGTCAAGAGTAAAACGTTAGATGGTGGCGCCGCAGTTCTCACTCTGAAATTGCGCACACCCAAAAATGCGGCTGTTGCGGCCTTAGGCGATCCCGAGACCTAGGCCGGACATACTTTTCGCTTTGCGTCATTAAGCTGGGCTCTGGCCCCACCCCAATCTATTGAGACTAAACATGACCCATCCTGAGCTATTTATTCTGCGTCATGGTGAAACGACGTGGAACGCAGAGAACCGGATGCAGGGCGAATTGAATTCTCCGCTGACCGCTAAAGGGTTGCAGGATGCCGCCCGTCAGCGAGAGATTCTTGCGACGTGCGATTTGATGGGTTTTGCGTTTCTCACAAGCCCGCAAGGCCGCGCCTTTCAAACAGCGGGGATCGCGCTTTCTGGCATTGCCGATCACATCAGTACTGATGATCGCCTGCGCGAGATCGGTGTGGGCGATTGGTCAGGCCGTCTGCGTGATGAGCTGCCGATGCCGAAGGAGCCGTACAAGTCGCAATATGAGATTGCCCCAAATGGCGAAGGCTTTGCACGTCTCAAGGTGCGGTGCCGCGAATTTCTTGCTGATCTGAAAGGTCCTGCGGTTCTTGTCACCCATGGGATCACAAGCAGTATGATCCGTGGTTTGGTGGTCGGAGAGAAGGCTCATGCCGAGCGCCACAGCCATGCCGGGCAGGGCCGTGTCTATCATCTGAAAGATGGTGATCAATTCCTGTTGGAATGAGGCTTGCACAACCTTCGCGGCTGGTCTAAATGATGCGTCGTCGGGTGATTAGCTCAGTTGGTAGAGCGCTTCCTTTACACGGAAGATGTCGGGAGTTCGAGCCTCTCATCACCCACCATCCTTTCTGCACAATGTATCAGGCACTTACACATTTGGCACAGTTTGACGTGCAGCTTGTGATAACTTGTCCGCTGCGCCTCCGCTGCACTTAGACGCCGAAGATGTCTCCCAACAATGGAGATATAGACGATGGCTACAGTGAACAAACGACCAAGTGGCAAGTGGCAAGCGATGGTCCGCAAGGATGGTAGATCGCATTCCAAGACATTCACCAAGCGGGCAGACGCATTGAAATGGGCGCGTGAGACTGAGATGCTGGCAGAGCAAGGCTTGCTACAGCAAACGGCGGCAGGAGTTGATAGCAACATGTCCTTGGGGCAGGTGCTTGAGAGATACCGCGATGAAGTCACCAGCAAGAAACGATGCGTGGAGAATGAGACCTATGCCATCAACGGGTTCATACGGTCTTGTAGGACGCTGAGTAGTAAACGTATCGACAAATTGACCACCGCCGACTTCGTGGCACATCGTGATCAGCGTATGCAGCGCGTCAAGCCTGCCACCGTCGTGCGTGAATTTGGGTGGATGCAACATGCCATCGACATTGCGTGTTCCGACTGGGGACAACGGGTGCGTGACGGAAACCCTGTGAAGCAGGTGCGCAGGCCCAGAGTTCACAATGGGCGCGAACGGAGGTTACAGGCAGGGGAGTGGCAGGCCTTACTTGAAGCTGTGAACGAGGCACGCCTTCCCTTGATGAAGCCATTGCTGAGACTTGCTCTAGAGACAGGCATGCGGCGGGGGGAGTTGCTCTCTATGGAGTGGAGGTATGTCGACATGGAACGCTGCACTGTGTTCCTGCCGCAAACAAAGAATGGATGTGCCCGTACTGTTCCGCTGAGCCCAAGAGCAATGAATGTGCTTGAAGAATTGCCACGAACTGAAGACAGGTGCCTGCCGCTTTCCGGCAACTCCGTGCGATTGGCGTTTGACAGATTGCGTACCCGCGCTGGCGTTGTGGACCTGACCTTTCACGACATGCGACATGAAGCAGTATCCCGTTTTGTGGAGAGCGGTCTCTCTCTGGCCCAAGTGCAGATGATCAGCGGCCATCGCGATCTGCGTATGTTGATGCGATACACCCACCTCCAGACTGACGATATAGTTGCGAAGCTGCATGCGATTGGTCAGCAGGTGGCAGCATGACCGGCCTTAGAGTTAAGGTACTCGTGGCCGCGCTGGTAGCCTGTGCAGGTCATTCCGCCTCCGCTGATGTGACGTGCTCGTTCCACGTGCGGGCTACCATCAATGAAATACACAAATTGTCGGACCATACGTTCCGTGTCCGCGAAGCGGGAGGGGTGCTGCATCTTGAGCAGCGGCTAGCTAATGGCGGCTGGTTGGCTTTGGGCACAGTACAACGATACGACAGTCCTGGATTTACTGTGTTTCTGCATCTGCCCAATCAGGGCCGCTATAGTGGCCGTTCACGCATGTTAACCGTCCATCAGTCCGGTAATGGTTCGCTGGCAATCCATCACGGTTCGGCAGGTGGCGGGTCTCAGATCGAACGAGCATGGCTGTATCAAGGTGAGTGCTGGGAGACGTTCTAGCACAATGAAGACTGGAGCAGGCGGGTTGCGCCTGTTCCACATCTATTACCTTGAGAGCCGTACTGGCTCAGGTGGCTTGGCATAATGTGTTCTTCAATAATTATCTAGGTGACTGATTTATAATGGAAAAATAGGTCAAAGTGGCTTAACCCTTCTTATGATAGACACACTAACCCGCCATTAGATAGACACACTAAGTTCTTCAGAGCCTGACGTTTGCGATGTCGATATTGGCTGCCTTACATCCCCCCCTGAGTAGACGCCTTTTTGCTTTCTCCATTTGGCGTGGAGCGAGGGTTATCTAAGTAACTGTTTTGCATGAATAAATATGGCTTCACCTGAAAGTAAGTTATTAGTGGATTTATCTGGTTCTTAGCAATGCTGAGATACTAGGTCGGTTCCCCGTGTCTAATTAATCCAGCTCAACTCTGGCTTAAAAAATGCCCTAACGGGGCTAATACATCAGCTTGGCTTATCGGCCCGGTTATTCCCAAAAATCTGTCCAATGGACAAAACACAGGAGGCCAAACATGGCCCATATTCGTATTGTTGATCTGCCCTGTGGCTATGGCAAATCATCTCAGATTTTCAAGCAATTCGACAAGCGTCAAAACTACGCTGTTGTAGTCCCATACTTGTCGGAAGTGGACCGGTTCATCATAGACGCAAAGAAGTTCTCGGACTTTAATCTGACACAGCCAAAGAGCAGCAGTAGCAATAAAAGTGATCACTGCGAGAAACTCATAAGAGCGGGTAAGTCAGTGGTATGCTCACATGCGCTTTTTTATCGCTTGGGAACATTATCCACGTTCGTCACCGATCAGATTAAAAGTGTGGACGGCACCGATGATTTTTTTGGCAAAGTTTGCTATGGCCACCTCTTGGATGACTACAACTTGATCATTGATGAGGTCATCGACCCTTTCCAAATCGAGCAGACAGTCCGACAGGTAGACTTTGATGAGGACTACATCGGGCTTGGTCTAGCAAAAGTCATGGAGGACGGTCGTGTTGTTCCAACCGACAAGTGGGATGACAAGTACTTCAGCGGCAGTAAGACGTTCAGTCGGCAATTGTATGAAAAAGCTAAGTCGGGTGCGTTGTACCGGATGGGAGAGAACCTCTTTGTTCTCACTATTCCAACAGAACTGTTCTTAAAGCCCAAGTCAGTGACCATCTACACATATCTATCGGATGGCTCACTGCTATTGCAGTTCCTAAGCAAACTTCAGGCCGATAATCCCGGTACCTTCACCATGGAGATTGAGCGACTGGACACGGCAGAAGAAGCGTCGTGGCGTGAAGATATTGCGAATGCCCTCACTGTACTAACTATCTCGGGTGTCGAAAACAAACCATGGACCCACAATGCTCAACTGAAGCGACTGAAGAAGCACTCAGACTGTGCTTCAGCAGCACATGAGTTGCGGAAGTTCAAGGACAGCGAACTTTATGGGGTCAACCTCAAGACTGTAATGCTAACGTCTGCCCGTGAACTTTGGCATGGTAGCAAAGCTGGCCTGAAGCCGAAGGCTGGGCGGCTCGCGAAAGACGCACGACTGTTTGGGCATCCTGTCAATCAACCAATCTACGACAAGGTCACTGAGACTTTTGTGGACAATTGGTCTACTACGGGTGTGTCATTTGTTCCAAACACTACACGCGGAACAAACGCATACATTGAGTGCACTACAGCCGTCTATCTTTATGACCAGCACCCTAATCCACAGGTACTAACCTTCCTTGGTATGAAGCGAAACTCACTAGAGGCGCGCGACTTCTGCAACGCCTATGCATTGACCGAGTTAGTGCAGTGGCTGTTTCGGTCAGCTATCAGAGTTGGGGGCATTAACAGATCAGGGAGGGCATACCAACCTAGGCGTCGGGTAACCCTCTACATGCCTTCTGAGCGCATGCGGAATTTGCTTCTGAATTGGCTTCTAACAGGCCGGGTCAATGCTGGTCCGGTGACACCTAAAGGGCCGAAGCAGATTGAACTGCTCGCCCGTCTGGAGGGTCGCCAACTGGCGGTCGCTGCATAGTGGCGCTGGACATATCCGAGGGGCAGATGCTCCTCACTCGTGAAGAGGCCGCCGCGTGCGGCCTTTCGCGTTTCTGGACCGGGCGTCCTTGCAAGTTCGGGCATATTGCGGAGCGGTACGTCAGTAATCGGCAGTGCGTGCATTGCAATGCAGAGAAGGCCACGGCCCGAGAGCGTGTGAAGCGGGCTACAGACCCGTCGTACCGGATGTTCAGGTCAGTGCTTAATAGATCAGGGCAGGTGCTTAGAGGGCGCGTCAGCCCGTCTGAAGCGGTAAGCTGTTCTCATGCTGTATTGCAGAGGCATATCGCAGCGCGCTTCACCGATGGCATGGAGTGGGTGCGGTACGGACAGTGGGAGGTCGATCATGTGATCCCATTGTCGGCGGCAAGGTCATTGAATGAGCTAGTGAGCCTTTGTCACTACCGGAACCTTCAACCGCTTTGGAAGCGAGATAACTTGATAAAGGGCGGGGCGTAAGCCTCGCCCCTACTTCCAACGGTGCATCTGTTTTCTTTGGCGGGGATGCCAATCATTAGTTATAAGAGTTGTACATTACAGGTAGAAGCAACTTAGACTTGTGCTAACTCTGGAAAGGAACATGCTTCATGAACACAGTGAATTTCTCTTTGGGATCATTCTTGCGGCTATGTCAGTTGGACACAGACCAAAAACTGCGTTCGATTGAGCGCAAGTTGAGAGACGGTTCTGGCTATGACTACTACCACACGCTCAACAAAGCGATCCGAGAGCACCTTCGCGGTTCAAGTTCGGAGTACATACAGGATATACTGATGTCTCCGAGCAATGCATCTGAGCGCGAATACAATCTTGCAGCATATAAGACCTTCAGCAAGCGTTATGGCTCTAAAAGAACTGTAGAAGCCCTCAGTAAACCCAAGACTTATCCACTGGAAGGGACGGGCTTGAAGATCAAGTGCGATCCCGTGTTTTCCACGGTGGAGAAAGACGTAACTTGGGCTCACGCCATATGGGCTGCGCGCACCCCACCGCTACAGCAGAAATACGGAGCCGTAGGGTGTCTTATCATGCGGGAATGCTACAGGGCTACTCGACTTGCGAACGCAACGTTTGCTGTCGCCAATCTCGTGGACGGAAAGCGAATAGGAGAAGCGCAAGTCAACAATACAACCGCCAAGGTGTTACGAAGTGATGCAGGAACAATTTGGCAGATGATACAGGAAGTCATCTAATGGTTCGGAAGACCATAGTTGTGGGCAACGGCCTTGGCATGGCGTTGGACCCTGTTGCATTTTCACTATCTACCGCAATGGAGGAAGTGTGGTCCTCCGACGTTACTCTTACGGATGAACAAAAAAACCTGATCGGGCTATGCTTGCCTGCCAGTAACACAACCGGTCAGCCAACAAATGAAGACGACCTAGATACTCTCCAACGAGTGTTGGCGGCATGCGACTTCCTTAGTGAGTTCGACGATGCATCAGGTGTTCACTGGCTGTCACCACAAGGACAGAGTTTTCCCACTGCCATTAGGCGTTTCATTCACCAAGTTGCTTGCCAGTTTCATATGACGGGTAGGAGTTTGCCACCTGAGTTTGCTATACCACTTTGCCATTTTGTGCGGACTACGAAGTCACATGTTGCAACGCTGAACTATGATCCGCTGCTCTATGACTGTTTTCTGACGGAGCGTATATTGACCGGATATTCCGGCGACCTTGTAGATGGGCTAACCAATAGTGGCTATCGCACCCAGAACATGTACCGGCGCGATGCAAACCGCCTCGGCTGGTACTTGCATCTTCACGGTTCTCCGCTTTTCTATGATGGAGCAAACGGACAAGTTCGCAAGTTAAGGCGCCCCCAACTTGCAGGAGAGGTGATTGACACCACGCATCTTGTCCTTACGCATGTTCGGCATAAGATGCCCATTATCGGCGCTTCATCCATACTTTCTGACTACTGGCGTTTTTTCGGTAGGGCCCTGCAAGAGAGTGAAGAGATAGTTCTTCTTGGCTATTCGGGGTTTGACGCACATCTCAATTTAGCTATAGCGCGACATTCGCCAGAACTCGACATCAAGGTTGTCGAATGGGTTGGTTCGCAGCCCGGAGGTGACAGAGGCGACTATTGGCGAGATAAGTTCAAAAAGGATGTCGAGCTAGTTGGTTTAGACAACATATTGGATTTTACTGACTGGTAGGCTGCGATTTATGTTGCGTACCGGCCATTCTCAAGAACAGTGGCTTGCCCAAGCGCCGCGAGGCTCTCTAGCAGGGGCTGTACGCTGGCTGTGCGGGCGCGCTTGAAGGTACGTGCGATTTGTTCTGGGGTGGCCTCTCCTGCCTCTTCCAGCGCCTCTCGGACAGCGGCGATTTGCTCTGGTAGAGATTTGGGCCACGCTGCTTTATCCACGGCGATGGCAGGGCCAAGGTCCATCTCTCCTGTCTTGCCTTTGCTCTGCGTTGTGCCTTCTGGGTTTTGATATTCGGGGCGGAGCCAGCGGATGTGGCCGCGCGCCTCTTCCTCGGCGCGTTCCTTGTTCAAGGCGACGAGGCGGAAGAGGATGTCTTCGTCGCTCAGGTCCACTGGCCAGCCATAGGCCTCGGCCACGATGGCGTCGATCTGGTCGTGCAGGTCCCTGAGAATGCCGATCAGGCCTTGGTCGTAAATCTCACGGTCCTTGCCTTCGATGATCTCTCCGGCGCGCAGCTTTTCCAGCACATTGTACATCTGTGTCAGGTTCAACTTGGGGTGCGCGACCTGCTGGCGTTTGCGGTGCGCGTCGAGGTCTTCACCCAAGGCGCGG
>Ga0115562_1002661_pt1 | contig 12256 bp, 6 predicted proteins | sample COGITO_mtgs_1105_6_FD_87200 | JGI IMG/M metagenome (GOLD analysis project Ga0115562, IMG submission 87200) | Pelagic marine microbial communities from North Sea - COGITO_mtgs_110516 | ecosystem: Environmental > Aquatic > Marine > Epipelagic | place: Germany:Helgoland, sampling site Kabeltonne...
ACACAGGGTGACCCAGGGCAATTATCTGGGCCGCAACTTTGGCAGAATTACCCAGATTGACAGTTTCGAGCTGGAAGTTTTGGAGACGGTTCCCGACGGCAGTGGTGGATGGATTAACCGGCCCAGAACATTGGCCATGAATGAAGAGTGATCAACTCATTAGGGAAGATAAAATGATTAGTCGAGTGAAATGCTGTTTTTTAATGCTGAGTCTCTATTGCTTTTCCTGGTCTGCGGCAGCCGTAGATAACAGGGTAACTGATATAGATTTTACCTCGCTGTCCAGCGATCAGTTTGAGATCAGTCTGCAGTTCTCGCAGCGGCCACCGCAGCCCAAGAGCTATGAAATTGCCGAGCCCGCGCGTCTGGTATTGGATTTTGCCGATGTGCAAAGCCAGCTGGCGAAGAAAAAATATCCCCTGTCCTTTGAAAATGCCCGGGATGCGGTGGTGGTCTCCGATGGCAGTCGAACCAGATTGATTGTCAATCTCAATGAGTCTGCGCCCTTTATCACCCGCATAGAGGGTGATCGTCTAATGGTTAAGGTGGGCGCAGATCAAAGCGCCAACGCCACCAGCGCCATGCCCATTGCTTCAACCTATGCCCAGGGCAGCGATGACAGGCGTGCTGATTTCACTGAGTTGAGTGCCGCTTTAACTGGCGTTGATTTTCGGCGCGATGCCCAGGGGGCCGGCCTGATCAAACTTGATCTCAGCGACCCTGCGGTGAATATTGATATCAATAAAACCGGCAGCAAAATTCGTTTGGAGTTTTATCAGACGGAACTTCCAGATCATCTGGATAGACGTCTGGATGTAGTTGATTTTGCCACACCAGTCACAGCTATAGATACGATGCAGCAGGGTTCTACGACTGTGGTGACCATTGAGGCTGAGGGTCAGTATGACTATCTGGCCTATCAGGCAGATAAACAGTACATCGTTAGCGTCAAGCCACTGACTGCGGCCGAGGTGGAGCTGCACAACAAAAAGTTCGACTTTACCGGTGACCGACTGTCACTTAATTTCCAGGATATTGAAGTGCGTTCAGTGCTGCAGCTGATTGCCGACTTTACCTCTCTCAATCTGGTGGCCAGTGATACTGTAACCGGCAGTATTACCCTGCGTCTGGATAAGGTGCCCTGGGATCAGGCATTGGAAATTGTGCTTAAAGCCAAGGGGCTGGATAAGCGTCAGGAGGGCAATGTGTTGATGGTTGCTCCAGCGGCAGAGATTGCCGAGCAGGAGCGGTTGCAGGTAGAGGCCAATAAGCAGCTGCAGGAATTGGCGCCATTGGAAACTGCCTTTGTACGAATTAAATATGCCGATGCGGCAGAGATTTTTGAACTGTTTACCGCCGATGATTCCCAGTCTGGTCAGTCCGGCGGTGCCACTGAGGGCAATGCCACCACCAGCATATTGTCCGAGCGGGGCAGCGCTATTGTTGATGAACGCACCAACACCATGATTCTCACCGATACCGAAGAAAAGATTAATGAGTTTAAGCGCCTGATCAGTGAGATTGATGTGCCAATCAAGCAGGTGTTAATTGAGGCGCGGATTGTGATTGCCAATACCGACTTTAAGAAAGAGCTGGGGGTGACTTGGGGTCTGGCGGGCCTCGATAAGCTGTCTGGTGGGCAGTTTTCAAGTGCCAGTGGCGACCGCAGTCTGGGCTTTTCCGGTCGCAGATCCGGGCTCACACCTGGTGCCGGGGTAGTGGAGACATTTACCTATCAGGCGGATGAAGTAGAGGTTGATGATGGCCCGGATGGCTTGCCTTTTACCGCAGATGATATTACCACTGTGACCCAGAATTATGACTTCGGCCTAGGCGATAGTCTGGCTGTGGATCTGGGTGTATCCAACCCTACGGGCTCCTTTAGTCTTGGATATCTGACCGATAATTTTTTAATTGATCTGGAGCTCAGTGCGCTGGAGTCAGACGGCTACGGCGAAATTGTCTCTCAACCCAAGGTGTTGACCGGAGATAAACAGCAGGCAGTGATCAAGTCTGGTACCGAGATTGCCTATCAGAAGGCGACTTCCAGTGGTGCTACCAGCATTGAATTTAAAGAGGCCGTGCTGCAGCTGGAGGTGACTCCCCAGATTACCCCGGACAATCGTATTATTATGGATCTGCTGGTGTCTCAGGATTCTGTGGGTGCGTTTACTCCCACTGGCGAGCCCTCTATCGATATTACCCAGATTGAAACCCAGGCTCTGGTGGGTGATGGTCAGACGTTGGTACTCGGCGGTATTTTCCAGACCGAGGAAGTTAAGGGGACAGAAAAGGTGCCCATGCTTGGAGATATCCCTTTTTTAGGCAAGCTTTTCAGAAATGACCTGCGAAATATTGAAAAACGTGAAATACTCATCTTTATAACTCCAAAAATAATTGACGATAATCTTCTGGACAGATGAGCGAACAACATATTTTTCTAGTCGGCCCCATGGGGGCGGGCAAATCGACTATTGGGCGGCAGCTGGCCAGCTTTCTCAATCGTCCCTTTTTTGATATTGATAACGAGATTGAGTCTCGCACCGGTGCGGATATTCAGTGGATATTTGATATGGAAGGAGAGGCGGGCTTTCGCGCCAGGGAAACCAAAGTGTTACTCGAGGTTGTGGCCAATGAACAGTCTTCGGTGATTGCAACTGGCGGCGGTATTATTCTCAGTGCAGCAAACCGTGCCACGCTGAAAGAAAATGGCCAGGTTATCTATCTGTCTGCCACCAAAGAACAGCTCTATGAGAGAACCCGCAAAGACAAAAGCAGGCCTCTATTGCAGGTGGATGATCGCAAAGGGGTGATCGATAAACTGGTGGAGACAAGGGACCCTCTGTATCAAGAGGTTGCCGACCTGGTGTTCCCTTCGGGCTCTGTTGCCCCCAGCAAGTTAACAAAAAACCTCGCAGAGGCTCTCGCAGGGCTTTGATAATTCGTCTGGTCTAAGCATAATACCAGTCTAGTCCACAGTTGAGTTATTGCCCCATGAGCAGCACAGTTTCCACGTCAACCCCAGCCAGCCCAGTTACCTCGGTCACCGTTGATCTGGGCGATAGAAGTTACCCTATCCATATAGGTCCGGGACAGCTTGCTGGGGCCAATATTTCTCAGTATGTGCAGGGCAAAAAGGCCCTGATTGTCACCAATACCTCCATAGCGCCACTTTACCTGCAGGCCCTTAAAGATCAGCTGCAAGATAAGCACATCGACACAGTTATTCTTGAAGATGGCGAACAGTACAAAAATCTCGACAATCTCAATCATATCTACAGCCAACTGCTGCAAAGCCACCATGACCGCAAAACTACTCTCATAGCACTGGGCGGTGGTGTTGTGGGAGATATGACAGGATTCGCTGCGGCCAGCTATCAGCGTGGGGTGCCATTTATTCAGGTGCCCACTACCCTGCTGGCCCAGGTTGATTCCTCAGTGGGCGGCAAAACCGCGGTCAACCATAGTCTGGGCAAAAATATGATTGGCGCCTTCTACCAGCCCCAGGCAGTGATTATTGATACTGATAGTCTGGCAACTCTGCCCGATCGAGAGTTCTGCGCGGGGATGGCTGAGGTTATTAAGTGCGGCCTAATTGCTGACGCTGAATTTTTTCACTGGCTGGAAGATAACCTCAGCGCCCTGTTAGAGAGGGATAGTGCAGCTCTGGCCTATGGGATTGAACGCTCCTGCATCAACAAAGCCGAGATCGTTAGCGCCGACGAGACTGAGCAGGGGGTGCGGGCTATTCTCAATCTGGGCCATACCTTTGGTCACAGTATTGAAACTTTTCAGGGCTACACTGACTGGTTGCATGGTGAAGCAGTGGCTGCGGGCATGGTTATGGCAGCGCAGCTTTCTGTTGCCGCCGGTGATATGAGTGCTGAGGAGCTGCAGCGTACGGAGACGTTGATCGAGGCCTGTGGTCTGCCGACGCGACCGCCAGCGGATATGACCAGTGAAGATTTCTTACAGCTTATGGTTCGCGATAAGAAGGTTCTCGACGGCCAATTGCGACTGGTGTTGTTAAAAGGCATAGGTCATGGGTTTGTCGGTGCTGACTTTGACATGAATCTGCTGCAACAGATTCTGGCTGATGCCTGCTCCGATTAGCCCCGTCGAGAATAAATCCTTAAATAAGGATAGAACTAGTCCTCTAGGCTACGCCGTACAATAGCTGTAGCGCGTATAACTGATTGTCCAACAAGCGCTAAATGTGTAAAATGTCGCGCTTTTGTCCATTAGCACAGAATGTGCGTTCGACTATCCATCAAAACTATTTTTTAGAGTTCTACTATGACTCAAAGCTTATGTCGGCTTGACGATTTTAAAGATAACTGTGGTTTTGGCCTTATTGCTCAGGTAAAAGGTCAGACAAGTCACAAATTATTGCAGAATGCTATTCAGGCGCTTACTTGCATGACCCACCGCGGCGGTGTAGCTGCAGATGGTAAAACCGGCGATGGCTGTGGCCTGCTGATGCAAAAGCCAGATAGCTTCCTGCGCACTGTAGTAAAAGAAAGCCTGCAGTTGGAATTGCCTGAGTCCTATGCTGTGGGTGCGGTGATGCTCAGCACTGACCAAGCTCAGCGTGACCAGGCGAAAGCTGTTCTGGATCATGAATTATCCGCTCAGGGGCTGGTTGTTTTGGGCTGGCGCCTGGTGCCAACAGATAATAGCTGTCTCGGGCCTATTGCTTTGGAATCACTGCCTGCCTTTGAGCAGGTCTTTATTGCCCCTGGCGATATTACTGACCAGCAAAAATTTACCGCGCGCCTGTATATGGGCCGACGCAAAGCTGAAAAACGTCTCGAAGAAGATGACAGCTTTCATATTGCCAGCCTGGGCACCAATATTCTAAGCTACAAAGGGCTGATGATGCCGGTAGACCTACCGGGCTTTTACCTGGATCTCGCCGATGAACGACTGGAAACGGCAATCTGTGTGTTCCACCAGCGCTTTTCTACCAACACCATGCCCAGATGGCCGCTGGCTCAGCCATTCCGCATGCTGGCCCACAATGGTGAAATCAATACCATTATGGGTAACAGAAACTGGTCTGTAGCCCGCACAGCAAAATATAAAAGCGAGCTGCTGCCAGATTTGCTCGAGGCAGCGCCACTGGTCAATCGCACCGGCTCTGACTCCTCAAGCCTGGACAATATGCTTGAAATGCTAGTCACAGGGGGTATGGACCTGCATCTGGCCGTGCGTACTCTGGTACCGCCAGCCTGGCAAAATGTTGAAGACCGCAACCCTGACCATCGCGCTCTGTACGACTATGTGTCAATGCATCAGGAGCCCTGGGATGGCCCGGCCGGCTTGGTTATTACCGACGGTCGTTACGCGGTTTGTACTCTGGATAGAAATGGTCTGCGCCCTTCACGCTGGGTGATGACCGATGATGATGTGATCACCGTTGCCTCAGAAGTCGGGGTCTATGATTACGAGCCGGAAAATGTTGTGGCCAAAGGCCGTCTTGGGCCTGGTGATATCCTGTCTATCGACACCCAAGAGGGGCGCATTCTGTTCCGCGATGAGATCGAAGATCAGCTGGCTGCGCGCAACCCTTACAAAAAATGGCTTAAAGAGGGCCGCTTTGCGATTGAGTCCAGCTTTGATAGGGACAACATTGAGCTGGAAGGCACTCTGAGCCGTGAACAAATAAAAACCTACATGAAGATGTTCCAGGTTTCCTTTGAAGAGCGCGATCAGGTATTGCGCCCCCTCGCTGAAGGTGGCCAGGAAGCTGTGGGATCCATGGGTGACGATACGCCAATGGCCGTGTTGTCGACCAAGCAGCGCAATTTATTTGATTTTTTCCGCCAGCAATTTGCCCAGGTCACCAATCCGCCAATCGACCCACTGCGCGAGGCGGTTGTTATGTCTCTGGGGGTGGAACTGGGACGTGAGAGCAGTATTTTCGAGGAGAAATCCAAGCTGGGTCAGCGCATAGGTCTGTCCAGTCCAGTGTTGTCACCGCGCAAATACTACGCATTAAAAAATAATGATTTTGCTGAGTTTCCGGTTAACAAGTTTAAGCTTAACTATGATCCTCAGCAGGAGAATCTACAGCAAGCAATTGTACGAATCTGTGCTGATGTAGAGACGTCTGTGCGCAATGGCACTGTGATCTGTATTCTTTCTGACCATGATATCAATGAGGGTACACAGCCGATTCACTCATTGCTAGCCGTGGGTGCTGTGCACAATCATCTTATTGAACAGGGTCTGCGCTGCGATACCAATATTGTTGCCAGCACAGGCTATGCCCGGGATTCCCATCAGGTCGCCACCCTTATTGGCTGTGGCGCCTCTCTGGTTTATCCCTATCTCAGCTACCATGTGCTCTGTGACCTGATCAGCAGTGGTGAGCTGCTGGTGGATGTGGATACTGCTTTTAAACAGTACCGCAAAGGTATTAACAAAGGCCTGTTAAAGATTCTGTCAAAGATGGGTATCTCCACAATTGCCTCGTATCGCGGCGCGCTGTTATTTGAAGCTATTGGTCTGCATTCAGATATTATTGACCTCTGCTTCCCAGGTTTGACCAGTCGACTGCAGGGTGCGACCTTTGCTGACTTTGAGCAAGATCAGGCTGAATTGGCCAAGTCGGCATGGAAGCTGCGCAAGCCAATCAACCCCGGTGGCCTGCTGAAATACGTCCATGGTCAGGAATATCACGCCTACAACCCGGATGTTGTGCAGACTATGCACAAAGCGGTGCAGAACAGTGATTACAAAGCTTGGTTAGACTATGCCAAGTTGGTTAATACCAGACCAGCGGCGACTCTGCGGGATCTTCTGGCAATCAGTGGCAAGGCTAGGCCAATTGATCTGGACGCTGTTGAGTCCATGGAAAATATTGTTCGGCGCTTTGACTCTGCCGGTATGTCTCTGGGTGCCCTGTCTCCAGAGGCCCATGAGTCCTTGGCCGAGGCTATGAATGGTCTGGGCGGTCGATCAAATTCTGGTGAGGGCGGTGAAGATCCCGCTCGTTATGGCACCATCAAATCATCAAAAATTAAACAGGTGGCCTCAGGTCGCTTTGGTGTGACGCCAGCCTATCTGTCCAATGCTGAAGTGATTCAGATTAAAGTGGCGCAGGGTGCCAAGCCAGGTGAAGGCGGGCAGTTGCCCGGCGGCAAGGTCAATGACCTGATCGCGCGTCTGCGTTATTCGGTGCCCGGTGTTACCCTGATTTCGCCGCCGCCCCATCACGATATTTACTCGATTGAAGATCTGGCCCAGCTGATTTTTGACCTCAAGCAGGTTAACCCCAGCGCTCTGGTATCGGTCAAGCTGGTGTCTCGCCCTGGTGTTGGCACCATCGCCGCCGGTGTGGCCAAGGCCTATGCCGATCTGATTACTATCTCTGGTTATGACGGTGGTACTGCAGCCAGCCCTATCAGTTCTATCCGCTACGCCGGGTCGCCCTGGGAGCTGGGTCTGACTGAAACTCACCAGACATTGCGTGCCAATGATCTGCGTGACAAGGTGCGAGTGCAGACCGATGGTGGCCTCAAAACAGGTCTGGATGTGGTAAAAGCCGCAATTCTGGGTGCCGAGAGCTTTGGCTTTGGCACCGGTCCTATGGTGGCGCTGGGTTGTAAATATCTACGTATCTGTCACCTCAATAACTGTGCCACTGGTGTAGCCACTCAGGATGGTCGACTGCGCAATGATCATTACCGTGGCACTGTGGCAATGGCGACTAACTTCTTCAAGTTCGTGGCTATGGAAACCCGCGAATGGATGGCTGCTCTGGGTGTAAGTTCACTGCAGGAGTTGATTGGTCGAGTGGATTTGCTCGAAGTACTTCCGGGAACCACCAGCAAGCAACAGAATCTGGATCTTAGTCCTCTCATTGAAGACCGTCCTGAGATTGCCGGTAAACCTCAATACTGCCGGGAGCCCAAGAACGAGCCCTTTGATAAAGGCCTGTTGGCCGAGCGAATGGTGGCCGATGCTCTGCCCTCCATTGAGGCTCAGGTTAGCGCCAGCTTTGATTATGAGGTGGGCAACTGTGACCGGTCCATAGGTGCGCGTCTGTCTGGTGAAATTGCCAAACGTTATGGCAATACCGGCATGGCAGAGTCTCCCATCCGTCTCAATCTTAAAGGTGTCGCGGGGCAGTCTCTGGGTGTGTGGAATGCCGGTGGCCTTGAGATTTATCTCGAAGGTGATGCCAATGACTATGTGGGCAAGGGAATGGCCGGTGGCAAACTGGTTCTGAGTCCCCCTGCAAGCAGTCAGTTTAAGTCCAATGAAACGCCTATTATGGGTAATACTTGTCTTTACGGTGCTACCGGCGGGCGAGTCTTCGCTGCGGGTCAGGTTGGCGAGCGTTTCGCTGTGCGCAACTCCGGGGCCGTGGCTGTGGTTGAGGGTGCAGGTGATCATTGCTGCGAATATATGACTGGCGGTATTGTGGCAGTGCTTGGTGCAACCGGGCACAACTTTGGCGCTGGTATGACCGGTGGCTTTGCCTATGTACTGGACATGGAGCGGCAGTTTGTCGACCGCTACAATATGGAGCTGGTGGATATCCAGCGGGTGACGTCGGAGTCCGCCGAATCCCACCGGGTATTCCTCAAAAGCATGATCCAGGATCACGCCGATGCGACTGGCAGTGCCTGGGCCCATGAACTGATTGATAATTTCTCCGATTACGCGTCGCGGTTTTGGCTGGTCAAGCCAAAAGCAGCCAGCCTCAGCGGCCTTTTGGCTCAGGCCCACGCAAACCCGCAGTAACGCTAACAGCAATAGAGATTAAGAATATGGCAAGACCAAATAATGAATTTCAGTTTCTCGATGTCGGGCGTGTAGATCCGCCCAAGCGCGATATGGAGCGCCGTGTCGGCGAATTTGTTGAGATTTATGATCCATTCACTGAGGACAAAGCAGCCAGTCAGTCCCATCGCTGCCTGTCCTGTGGCAACCCTTATTGTGAATGGAAATGCCCGGTGCATAACTATATTCCCAACTGGCTGCAGCTGGTTGCGGAAGGCAATCTGATTGAAGCGGCAGAGTTGAGTCACCAGACTAACTCGCTGCCGGAAGTCTGTGGCCGAGTCTGCCCCCAGGATCGTCTCTGTGAGGGGGCCTGTACCCTCAATGACGGCTTTGGTGCAGTGACTATTGGCTCAGTAGAGAAATATATTACCGATACGGCTCTGGCTATGGGCTGGCGTCCGGATATGTCCAAGGTGGTATGGACGGATAAAAAGGTTGCGGTGATTGGTGCCGGTCCCGCTGGTATTGGCTGTGCCGATATTCTGGTGCGCAATGGCGTCAAGGCAGTAGTCTTTGACCGCTATCCTGAAATTGGTGGCCTGCTGACCTTCGGTATTCCCGAGTTTAAGCTGGAAAAAGAAGTGATTCGGACCAGACGCGATGTGCTTGAAGGCATGGGCGTTGAGTTCCGCCTCAATACAGAGGTGGGCAAAGATATTCTGATTGATCAGCTGCTCGAAGAATATGACGCAGTCTTCCTTGGTATGGGCACCTATACCACCATGAAGGGCGGATTCCCCGGGGAAGAGCTTCCCGGAGCCCACGAAGCGCTGAATTTCCTAGTTTCCAATGTTAATCGCAATATGGGCTTTGAAAAATCTGCCGACGACTTTATCAGTGTCAAAGGCAAGCGCGTAGTGGTGCTTGGCGGTGGTGATACAGCCATGGATTGCAATCGCACTTCCATTCGCCAGGGCGCTGCAAGCGTTACCTGTGCCTATCGCCGTGATGAAGAAAATATGCCTGGCTCGCGACGGGAAGTGAAAAATGCCCGGGAAGAGGGGGTAGTCTTCAAGTTTAATATGCAGCCAGTTGAACTGATGGCTGACCCCAATGGTAATGTTGAAGGCGTCAAAGTGGTTTCAACCAAGCTTGGTGAAGCGGATGAAAATGGCCGACGCCGACCAGAAGTTATTGCCGGCAGTGAAGAAGTGCTGCCAGCAGATGCAGTTCTGGTAGCCTTTGGTTTTAAACCCAGCCCACCAGAATGGCTCACCGGTATCAAGGTTGAGACAGCAGACTGGGGTGCGGTGCTGGCAGCTGAAGAGCAGACCTTCCCATTCCAGACCACCAACCCGAAAATCTTTGCCGGTGGTGATATGGTGCGCGGGTCTGACCTGGTTGTGACTGCTGTATTTGAGGGTCGTCAGGCTGCTGAAGGTATACTGGATTATCTGGAAATTTAATGTCTGAATTAAAAAATGATCGTTTTCTAAAAGCGCTGATGCGTCAGCCGGTCGACCGCACACCAGTGTGGATGATGCGCCAGGCCGGACGCTATCTGCCAGAGTATCGTGCTACCAGAGCTCAGGCCGGCGACTTTATGAGCCTGTGCAAAAATACCGAATTGGCCTGTGAAGTGACATTGCAGCCCCTTGAGCGCTATGAGCTGGACGCCGCGATTTTATTTTCCGATATTCTTACCATCCCTGACGCCATGGGGCTCGGCCTTTATTTTGAAGAGCGCGAGGGACCTAAATTCCGCAAGCCTGTGCGCACTGAAGCAGATATTGACCAGCTTCAGGTTATTAACACAGCTTCCGATCTCTCCTATGTCACCGACGCAGTCAGCATGATTCGCCGCGAGTTGCAGGGCCGGGTGCCACTGATTGGCTTTTCCGGCAGCCCATGGACCTTGGCCACTTATATGATTGAAGGGCAGAGCAGCAGAGATTTTGCCCGGGCTAAAACCATGCTCTACACCCAGCCAGAGTTGATGCATCAGCTGCTGGATAAACTGGCTCTCTCGGTAATTGATTATCTCAATGCCCAGATTGTTGCCGGTGCCCAGGTGGTACAGATTTTTGATACCTGGGGTGGCGCGCTGAGCCATGCCGCCTATCAGGAATTTTCCCTGGCCTATATGGAAAAAATTGTTGCCGGTTTAATCAAACAGGCCGATGGCCGAGATGTGCCGGTTATCCTGTTTACCAAAGGCGGTGGTCATTGGCTGGAAGCCATGGCGGATACTGGCTGTCATGGACTGGGGCTGGATTGGACGGTGGATATTGGTTCTGCCAAAGCCCGGGTGGGGGACAGGGTTGCGCTGCAGGGCAATATGGATCCGGCGGTTCTGCGCGCTGATCCGGCTACCATTGAACGCGAAGTACAGAGCATTTTGAGCTCCTTTGGCGGTGGTGCTGGCCATATCTTTAATCTGGGCCATGGCATTACTCCGGACATAGATCCAGAGCATGCAAAAGCCTTTATTGAAGCGGTTCACAAATTTTCTGCAAACTAAGCCTCAGCCCGGCTAATTCCTGGTCTATATTTACCTGAACTATTAGCTGGCGCACAGTTTAGAAACCACAAGTCTTTACATTACCTTCTATCTGTCTGCTATGGAGTCACAGGGCTCAATAGTCTGAATATCTAATGGATTAGATGGTGCTGTATGTCTCTGAAGCAATTAAAGGTGTTTGTCCATGAGCTCGAGGTGGGGATGTTTGTCTCCGCTCTGGATAAGCCCTGGGCAGAAACTCCTTTCCCCATTCAGGGTTTTGAGATCAAGAATGGCACCGATGTCTCCAGGGTCAAAGCCTATTGCGACTATGTCTATATCGATATAGAAAAAGGTCTGGCGCCTGTGGATATGGAGGCGTCCTCCGGGACTGCCACCAGAGGCATTACTCTGGGTCAGCAGTCCAAAACCCATCATTCTCCTGTTAAACACAGAGCCTCAATACAGTCCCGCTCCCGGGTCGAACGCAAACGTCTGGTGATTAATCCCAGCACCTACAAAAAAACCGTTGAACTGGCCAAAGAAATCCCCACCGCCCGCAAAGCCATGAATAACATCCTTGGCTGCCTGACTCTGGCAACCAGAGCAATGCTCCGGGAGGGGGCATTTGATCAGGCTCAGTTACAGGACTCAGTCAATGAGATGGTCGACAGTGTCATTCGCTGTCCGGATGCCTTTACCTGGTTATTGCGCCTGCGCAGCAAGGATAGTCATAGCCATGATCATTCAGTGCGCTCGTCCCTGTGGGCCACCCAGTTTGGCCGCCATATAGGGCTGGAAGTAAACCAGTTAAAGGATCTGTGTCTGGCGACATTGTTAAAGGATATAGGTCGGGTCAAACTCGATCGGTCGCTGTTGCACTGCCGCAGTCGCAATGCTCAGCAGGAGGCGGAATATCGCAGCTTTGTCAGCTACAGCGTAGAGCTGTTGCACAAAGCCGGGTTTGATAACCGCCAGGTTCTGAACATTATTAAGTTTCACTGTGAGCGTTTTGATGGC
>Ga0115562_1002671_pt1 | contig 12233 bp, 10 predicted proteins | sample COGITO_mtgs_1105_6_FD_87200 | JGI IMG/M metagenome (GOLD analysis project Ga0115562, IMG submission 87200) | Pelagic marine microbial communities from North Sea - COGITO_mtgs_110516 | ecosystem: Environmental > Aquatic > Marine > Epipelagic | place: Germany:Helgoland, sampling site Kabeltonne...
AGATGGGCTTATTTGCTTCTCATGGTAGGCGCGGAGGGACTCGAACCCACGACTTCCACCATGTCATGGTGGCACTCTAACCAACTGAGTTACGCGCCCATACCTGAGAAGATGGGCAATAAGCAAGGCGACTCGATCAATGTCAAGACGCCTTTAAAAACAATTCGTTTTCTATAAAAAATCCGAGTTATATGAACAATCACTCCAAGGTTCACAAACTGGGTCTTGCAAACTAGCCCTCCCCAAGGCCCCTGCCTTGTGATTAAATAGGATGCAGTTTTTTTATATTTCTCGTTGCCCTTTTTAATTTGCCGTTCAAATTTCCGTTTTCGGAGCGAAGCACCTCATATAAGAGTGCCAGCCAGACTACACATGAGCACTAGCCTTACCTGGAACCGAAAAGACCTGATCGGCATCGAACCTCTCTCGCGAGGGGAAGTTGAAACGATCTTCACTGCAGCCACCGCGTTTAAACGTGCAATGGAGGCCGATGATAAAAAGCAGCCCTATCTCGATGGCTGCACAATCGTAAACCTGTTCCTCGAGCCAAGCACACGTACGCGCTTGGCCTTCGAAGTTGCCGCAAGCCGACTCGGCGCTGATATCATCACCATGACCAGTAATGCCAGTAGCTTGACTAAGGGTGAGACGCTGCGTGATACCGCGCAAAACATCGCAGCGTTGAAGGCTGACATGATCATCATGCGCCACCCTGCCTCTGGGGCTCCCAATTATTTGAGTAAAGTGGTCGACATACCAGTGATCAACGCCGGTGACGGATCGCACTCCCACCCTACTCAGGCGCTGCTTGATTCTTTCACATTGCTAGAGAAGTTTGGCAGCTTGGACGGTAAGAAGATCACGATTCTAGGCGACATACTGTTTAGCCGAGTCGCGCGCTCCAATATCATTTGCCTGCAAAAACTCGGAGCTGAGGTCACAATTGCAGGCCCCAGCACTTTGGTCCCGAAAGCCTTCGAAGCAATGGGTGTGAAGGTTTGCCATGATTTACGCGAAGCCTTGGAGGATGCAGATGCCGTAATGCTGCTACGTATCCAGCACGAACGCCAAAGCTCGACGCACTTCCCTTCGCTTGGCGAATACACTAGCATGTTTGGCCTCAACAAAGAACGTGTTAAATGGCTGAAGCCAGAAGCGATCATCATGCACCCTGGGCCGATCAATCGCGGCGTAGAGATCGACTCGGAAGTCGCCGACTCGAAACAGTCCGTAATCTTGCAACAAGTCACCAATGGTATCGTGGTGCGCATGGCCGTCCTGCACCTCTGTCGTTGTGCCTATAAAAATCAGCCTATCGAACTCCCAGCGTAACCTGCACTAGCTGACTACGTCATTAAAATTACAACTCCATATGCCTAACATACTTTGGATAACTGGCGGTCGAGTGATCGACCCAGCAAACAATCGCGATGCAATCGGCGACATCTGCGTCATCGATGGCAAGATCTCAGATACTCTTACTGAAGATCAAAAGCGATTAGCAAACAAGATAGATGCCACGGGGCTGGTAGTCGCACCTGGATTGGTCGATATTCACGTCCATTTTCGCGATCCTGGGCAAACGCACAAGGAAAGCATTCGCACTGGAACCGAGGCGGCCGCGGCTGGGGGCTTTACCTCTGTCATCTGCATGCCCAATACGAGCCCTGTCTGCGACAACGCTGGTACGATTCAGCGCATTATGGATAAGGTAGCGCGCGAGGCCGTCGTTAACGTCTACCCAACTGGCTGCCTTACCCTTGAAATGAAAGGTAAACGACTGGCTCCGACGGGACAGTTAAAAACTGCGGGGGTCGTCGCGATGACAGACAACGGTAAATGTGTGCAGAGTAATGAAATTATGCGCCGCGCAGTCGAATACGCGAAGATGTTTGATCTTACGATTATGGATCACTGCCAAGACGAGACGCAAACTGAAGACGCAGTGATGAATGAGGGGGAGTGGTCCCTGCGACTGGGCCTACGCGGGTGGCCTAAGTTTGCTGAGGATATAATGGTCGCCCGTAACGTCTTACTCGCAGAATTAACTGGCGCCCATATTCACATGCAGCACGTCAGTTCGGCGACCTCGATCGACATTATTCGTCGTGCGAAAGGTCGAAACATACCCGTGACTGCCGAAGCATGCCCACATCACTTCGAGTTCACCGATGCAGACCTAAAAGACTACGACACGAATCTCAAAGTCAACCCACCGCTACGCACGGATGCTGATCGTGAATCGATTATCGATGCACTTAAAGACGGCACGCTGGACTGTATTGCTTCTGATCATGCGCCACACACGCCAACCGAGAAAGATAGTGAATTTGATTATGCACCACCTGGGATAATTGGCTTAGAAACCTCACTCGCTGCTTCATTGCACGCACTCTACCACAGCGAAAGACTGAGCTTGAGTGAAGTGGTAGCACTCATGACGCATAAGGCTGCGGAGATCTGTAAGCTCGATGCTGGCACATTAAGCGTAGGTGCATCAGCCGACATGTGTCTACTTGATCCCGATGAATCTTGGACGGTTAATGCCGATCAGTTCTACAGCAAGTCGCGTAATTGCCCTTGGCATGGCCAATCGCTCAAAGGTAAAGTTAAGGCGACCTACGTCGCGGGGCGTGCTGTTTTTGACGGCGAATCGATCATCAGTTAAATGCCTGTAGATATAGACTCAGCCGCGATACTCGCGGGGTCAATTTTTGTAGCTATCCTAGTTGCTAGTGCAGTGCTCTGGATTGTGCATTTGCAGCGAAATCAGCGCAAGTTCGCCTGCGAAGCGGGAGTGCCAGCATGGCCGATTGGCTGGATTAACTTCGGAATTTTCCTCTGTGCTTTAATCACCAGTGTTTTTGTCGTTCAACTATTCGCGGGTGGATTGATTCAATTGAAGCCCCCTATTGAAGCGACGACGATCGACAATGAGGTAGAATTAGATGCCGCTGCCGATCTGGTTAGCAGCCAATGCCCACTGACAACTGAACACCCTTCATTGACGCCCCGGATGGCGGTGCTGGCGGTCTTGTTACTACAACTCCCACTGCTAGGGACCTTCTGCGCTCTGCGTCGATTTTACCCAAATCATTTTTCCAGTCGAATCAATAGCCAGCATTTAACGCTCTGGCAGTCATTCACGCAAGCGATACCGCAATTCATCCGCTATTTGCCAATTATTTGGATCGTCAGTTTTGCATGGTCACAACTACTCACTAAACTGCAGCAGCTCAGCATCATTGACGAGTTCCCTCCTCAAGAACTCATCAAACTGTTCACCTATGGTGGCGATCCTGTGGCAATTACATTGCTCGCGGCCTGCGCTGTGGTGCTCGCGCCAATCGTTGAAGAACTGATTTTCCGCGCGGGGATCTATCGTTTCTTAAAGAGTCAGGCATCTCTCCTGACTGCTCAAATAATTAGTGGCGTTTTCTTTGCTGTCATGCACGGCAACCTAATGTCATTCCTACCACTAGTTGCCGTAGGCATTATCCTCGCGCGTGTGTACGAACGTTCAGGGAGCATACTAGTTTCGATGTGCTTTCACGCCTGCTTTAATGGATTCAGCCTCCTTATATTATTGATTATGAGTCAATCTTCCTTCCCGATCAATTGATCCCAACTGTGAAACGACTGACTCTGCCTTTACAGTCTGGTTAAATTACCTATCAATCTACAGATCTCATTTAAAACACGCATACGAATAAACTATACTCAATATTATCCCTCAGCCTCGGGATCGTTCTAATCAGCGGGTGCTCGACAATCGACCTTCCAAAAGGGAAGAGCGCAGGCTATTCCAGTTTTCGTCTATATCAGCATCAGGCTTCTCATGTCCCAGACTTCACTAACCGTGAAGATCGCGTCAATACTTACTTACAAGCTGCTCTTAAAGAGGAATTTGAGTCGCATGGCTTGAAGGAATCAGAGCAAGATGCTGAGCTCATCGTAGCCTTTCTTTTGATCGTGCAAGACACCGCTGTTACGACTGCCATCAGTGATTACTATATCACCTCTGGCTCGGACATCCTCAGCGAGGCGCACCGCCGTATGGGTAAGAAAAACCTGCCGGGTGGCTATGAAGCAGGTGCTATTGTGGTTGATATCATTGATAAAAAATCGGGTGAAGTCATTTATCGTGACTTCGCAAAGCGTGAAGTGCTCGACTACCTCACACCCGCAGAAAAAGAACAGCGAGCTAGGGACGCTGCGGTCGAAGCAGTGGCTACATTCTTCCGTAAATAATTTTTAGCAGTCACCTTTACAACTGAAAGCTGCTGGTATTATGCCAGTGGCTTTTTTTGTTTCAACCAACAGTGAGTTAGCAGATCAATCGTAGGGATTATCCGCCTCGTCACAAAGCAGATTGCGATCTAGGCACGAACTCTCAACTTGCCAGTGGAGTTGGTTTCAGTTCCTCTATTTGTTATGGAAATCGATCCTTCAACGACCCCACCCGCTTCACCTACACTCGTCATCGATGGTAGTGGTTCAGTGCTATTTGCGGGTGTGCTAGGGTCAAATGGCAATTGGCTTGCTCGTTCGGAGCAAGCCGGTGCCCCACTGGAGAGCCTATTTCCCGCAATTGAAGCGGCACTCGATACGGCTCGGTTGACCTTGGCGGACATCCGCACCTTCATCTATTGCGAAGGCCCTGGCTCAGTGCTGGGCTTACGGCTGTGCGCAATGGCGATTGAGACTTGGAGTCGATTGCACCCACAATCGGCGCACTATTACGTGTACAATAGCCTACAATTGGCCGCCGCACTCATTTGTTTAGATACGCCAGGTCTTGAACAAGCGCTGCTAATCTCTGACTGGAAAAAAGGCATTTGGAATGCGGTGAAGATCCGCAATGGTCAACCTTCAGTAACAGAAGTCGCTGACGATGCCGCCATCGCGGATTGGACCGAACCACTTTACCACTTACCTCAACGCAAAGGTTGGCAACAGCCTCCCGCCAATGCGACTACCGTCGAGTATCGCCCCGACCGCCTGACGGAAGTCTTCCACCTGCCGCGACCAACCGCAACTGTCGAACTGTACGCTTCGGGAGTAAACGTATTTCAAAAATGGACACCCGAGCGTCACCGTGCTCCGACTCCAAGTTGACATTCCGATCTGCTCCACCATCGCCAATAGGCTATTGTTTTAACTCATCATCCTTAAATCACATTCCTAATTCCATACAACGCTGTTGGGCTGAGATAAATCTCGCTGCATTTGAACGTAATTTGAAGCGCATTCAAGCTGCGCTACCTTCACACGTGCGCTATGTCGGGGTAGTGAAGGCAGATGCCTATGGTCACGGGATGCCGCAAATGGTGCGGCGCTTAATGCAGAGCGGAGTTGATTATTTTGCCGTCGCCAACGTGCACGAAGCCGCAGATATCCGACACATGGGCAAGGGTTGGCCAATCCTCGTTCTTAGTCCCGTACTTCCAGAAGAAGACGATTTCTTAGTCGATTACGATCTAGTCGGCACAGTGAGTACACCAGAAGAAGCCGCGCGATTTAATACACTAGGTGCGTCTCGCGATGTGCAGATTAAGGTACATTTAAAAATAGACACTGGAATGGGGCGACTAGGCATTTGGCACGACAATGCCCTCGCCCTACTTCACACGATTCGTGAGTTGCCGAACCTCAAACTCGAGGGAATCTACACGCATTTTTCTAGCGCCGACAGCGAACGCAAATTCACACGTATCCAACGCCAACGTTTCCTGACGATACTCGACCAAGCCGATATTACTGGTTTACTGATACATGCAGACAATTCAGCCAGCCTCAGTACATTAAGCGGCGATAGCCCGTTTAATGCGGTTCGCATTGGATTGCTCCAGTTTGGTGTCCGCCCCTATCCAGACTCTTTACTCGGAAGTGTTGAAGTTGATCCTGTCTTTAGTTTCCATACTCGGGTTGGCATCGTCAAAGACCTACCTGCAGGCACAGACATCAGCTACGGGCGTACATGCTCGCTGAAACGCGACACACGTATCGCCGTGCTCACTGCTGGTTATGCAGATGGTATTCCACTTCAATTAAGTAATACTGGAACTGTGCTGTTGCACGGTCAGCACTGTCCAATTCTCGGGCGTGTCACCATGGATCAAACCATCATCGATGTCAGCGATCTGGATCGAGCAATTAACCCTGGCGATCACGTGGTTCTAATCGGCACGAATCAAGCGGCCGAAATAACGACTAGTGAATTCAGTGACCTTGCGGGAACAATCCCTTGGGAGTCGCTCTGTTCCATTACAAAACGAGTGGTACGTATCTATATCGGTTCGAGAGAAATCTAGAATCCCACTGGGAGTTATTAACGATTGATCAAGCAGGCTATCTGCCTATCTTAACTATAGCTTTAATCAATGGCACGAAACAGTCCCACTTTAATGCGCGACCACTCCAATTCGTTAACCAAAATGAAATATGAATCCTTCCAGTAAACGTCACCTACTCACGCTTGGGTCATTAATATGCTTAGCGATCGTCCTCGTAGGTTTGACTGAATTCTGGACTTATGGAGGCGAGATCAATCGGGGAAAACCATATTTAAACGCCTTCCACGCCATGCTGATCTGCGCAGCATTCGCTTTTCCACTACTTGGAATTGCTCTGTACTTGTTGAAAAAACAGGAAGACATCACGACGGCAAAACAGACCCAAGCAGACCTCATTAAGGCAAAAGAAGGGGCCGAAGCTGCCAGTAGAGCCAAGGATGAGTTCCTCTCAGTTATGGGGCATGAAATGCGCACGCCACTTAATCCTATACTGGGCTTTTCTGAAATTTTACGGCAGAATATCACTACCAAGCCGGAGTCAGATTACATTAAAACGATCATCACAGCAGCCAACCGACAATTGCGCCTTATTGAAGATATCTTGGAATATTTGCGCATCAATCGGGGGGAGATCAAGCCAAGCATTGAGGCATTTAGTCTGGTAAAGCTTTGTCAGCTTACAGTGAGTGATGCTCAAGTGTTTGCAGGTTCACTCAATCTAAGCTTCGAAGCGGACTCGACCGTACTAGATGCTGCTGGTGATTGTTGGGTTGAAGGCGACCGAATAATGTTACGCCGTATTCTCGACAATCTGATCAACAATGCCTGTAAATACACCAGCGATGGCAGTATCAAAGTGAGCCTCAAGCGATCCACATCAAAGCGCGACTGTTTCATTGTTGCAGTCACAGACACTGGCATTGGCATCGATGCTCAAAATCAGCAAAAGCTCTTTGATGCATTCACCCAAGCTGATAGCTCCTACACGCGCCAGCACGAGGGCTTAGGTCTAGGTTTGGCTATTTGCAAAAAGTTACTCACTATTTTAGACAGCGACATTACAGTCGAAAGTGAGATTGGCGTGGGCTCAACCTTCTCCTTGGAGTTGTCATTTAAAGAAATAACAGAGCGTCCCGTTGAAGCATCTAGTCCAGCTCCCCTTCCCCAGCCACGTAAACTGACAGGACCTTGCCATGCTCTGGTTGTAGATGAACAAATAGATCATCGATTTATCGCGCGTTCCTTACTCGAGTCCTACGGCTGCCAAGTAACCGAAGCGATTGATGCTGGAGTTGCGATCGAGTTGTGTAAGCAAAATAAATTTGATGTGATCTTAATGGATTTGGCGATCGCTCTGATCGATGGCAAAGAAGCTACCAAACTGATACGCAATTCCAGCGCTAAAAATCAATCTACTCCGATCATCGCAGTCGCGGCAGATATAACTCCGCAGGTCGAAGCAGCCTGCCTGGCAGATGGCGTACAGCACTGCATTAGCAAACCAGTCACTTCAAAGACATTGTACGATCTAATTAATCAATACGTCTAATCATAACTGGGAGTGGCTCTATCAATTCAAAACATCAACTTCAGGCGAATAATATATTCAATAAAATTACAACAGTTACAACTTAACTGATTCGGCTTTCAGTGGCCTTTAAAATCTGCCTAAACAAAAAAATGAAAATAGAAGCCGCCAACACAGACGCTTGGAATATAGCCAAGGGCAAGAATCCGGAGCAGCCAACGGTTTTGCGCTTCAGACCCAGTTTAAATGAACATTTGGGCAACACAGATTACCCGATGAGGCTAGTGATCATCTGGCAATTTGATCCAGTGGATGATACTGGCATGCCCTCCGACACGCAGAGTGCCGACATGAAGGACTTCGAAAATATGCTAATTGATACACTCGATCCAAATCGTCTAGCGATCCTCGCTTTCGTTTTCACTAGCTCTGGGACAAGGGAATGGAATTTTTATCTCTCAGACGTCAGTGAAGTCGGTATCCGAATCAACAAAGCCCTCTCAACCATTCCGCAATTGCCTATCGAGTTAACCGTCGAGCATGACCCGAATTGGGACGAATTGAGGCAAGTCTTTCAGCTATGCCAGTAGCGAGGCTTCCGGATAGCAAGTTCTATGGTCATTGTGAGACGCTTCGCCCTGACACGCTGCTAACTGCTCGCGCACACAACTTTTACATATAAAATCGCCAAACAACTTTGACTGATCGGGGGCACTGAGATCTTTACCCAACCAAATATTGTGCCATTTCCGAGACTATGAGTTGCAATTTCCTGATGCAAAGGAAGTCTATTTAGTATGTATTTTTTGCCATGTGTATCTGAAGACTAGATAGTAACAACGGTTCCGCATGGTATTCGCCCTAAGAAACGCTACCTAATATAATTTATGCAACCAATAGACCTCGACGCCCACTGGGTTGATATCCGCCACGAAGCCAGCCAAATCGTTGCACGGGAACCAGCGCTCAAGCCGTTGCTAGACGAGACAGTTTTAGATCGTAGCTCGTTTGCGGAGTGCCTCACTTATCGACTTGCCCGCAAGTTGGTTAATCGCTCGACCTCGATCAAGGTACTGCACGAGGTGTTTGTCGACGCGTTCGCGCAAGAACCAATAATTTTACAGCACGTCGCTAGCGATATGATCGCTTTCTATGAGCGTGACCCAGCCTGCCCAGATGCGCTCACCCCCCTGCTCTATTTTAAAGGATTTCAGGCACTGGTCTGCTATCGAGTTGGCAATCATTTATGGCAACACAATCGCAAGGAGCTCGCACTCTACTTACAAAGTCTTATCTCCGAGACCTTCGCGGTGGATATACATCCAGCGGCTAAAATCGGCTGCGGGATTTTGCTAGACCACGCAACTGGCTTCGTCGCAGGCGAAACCACTGTAATCGAAAGCAACGTATCGATTCTGCACGAAGTGACCCTCGGTGGAACCGGCAAAGACCGCGGCGATCGTCACCCGAAGGTACGTTCTGGCGTGCTGCTTGGCGCAGGTGCCAAAATCCTCGGCAATGTGGAAATCGGTGAAGGTGCGAAAGTCGGCGCTGGTAGCGTAGTCCTCAAGAATGTACCGCCGCACACCAGTGTAGCTGGCGTGCCAGCCGAAGTAATTGGTAAGGCTTCTGAAGTGTCGCCAGCATTGGGTATGTGCCAGGATTTCGAGCATTAAGTACGCGACGTATTGCTGCCAGTTGACGCGAGTCACTTGTTAGGCGTTTCACTGAGTTAGAGATGTTTAGGAATTAGAGAAGTAGTAGGAGTTGCAATTAAAAAATGATATGATGATACCCTATCTCGCATTAGCTAACACACAACATGCACTCTGGGCACTCTGTCTAGCAGTGGGTGCGGGCTGCTTACTCACCGTCCTGTCGCGTCGGCTCCATCTGCCGACAATTGTGCTCTTATTACTTGGCGGATTTGCACTTGGAGCCGAAGGTTTGAATGTGCTTCACCCAAATGAACTGGGCGAATTCTTGCCAATGATTGTTTCGCTAGCTGTCGGGCTAATTTTATTTGAGGGCGGACTCACCCTCGAGATTAAAGATTTTTCTCATACTTCGACTGTCATTAAGCGATTACTCACGATTGGAGTGCTCATCACTTGGCTCGGATCTGCGCTCACAGCATTTCTGGTTTTCGATATCTCCCCCTCTTTCGCATTGCTGATGGGCAGTCTGATAATCGTGACTGGTCCGACTGTGATCGTGCCTTTATTGCGTAGAATACGAGTCGATCAAAAGATCGGCAGCATTCTGCACTGGGAAGCGGTTTTGATTGATTCAATTGGAGTCTTCATCGCCATTCTTTGCTTTGAATGGGTTGTCGAAGGCGGCGGCACCGTGGCATTGCCAAATTTCTTGATACGCATCGTCAGTGGTATGGGTATCGGTCTTCTTGGGGGCTACCTGATTTATTGGTTCATGAAACACGACTGGGTGCCGGATAACATTGTCAATGCATTTGCTCTGGCCAGTGCAATACTCATCTTCGGCGCAACCGAGTTGATTAAGCCAGAAGCAGGCTTGCTTGCCGTCACCATCGCTGGACTGATTGTGGGTCTAAACAAGCCGCGGCAGTTACGCGAAGTCAAAGCCTTCAAGGCTGAGATCGTAGACCTACTCATTGGGCTACTTTTCTTATTATTAGTCGCACGACTCGAGCTACAACAGTTCGCCGATTTCTTTACCGACGGAGGCGGCTGGGTGCTATGCTCCGTGATCTTATTGATTCGCCCAATTAGCATCACTCTCTCTTCTTGGGGTACAACGCTGAATATTCGTGAGAAAGCACTACTGAGCTGGGTGGCACCACGTGGCGTCGTGGCCGCGTCGATGGCCTCCTTATTTGCTTTGTCGCTGCAGGCGAAGGGCGAAACCGAAGACGCGGCACTGATGGAGTCGTTCGTCTATTCCATTATTTGTGCGACCGTCCTAATCCAGGGGCTTTCAGCCGGACTCGTGGCGAAAATACTCCGCGTGCAACGCCCCGCACCAAATGACTGGGTTATTATTGGGGCACATCACTTTGGCCGCGAACTTGCGCGTCAACTGATCCGTGAAAATGAACAGGATGTCATCCTACTAGATACTAATGCGCGGAATATAACTCTCGCTAGAAAGGAAGGCATACCTGCGTTGCATGGCGATGGTATGGAAGCCGAAAAATTATATGAACAGGAACAAGCACTGTTTGGTACTGGCTATGTATTGGCCTTAACTGATAATGTTGAGCTGAATCAGCTGCTCATGCAGCGTTGGGCGCACGAGCTAGACAATGAGAAAGTCTTCGGCTGGATTCCAACTGATAGTCCAACCAATGAAGACCATCTTACTGGTCTATCGGTGTTCGGCGACCTGTCTCGTCCTGCTGTAATCGGCAGCGAATTGCTACAGGACGAAAGTAGTTTTGAATCTGTCGTCTGGGAGGATGGAATGACTCTTCCATCAGGCGATTGGCATCCGCTATTTATTCGTCGTGGCAAGCAACTCAAGGCTGTGCCGCAAGACACCGCCCTCAAGGAAATGGTGAAGCCAGATGATGAGGTGATCTGCCTGCGTCGGGCTGAAGGATTTCTATTGCGAGCGCTTCAACGTGGTGACCATCTCTCAATCGAGTGTGAGACTATAGAGGAACTTTATGAAAAGCTGGCGCATCTGGCGACCGAAGCCACCGAAGAGATCTCAGTAGAAAAAATCCTAGAGGACCTAAGTACGCAAGGTCAGCTCTTCCCCGCCTTCCTTGGCCACGGCATCGCAATACCGCACGTCTATTGCGCTGAGCTGAACCATCGTATCTGCTATGTAGCTAGATTACCAAATGGTCTTGAAATACCTGGCCATTTGGAAGCGATCGATTCTGTTTTCTTTCTTCTCAGTCCGTCTGGCGATTCTGAGGGACACCTCTCCACATTAGCAGAAATCGCCAAAAGTTGTCGCTCTAAACGCCGCCGCATGCAGATTAAAGCCGCACAGCGAATCGAGGATGTGATCACAGCGATTGATAATTAGTGAGCTCTTGTGAAGTTTTAGCCCACGGTCGTGCTGACCGAAGTGTATGCCTTAGTACATTCATGCTTTGGCGCATTCCACGCCTCGCACTCTTGGCGTCTGTCCTGATGTGACAATTGATGAACTCTGCAAAAAACATTCTTTTCAAGCAGATATTGACAAGTATCAAACTAGAAGCCACTAACAGCTTTTGATTTTTTTACGATATGATGGGATTGTGTTTCTCTCTAGCGAGTAGACCAAGTTATTGAGCATCCATGCCAACTTAATCAGGCAGTAGAATTGACATCATGGTCCGTAGAGATCACATACATACTTTAATGCTTTTTTTCTGCTCGGGTGGTGAAATTGGCAGACACGCCAGATTTAGGTTCTGGTGCCTTAGGGCGTGA
>Ga0115562_1002674_pt1 | contig 12229 bp, 9 predicted proteins | sample COGITO_mtgs_1105_6_FD_87200 | JGI IMG/M metagenome (GOLD analysis project Ga0115562, IMG submission 87200) | Pelagic marine microbial communities from North Sea - COGITO_mtgs_110516 | ecosystem: Environmental > Aquatic > Marine > Epipelagic | place: Germany:Helgoland, sampling site Kabeltonne...
AAGTTTCCAAGTGCAGGCCCAATATTCCCTAAGCTTGATGCTGCTACACCAATAGCAGATTGAAAATCTAAGCCTAACGCACTAAATATAAGCGCTCCAAAAATAAAGGATAACATATAAAGAATAAAAAAGGCGTAGACGTTATGAATAATCTCCTCTTTTAAAATAGATCCATTATAACGTGGTTGGATTATTGCATTGGGATGAAGTGCTCGTTTAAATTCAAGAAACCCACTTTTGATCATGAGAATATGACGAACACCTTTGATTCCCCCAGAAGTAGATCCAGCAGAACCACCCATAAACATCAAACCAAAAAAGAGAATCGTTAAAAAGGGAGTCCAAGCTGTAAAGTCGGACGTAACAAAACCTGTAGTTGTTATAACCGCTACTATCTGAAAAAAGGCGTGACGAAATGAACTCTCTATAGTTCCGAAAATTTGAGGATGATTGAAGGAACTTTTAGTTAGGTCAACTTGGAAATATAGAACACATGAGACTAAAAGTGTAGCTAAACCAATAAATGTCATAAAATACCTAAACTCTTGATCTCTGAATATTTTTTTAATTTTACCTGTAAAAGCAAAATAACTAAGTACAAAATTGGTACCCGCAATAAGCATGAAAAAAGTAATGATATATTGAATTACTGGAGTGTCATTCCAATAAGAAATACTTGTGTTCTTGGTCGAAAACCCTCCAGTAGAAATCGTACTCATTGCGTGATTTACCGCATCAAACAAACTCATGCCTGCAACTGACAATAGAATTGTTTCAGCTAATGTATATCCAACATAAATGAACCACAACCGTTTAGCGGTGTCTGTTATTCTTGGATGTAGCTTATCGCTACTGAGACCAGGAGCTTCAGCACTAAATAGCTGCATTCCGCCAATACCAAGTAAAGGTAGGATGGCTATTGCCAAAACAATAATACCCATGCCCCCTATCCAATGGGTTGTACTTCGCCAAAACAAAACTCCTTTTGGCACAGATTCAATATCGGTTAGAATAGATGAGCCCGTTGTAGTATAACCAGACATGGTTTCAAAAAAAGCACCAGAAACATCGGAGATTACTCCAGTAAATAAGTAAGGCAACATACCGGACAAGGACATCAAAATCCATCCAAAACTCACAATCAAATAACCTTCCTTTTTCTGAATCTGTTTGGTATGATTTCTTGACAAAAGCATAATAAAAACACCTAGAAATAAAACAGAAAATGCAGAGAGGGTTAACTCAAAAGTAACCCCGTCTTTTGTCAACAAGCTTACCAATGCTGACAGTAACATAAACCCACCGTTGAACAGGAGAAGAACCCCCATTAGGTTGGCTATTATTTCTTTATTTATTTTATGCATGCTACAAGAATAAGCTTTCTACTTTTCTAATGGCTCTGGGAAGACAGCAAACCACCACGCGATCTCCAGCTTCAATAGTATAATCTCCAAGAACAATTGCTCCTTCGCCGTTCTTGATTACCCCTCCAATAGTAGCCGATCTAGGGAAATCAATGTCACGAATACTTATGCCATTTACTTTAGATTCAGGGTTAACAATAAATTCCAAAATTTCAGCATTCATATTTGTGAGTGTGGTCATGTCTACAACCTCTCCCCTTCTTATATATCTAAAAATAGTATTTGCAGTAAGAAGCTTTTTATTAATTAAAGTATCGATACCAACCGAGTGAGATAATTGAAAATAATCCATATTCTCAACCAAAGCAATAGCTTTTTTAACCTTCTTAGATTTAGCCATCAAACAAGACATAATGTTGGTCTCTGAGTTTTCGGTTACCGAAATAAAGGCATCCATTGTTTCAATATCTTCTTCATCCAAAAGATCAACACTTCGACCATCTCCATGGATAACCATGGCATCAGGAAGCTGATCTGCTATTTCAAAAGCTTTCGCTTTATTTTGTTCAACAATTGTAACTCTGAATTTCTTTTCGCACAATTCTCTAGCAGTATTAAGCCCTATTTTACCTCCACCTAAAATCATTACATTTTTAATGGATTCTTTCGTTTTTCCTGTCAGCTTATACAGCTCTTCTACCCCTTCTTTTAAGGTAATAAAATACACTTGATCATTCGCCTCAAAAACTGTATCCCCTCTTGGTATAATTGTATATTGGGTTCCCTTGCGTTGTAATGCAATTGGCATAAAATGAACATCAGGGAAAATATTAGCAGCTTCTTTAACCGATTTACCTACAAAAGGAACAGACGGATCGAGTGTTGTTCCAATGAGTGTTAGCGCACCATCTTCAAATTCATAACTGTCACTAAAAGCAGATTGATCCAGTAATTGCTGTATTTCCACAGCTGCTAATTCTTCTGGTGAGAAAAGCTCATCAACACCTAAATCTGAGAAACTTACGTCATCTGCGGCATTAATAAATTCAATACTAGATATACGTGCTATTGTTTTTTTACAACCTAATTGTTTTGCTAAAGCACAAATCGTGATGTTTGTTGTTTCTTGGGATGTTACTGATATGAAAAGATCTGAGCTGCCAACATTAGCTTCCCTTATAAGGGATAATGAACAAGCATCTCCTTTTATGGTTTTTATGTCCAAGTTTTTTTCGGCATAATTTAGACGCTCCTTATCTGTATCAATAAGGGTAATATCTTGGGATTCAAAAGAAAGAAGTTTAGCAAGATGAAATCCTACTTCTCCAGCCCCTGCGATAATTATTTTCATAGAGTAATGTTCAATAAACTCGAGACAAATATACTAATTAGTTTAGAGTTAGATTAAAAAACTAAAACTACTGCGCTTAAATTTAGATGCCTGAATTATTTTTGGCTGAATAAAAAGGTGAATATAGGCTATAAAATTGCTTCATTATCTATCTTTGCAACTTATGAAAAAGACTGTTACCCCCTATGCTAATCAGCAAGATTCTAAGAAAAAGCAAGTCACTCAAATGTTTGATGGAATTTCTTCTAACTATGATTTTTTAAACCGAATGATCTCTTTAGGAATTGATGTTAAGTGGAGAAAGAGAGTGGTACAGATTTTAGTTCATAAAAAACCTAACAGTATTTTAGATATTGCAACAGGAACTGGGGATTTAGCAGTTGCACTTGTTGCTACTAAAGCTATAAAAATAATAGGTCTTGATATTTCTCCAGGCATGCTTTCTGTTGGTAAAGAAAAAGTAACCTCATCTAATCTAGACCATACCATCCAAATGGTTTTGGGGGATAGTGAAGCACTAGTCTACGACGAAAACTCTTTTGATGCTGTTACAATAGCTTTTGGGGTTCGAAATTTTGAAAATTTATCAAAAGGTCTTTCTGAGGTGTTTCGAGTACTAAAACCAGGAGGTACTTTAGTAATTCTAGAAACAGCTGTTCCCACTAAATTTCCTTTTAAACAGGGATACAAATTCCATACACAAGTGATTGTGCCTTTAATGGGAAAACTATTTACAAAGGACAAAGCTGCCTATAAATACCTGTCAGATTCTGCAGCAATTTTTCCACATGGCAAACAGTTCAACAATATTTTGGAAAAAACAGGGTTTATAGAGGTAGAAGACAATCCACAAACCTTAGGGGTAGCTTCCATATATTGTGCCACAAAGCCTTAATCTAAACAAAAAAATACGCCTAATGTCCTTATTATTCCTATTGGGAATAATAATTGCACACGCTCAATACCCTACGGTAACTGAACGCATTCAAAACTTACAAGATTTTGATGAAAAGTTTTTACACTACGGATATTTCTTTGGGCTAAATGACTTTGGATATAAATTTGAATATGAAAAGACATACTCTGGACCATCAGCACTGAATGGAAGAACCTTACCTGACATAGAACTTGTCAAAAACATTGGTTTCAATGTAGGCTTGATTGGAGATATGCGAATTAATAAATATTTAAACCTTCGATTCGAACCCGGTCTATATTATACTCAAAGAAATTTAATGTATCCGGAAGCGACTCCTGGCTTAACGACAGATCAAGATTATATTCGTGAGGTTAAATCTACCTACATCCATTTACCTTTACTGGTGAAATTTAGTTCTTTGCGAGTTAACAACTTTAGGCCTTATATAGTTGGAGGAATATCCACCTCTTTTAATCTTTCCAGCAACAAAAAAAGCTTGGATGATAATTCGAGTAATGTATTTCGAGTAATCAATCAGGTTTACAACTATGAAATTGGTTTTGGAATTGATTTTTACCTCCCTTATTTTAAATTCTCTCCTTCAATTAGGGGTGTTTTTTCGGTAGACAATGAATTGATTCAAGATAATAATCCAGTCAGTCCATGGACTTCGAATATTAATAAATTATTTTCTCAGGGACTAATCATCAACTTCACCTTCGAATAGTTAAGGCCTATATGCCTGACCCAGAACAATAGCGGCTGCAACTGCCACATTTAGGCTTTCTGCTCCGTTTTCTGATCCAAAACGCGGAATTGTAATCTGATTTTGTGCAAGGGCATCCACGGGCTTAGAGATACCACGGGATTCGCTTCCCATAACAAGTATTGCTTCTTGATCTAATGTGGATTCATAAACAGAAGTTCCCTTCATTGCGACTATATAAATAGGTTTGTTTGTGTTGTTTAAAAAAGAAACTAAATCTGTATAAACACAATTTACATAGGCCAAAGAACCCATGGTTGCCTGAACAACTTTAGGATTATAACAATCAACCGTATTGAGAGAGCATACAATGGTGGCGATTCCGAACCAAGCTGCTGTTCTTATTATGGTTCCAAGGTTTCCTGGATCAGTAATTCCATCCAAAACAAGTATTCTGCCTTGATAAGAAACCGACTGGATTTCAGGGATTTTAAAAACCCCCAAGGCTGAGCTTGCAGACTTCAACAAGGTTATTTTACTCATGTCTTTTTTACTGACTTGAGTTGCCCTGAAAGGTTCTAAAGAATCTAAGGTAAAAAGATTTTCGGTTTGCCACCCAGCATTCAACAAATCTAAAACTGTCTTGTCCCCTTCTGCCACAAAGAGTTTTAACTCTTTTCGATCCTTCTTGTTTCGCAAATTTTTGATTCGCTTGATTTCATTCTTCGTAATCATAAATGATGTATTTTTGCCTTAAATTCATTCATAGTTTGAAAGGAAGGTTCACAAAAATAATCATTCTTAGCATGTTATCCTTATGCTTCTGCAATTGTAGTAGTATAAAAAATATTGCACCCAATCAAAACCTATTGGTAAAAGAACGTTTTGTGTTGGATGGAACTCCTTTAAAACAAGAATTGACCAAGCAACTTAGCGTTTTCCCTCCAAACACAAAACTGCTTGGAATCCCTGCAAGACTTCACATTTACAATTTAGCCTCAGAAAATTCTGATAGTTTGTTTGATGATTGGATTATTAAAGACCCTAAACGCAGAGACCGAATAACAAGAATTTATTCAGACAAACAGGTTGAACAACTTAGAAACTATAAAAACAGTTTCAACTTTTGGTTAAAGAAATCCGGAGAGCCACCATCAATTTTCACACAAAATAATGCAATCAATACTTCAGAAAGGTTAAAACAGTTTTATAAAAACAAAGGTTTTTTTAATACATCAGTTAAAACTTCAGTCGATACAATTGCACCTCAAAAGGTCAAACTAATCTATAACATTTTGGCTGGTCAAGCATTTACAATAGCTGAGAAAACAAAAACTATTGCGTCTTCTGACCTTGATTCAATTTATTCAAAAAACCTGAACGATAGTTTCATCAAAGAAAATGAAGTCTTCGAGGTTGAAAACTTCAATAAAGAACGTGAACGCTTAGTTAACTTGTTTAGAGATAATGGAATAGAAAATTTTCAGCAGAAATCAATTCGATTCAAGGTTTATCTAGATAGTTTGGGTAAAGATTTTGAAATACCTGTGGATATTGTTATACAAAACGAGGCTAAGCGAGATCAAAATAATATTGTGGAAGTTCCTTATGTCATTCAAAAGGTAAATGAAGTCAAGCTTTATATCGAAAATCCAAACAAAGATTTCTCTATCTATACCGATACCCTTAAATACAATACTTTATCCATATTATCAGACGGCAGATTAAATTACAAGCCTAGAGCACTAGCCAACGGAGTCTTTATTAAAGAAGGGGCACCATATAGTGATCAAGACAGGGCAGACACCTATCGCTATTTTTCTGATTTACGTATTTTCAAATATCCAAACATTGACTTTTCTCAAGACCCCAAAGATTCACTTGGACTAATTACATCAATCTACCTTACTCCTAGAGAACCATTCTCTGTTGGTTTTGATTTAGATTTATCACATTCTAATATTCAGTTTTTTGGTGTCAGTTTAGGAAGTTCTGTAATCAGTAGAAACGTATTTAAGGGAACCGAAACTTTAGAGCTTGGACTAAAAGGAACCGTTGGAGCTTCTAAAGATATTGCGGATAAAAACGATGACTTTTTTAATATTTTTGAGTTTGGAGGAGATCTAAAACTAAGCATTCCCAGGATGGTTTCTCCTTTCAAAAGTTTAGCTTTTAAAAACTATTTTGAAAATCCAAGCACCAACATTATTATAGGGTCTTCTTTTCAAAAAAACATTGGACTTGATAAACAAAATTTTATAGGGACATTGGAATATCAGTGGAGTAAAAAAGAAAGAAATAAATTTAATCTGAAGCTTTTCGATCTCGAATTCGTAAACAACAAAGCAGTTGCAAACTATTTTAATGTATACAGAAATTCTTATGACCGTCTCAACACCATTGCTCAGTTGATTCGTTACGATTCGGAATTTATATCAGAAGACAACGACCTCATTATTCCCGAAGGAACTTCAGGATTTATTAATCAAGTTCTTCAAGGGCAAACACGACTGGAACCAGAAGATGACTTTTATAGAGATGTTCAAGTAATTCAAGAAAGAGAAAAAAGACTGACTTCAAACAACCTAATTTCCAGTACTTCTTTTAGTTTTAATCGAAACACGCAAGAGAATATTTTTGATGAGGACTTTTCTCAATTACAACTAAAAATTGTTTCTAGTGGAAACCTTTTAACAGGGCTACTTAACCTGAGCGGAAAAGATAAAACCGAAGATCAAAAACAAGAATTTTTAGATGTAATTCCATCTCAATTCATAAAAACTGAATTCAATTATATAAAGTACTGGAGTTTAGGAAAAGATCAGGTTCTAGCGATGCGTTTATTTTCTGGAATTGCTATTCCCTATGGAAATTCTAACAACATTCCCTTTACAAGGTCTTATTTTGCAGGGGGGTCAAACGATAACCGTGCATGGAAAGCTTATAAGTTAGGTCCAGGAACTGGTGAAAATTCAAATGAATTTAATGAAGCTAACTTTAAAATTGCATTCAACATAGAATACAGGTATACAATTTTCGGCCCTTTAAAAGGAGCTTTTTTTATTGATGCAGGTAACATTTGGAACGCTCTAGATAACATAAAAGATCCTAAACAACGTTTCGACGGAATTGAAGATCTTAGTGAAATTGCAATTGGAACTGGATTTGGGTTGCGCTACGATTTTGATTATTTTGTGTTTCGCTTAGATTGTGGCTTTAAAACTTACGATCCTTCACAAATAAAGGCCAATCGTTGGGGAAATCAGATTTCTTTTGAAAGAACTGTATTCAACATTGGAATTAATTATCCCTTTTAAAAAAAACAGTTACATTTGAATCTTCAAATTACCAAAACCAAAACATCATTATTATGAGTTCAAAAATCCCTGCAGGAGTAATCACAGGAAAACAAGTTCAAGAAGTTTTTGCATTAGCAAAAGAAAAAAAGTTTGCACTTCCAGCTGTAAATGTAATTGGAAACAATACGGTTAATACAGTACTAGAAACTGCTGCTGAACTTAATAGCCCAGTAATCATACAATTCTCGAATGGTGGAGCGATTTTTAATGCTGGAAAATCTTTAGACAACACGGATCAAAAATCTGCTATAGCTGGTGCTGTTGCTGGCGCTAAACACATACACGAACTTGCAGCTGTTTATGGCGCTTCAGTAATTTTAAACACCGATCATTGCGCTAAAAAACTTTTGCCTTGGATTGATGGTTTACTTGATGCCGGTGAAAAATTCTATGCTGAGACTGGAAAATCTCTTTACAGTTCTCACATGATTGATCTTTCTGAAGAGCCTTTAAAAGAAAACATTGAAATTTGTAAGACCTACCTGGAGCGTATGTCTAAAATGGGAATGACTCTTGAAATTGAATTAGGAATTACAGGTGGTGAAGAAGATGGTATAGACAACAGTGATGTTGATGTATCAAAACTATACACTCAACCCCAAGAAGTAGCTTATGCGTTTGAAGAATTAAGAAAAGTTAGTGATCAATTTACTGTTGCTGCTGCTTTTGGAAACGTTCATGGAGTATATAAGCCTGGAAATGTAAAACTTACTCCTAAGATTCTTAAAAACTCTCAAGAATTTATCAGTGAAAAATATAATTTATCTGAAAATACAATAGATTTTGTATTCCATGGTGGTTCTGGTTCATCATTAGAAGAGATTCGTGAAGCTATAGGATATGGAGTTATTAAAATGAATATAGATACAGACTTACAGTTTGCTTTCACAGAAGGAATCCGGGACTATATGGTTGATAACATCGACTATTTAAAAACACAAATCGGGAATCCTGACGGAAAAGACCAACCCAACAAAAAAAGTTACGATCCAAGAAAATGGTTGCGTCTAGGAGAACAAACCTTTAAACAAAGATTAATACAAGCATTTGAAGATTTAAATAATATCAATACATTAGCCTAATCTAAACGGAATAAATGAGTTGGTTTAAACGTAGTGAACAGGGAATTCAAACCCGAACAGAAGAGAAAAAAGATATCCCAAAGGGTTTGTGGTACAAAACTCCAACCGGAAAAATAATCGAAACTCAACAACTAGCGGATAATTTTTACGTAAGTCCAGAAGACGAATATCACGTTCGTATTGGTAGTAAAGAGTATTTTGAAATTCTTTTTGATGACAATCAATACAAAGAAATAAATTCGAATATTGTATCAAAAGATTTTTTAAATTTTAAGGATACCAAAAAGTATAAAGATCGTTTAAAGGATACTACTAAAAAGTCTGGACTAAAAGATGCTATTCGAACTGCAGTTGGAAAATCTAATGGTAAAAAAAATAGTGATTGCTAGTATGGATTTTGGTTTTATTGGTGGCTCTATGGGTTCCGTTGTTGGTGAAAAAATTGCTCGCGCAATAGATTACGCAATAGAAAAGAACCTCCCATTTATTATAATTTCAAAATCAGGAGGGGCTCGTATGATGGAAGGTGCCTTTTCTTTAATGCAGCTAGCCAAAACCAGTGCAAAACTAAACGAATTAGCAGAATCTAAATTACCTTATATATCACTTTGTACGGATCCAACCACAGGAGGAACAACAGCCTCATTTGCAATGCTTGGTGACATTAATATAGCAGAACCTGGGGCTTTAATTGCTTTTGCTGGTCCACGAGTAGTAAAAGACACCACTGGAAAAGATCTTCCTGAAGGATTTCAAAAAAGTGAATTTCTATTAGAAAAAGGGTTTTTAGACTTCATAACACACCGTAAAAATCTAAAAAAAGAGATTAATCTTTATGTTGATTTGATCCTCAATCAGCCCGTTAGAAAATAACGATTTATAAAAAATAAGTGTATATTTGCCCCGCTTAACAAGCATACATAACAATCATTAAATAATATTAGCATGTATTTATCAAAAGAAGTAAAAGAAACGATTTTCAAAAAACACGGAAAATCAAAAACTGACACCGGAACTGCAGAAGGACAAATTGCTTTGTTTTCTCACAGAATCGACCACTTGTCAGAGCATTTAAAAAACAACAGAAAAGACTACAATACAGAACGTTCACTTGTGAAACTAGTAGGTAAAAGAAGAAGTCTTTTAGATTATTTAAAGTCAAAAGACATCACACGTTACCGGGCCATTGTTAAAGAATTAGGCTTACGTAAGTAATCGAAAATAATTTCCCTCGGGAATATTAAAAGCTGAATCCTAGTTTTTCATTGGTACCCTACAACGACAACACAACAAAGAGTTTAGGTTTAACATAAATGAAAAAAAAATGATTCCAAAAGTTTTTAAAGAAATCATCGATCTCGGTGATGGAAGAGAAATCTCTATTGAAACAGGTAAGCTAGCAAAGCAAGCCCACGGTTCAGTTGTAGTGCAAATGGGTAAAGCCATGTTGCTCTGCACAGTTGTATCAAATTACAAACAATCTGATGTAGATTTTTTACCGTTAACGGTAGATTATCGCGAAAAGTTCGCGGCAGCAGGTCGTTACCCAGGTGGTTTCTTCAAAAGAGAAGCACGCCCAAGTGATGGTGAAGTATTAACGATGCGCTTAGTAGATCGTGTATTGCGCCCATTATTTCCAAAAGATTATCACGCAGAAACGCAAGTAATGATTCAGTTGATGTCTCATGACGAAGACGTTATGCCAGATGCTTTAGCTGGATTAGCAGCTTCTGCAGCTATTCAGTTAAGTGATTTTCCTTTTGAATGCGCTATTTCTGAAGCTCGAGTCGCTCGTGTAAATGGTGAATTCGTAATCAACCCTAGTCGTGTACAATTAGCAGAATCTGATCTTGATATGATGATCGGAGCTTCTGCAGATTCAGTAATGATGGTTGAAGGAGAAATGGATGAAATTTCTGAAGAAGAAATGGCAGATGCTATTAAATTTGCTCACGAAGCTATAAAGGTTCAAGTTGCAGCACAATTACGCTTAGCTGAAGCTTTTGGCAGAAAAGAAGTTCGTGAATACGATACTGCCGAAGCAAATGAAGATTTAGAAAAACGCATTCATGACATGGCTTACGACAAATGTTATGCAATAGCCAAAAAAGGAACTTCAAAAGCCGAACGTAGTTCTGCTTTTGCTGAAATCAAAGATGAGGTTAAAGCTTCTTTTAGAGAAGAAGAAATGGCTGAGTTTGGTCACCTTGTTGGTGGCTATTACAGAAAAGCAGAGAAAGAAGCTGTTCGTGAATTAACCCTTAGCGAAGGGATTCGATTAGATGGACGTAAAACAGATGAGATTAGACCGATATGGTGTGAGGTAGATTACTTACCATCAACACACGGTTCTTCTGTGTTTACTCGTGGAGAAACTCAAGCTTTAGCTACTGTAACCCTTGGAACATCAAGAGATTCAAACAAAATTGATATGCCTTCTCATGAAGGTGAAGAAAATTTTTATTTACATTACAACTTCCCTCCGTTTTGCACGGGTGAAGCACGTCCTTTAAGAGGAACTTCTCGACGTGAAGTAGGACATGGTAACTTAGCACAACGTGGTTTAAAAGGAATGATTCCTGATGACTGTCCTTATACAGTTCGTGTAGTATCTGAAGTTCTAGAATCAAACGGTTCATCTTCTATGGCAACTGTTTGCGCAGGAACTATGGCGTTGATGGATGCAGGTATTAAAATTACAAGACCTGTTTCTGGTATTGCAATGGGACTTATTTCTGACGGAGACCGTTTTGCTGTTTTGTCTGATATTTTAGGAGATGAAGATCACCTAGGAGATATGGATTTTAAAGTAACAGGTACTTCAAAAGGTATTACAGCTTGTCAAATGGATATTAAAATCAAAGGATTGTCTTATGAAATCCTTGTTAATGCTTTGCAACAAGCAAGAGCAGGACGTTTACACATTCTTGATAAACTAGTAGAAACGATTGAAGCACCTGCTTCTGACGTTAAAGAACATGCACCTAAAATGATCAACAGACGCGTTCCAAATGAATTCATTGGAGCTTTAATTGGTCCTGGTGGAAAAGTTATTCAAGAACTTCAAAAAGAATCTGGTTGTACAATTGTTATAACGGAAGATCCTGCTACAGAAGAAGGTATCATCGAAATTTTAGGAACTTCTCCAGAAGGAATTGCAATTGTTGAAGCTAAAATTGACTCGGTAACATTCAAACCTACTGTTGGAAACGCTTATGAAGTAAAGGTTATTAAAGTCTTAGACTTTGGCGCTGTTGTAGAATATATAGATGCACCTGGAAACGAAGTGTTACTTCACGTAAGTGAACTAGATTGGGAACGCACCGAAAATGTAACTGATGTAGTTAACATGGGCGATCTTTTACAAATTAAATATCTTGGTATTGATTCTCGAACACGAAAAGAAAAGGTTTCTAGAAAAGCCTTACTTCCACGTCCAGAGCGAAAA
>Ga0115562_1002678_pt1 | contig 12215 bp, 12 predicted proteins | sample COGITO_mtgs_1105_6_FD_87200 | JGI IMG/M metagenome (GOLD analysis project Ga0115562, IMG submission 87200) | Pelagic marine microbial communities from North Sea - COGITO_mtgs_110516 | ecosystem: Environmental > Aquatic > Marine > Epipelagic | place: Germany:Helgoland, sampling site Kabeltonne...
ACGCCCATGCCGCTGATCTGACGTGCAACAGAATCCCAAGGGCGGGGGGAATTTGTGACAAGTATGACGATCCCGCCAGCGGCCCGGTATTTCTGCATGGCCGCGACGGCATCGGGCATTGCCTTGATCCCGTTGTGCATGCAGCCCCAAAGGTCCACGAATGCCGTGTCATACTGACCCGAGATGTCAGCGAATTGGTCGATAATCTGAGTCATGGAACCGCCTTTTGGGGATGTATGTTTGCCGTACACAACCTGTACACAAGCTGTATGTACGCGGTGTCAGACCTTCAGCGCTGGAATGATCTGCTTTTTCCGGCTCATCACGCCGGGCAGAACCACGCTGTCGCCTTCAACTGTCGTATCGAAAGACTTCTCGGCCACTGTTTTCACCATATCGTTGGGGATCAGCATGGTGGCTTCTTCCTTGATGATGTCCACAACGAACAGCAGGACCTCGTCCACCTTATCTTCCTTGGCGACCTTTGGCATGGTCTTCATCAAGGATGCTTTGCGGTCGAGCACGATTTGCGGCGCTGTGGTTTCAAGCACGGACACGCGGAACTTCTTGCCGTCGACTTCGTATTCCTTGCTGTCCATCCGCAGCAGTTCCGCGTCAGAGAAGGCGGATACATCGGATTTTGCTTCGAACATCTCGGCGGCATAGGCTTCGATGTCGATACCAAGGTCTTTGGCCAGTGCTTCGGCCACGTCTTTGTCGACTTCGGTCAAGGTTGGCGAACGGAAGGCGAGCGTGTCTGACAGAATGCACGATAGCATCAGGCCTTTGATGCCCTCTGGCATATGCTCGGCGTGATCACCCATCATTTGGTGCATGATCGTCGCAGTGCAGGCCAAGGGACGGACCGTGATGTTGATCGGCTTCTTGGTTGCCAAGCCGCCAACCAGCAAGTGATGGTCGATGATCGCCAGCACATCAGCGTTATTGATGTTGGCGGGCAGCTCGGCTGGGTTGTTAGTGTCCACGATGACGCAAGATTGGTCGTCTTTTACGTCCTTGATAATCTCGGGCAGATCAAAGCCCCAACGCTTGGCCACGAATGCAGCTTCTGTGTTTGGCTCGCCCAGCAAAGCGGCCTTCGCCTCGATCCCCGTGTGGTTCAGGAACCATTCCCAGATTAGTGGGGAACCGGTGCTGTCGGTGTCGGGGGATTTGTGGCCAAATACGAGCGTTGTCATGTGCGTCACTTTCAATGGGATCAAAGGTTGGCCTGTATATAGGAGCGTGGGTTGGGGCTGTCACCCCATGCTATGGGTTTGACGGTTGCGCTGACAGGTGCTTGGGCTGCGGGGCTTGTCATCACCTGTTTTTTCCAATTGGCTGCGCACACAAGGAGAACCGATGCCCCGCGAAGCCGATCTATACCCCGCCGTTAAAGCCCACTTGCAACGGCAGGGCTATGACGTGAAGGGCGAAGTGGGAGCGGCCGATGTGGTGGGACGACGCGGTGATGATCTTGTCGTGGTGGAACTGAAGTTAGGGTTTTCGTTGGCGCTGTTTCATCAAGGAGTGGAGCGGCTGTTGACCACGGATCATGTATACTTGGCTGTTCCTTCAGGCGGGAAGGCAAAGGCGCTGAAAGCGAATGTGAAGCTGGCGCGGCGTGCCGGACTGGGGGTGATGACCGTGCGCCTGCGCGATGGGCATGTCGAGGTGCTGGCCGATCCAGGGCCTTACGCCGCGCGGCAATCCAAGAAGAAAAAGACACGGCTATTGCGCGCGTTTGACCGATTGCAGGGTGATCCGAATGACGGCGGTGCGACCCGGCATGGGATCGTGACGGGATACCGGCAGGATGCGTTGCGCTGTGCGCGTTTCTTGGCGGTGCATGGACCGTCGAAGGGGGCCAAGGTCAAGGAATGGGCTGAGGTTCCGCAAGCCACACAGATTATGGCGGCGGACCACTATGGGTGGTTCACCCGCGTGTCGCGCGGGGTTTATGAATTGACTGACGCGGGGCGCAAAGGATTGGCGGATTACGGGGACGTTTGAGGGGAATCACTAAGAATTTCTAGAAATCCGCTCGCTCGCCTCAGTCTACTCGTGTAATCAACCAGCCATCGTTCTGCAGCAACTGCAACACACCTTGATCGTCGATCAAATGGGCGGCGCCAACGGCCAAGACAATCGCATCGTGCGTCATTGCGGCCTCTGTGATAACTGGAATCCAGTTTCTGTTGCGCGAATTGAGCAGGCTCTCTTCCATTTCATCGAACATCGCTTGGCCAGTGGCGAGATCAAGGTCAGGCACATCTGATAACGCGATCCGGGACATCTTCCAAAGCCGCCCGACGTCTTCGGCAAAATACCGGTCCAGCATGGATACGAACATCTGCTCTTGTAGCTCTGGCATCAGCATGCCCACACGCAGCATATCGACCTGTTCGTCAAAGCTGTTGTCTTCGAACAGATCAAAAAGCGTGGTGTAAGGCTCTACCGCCTGCATCGGCACGCCTGCCGCTTGTGCATCTTCGATAATCATCTGATCAAGTCCGCGTGCACCTGCCATCATATCGGACATCGCGCAGCTTGGGATCGACAGTGTCAAAGAGAGATACCAAGGCTGCATTTTGGCGGCCATGAAGGACGGGATGCCGCGTTCGCTGGCCGCCCCTGCAATCATTTGCCAGGTTTCCTCATCAAGGAGTTCAGGCAGTGTCGGCCCGTCTACGATGAACAACGTCCCAGGATCTGTCGTGATCAGATTTTGCAGTTTCGCTTCATCTTCTGGCGTCGCCTCTAGCATCACAAGATCGGCGGATGCGATCGTATCGGTAAGCTGGGCGCGCAATTCGTCCAGCCGCGGATCATAGATGTGCATTGTGCCGACGACGGTGATCGAAGTTGCATTTTTCGTGGCAGTCCAGACCAAACCCTCGGCGAAAGGCATATCGGCGACTTCCGTTGACAGCTGCATTCGCTGGTTCGGGGTCATGCGATCAAAATAGCTGTCACCCGTGCATGCGGCGCTTGCTGGCACCGCGATTAGAGCAAAGATGAATGTGGCAGCAGAGCGAATGAACATGCGCTATCCTTTGAGTGAGCGGTTGCCTAGAGAAGTAATGGTTCCGCGCCGAGGATCAATTCCCTCAGACGCGGTTTTCCATAATCATGCGGTGTCCGGCCCGAATTAAGAACCGCCCAATGACATTACGTAACTTGCGCTGCGGTGGCGGCCAGCCTGCGGCGCTGGGATTCAGCGCCAGCCGCTCGGGCAGGTCGCGCCGGACGACAGGTTTGCTATCAGCTTGGTGAAGAATATCGGGACCGATCTTGTGATCGACAATAAAAAACGGGGGATGCATGGATGTATCCGATCTGAAATCTTTTGGAGAGTTTTGCGTCGTGCCAATAGGCGCGACAGCACTGCAATGCGGGCTTTAGAGCCACGTATATGAGAGGGCCTTTCGTGTCATTGCAGTCTCCTTGATTCGGATTCGAATGTTGGGCTTCTAGCCCAAGGGTCGCTTGGGGCCCAAGGGAATATTTTGAAAACTTGAAATGCGCGGATTTGTTCGGCACGCGTAGCGGCTTGATGACGGTTTAGATCGCTTGGCGATCTGCGGTTAGTCTAGCCCAGGACGAGATAGACCAATGCAAAGCTTCCACCCAGAAGCATCAACGTGACTTCACCGCCCAGAATACCAAAAATACGTGTCATACCGCTCACCTTTTACGTTTCTTACCACCTTTGTAGTGGTAGATTATGACTGAGTTTTGGCGAGAAAAATGAAAATAAGATGAAAATTAGGCAAGGAGGTCTGACAGCGCCTTAGGGTCCAAAATTTCGATCCTTTGCCGTGATGAATTAATCACACCTCGCTTGGCCAGCTTGCTCATAGAACGGCTGACCATTTCGCGGTTGGCTCCAATCGACCCCGCAATTTCCGAATGTGTCGGGGCGTTTTTGATTACAGACCCGCTAGACAATTTACCTTGTTCTGCAGCCAAGCGCAGCAAATAACTGCAGACCCGTTGTTCCACCGTAAAAGTGGTCATTTCCATGTTAAGTCTTGTCAGACTGCGGATGCGCTGCACGAGGTTATGTGTAATCCGTTCCCGCACAAGCGGGATTTCGTTGAACATCTGTACAAAGGTTTGCCGCTTCATATCCAGCACCTGTGCCTTTGTCTTCGCAATGACGGCAAGTGATCGTGGCCCGCCCCCAAATGCGGTCAGTTCCCCGAAATAACTGCCCTTTGAAAACCGCGAAAAGACAATCTCGCGCCCCTGTGTTGTCCAGAACACGGCAAGAAGCGAGCCGGACAATAGAAAATAAATATCATCAGACAAGTCGTCTTGGTTGTAGATGCGCTGCCAAGGTTCCAGGTCTTGTTCGCTCGCGCTCAGAGGAATGCCTGCAAAATCGATTGGGCTGAGCCCTTCAAAAAGGGGTAAGTTATAGCTGAGAAGCTTTTGTGGTGTCATGGTATCGCCCGCAGAGCGATGCTGACATTGCGCGCAGTTTTACGCCGAATTTCTGACCGAAGCATATGTCTCTCTATACTCTTGCGCTACATTATATGCGTGTTTCTACACTGTCCAAGCACCTAATGCGGGTAATGTTTCCGTGAAGATTCAGGTTGATAGCTCATTGTCTACCCCGCGCGACGCCCTGCTTGGCGACCAGAAAAGATGCAACCACCAAGGAAAGTCCCTTCCAGTGCGTTGTTGCCGTGATAGCCGCCGCCGCCAAAGCCTGCGGCTTCTCCCGCAGCATAGAGCCCATCGATCGTTTTACCTCCGGGCGCGAAGACCCTGCTATTCAGATCAGTGTGTATGCCACCCAACGTCTTACGTGTCACCACGTGCAATTTCACAGCTATCAACGGCCCTTTGCTGCTATCAAGAATTTTATGCGGCTTGGCCGTGCGGATCAATTTGTCGCCCAGGTAATTGCGCGCGGTATGGATTGCGCTGATTTGCGCGTCTTTGGTGAAGGGATTGTCGATTTGCGCATCACGCGCCTCTATTTGAGCGCGCAGTTTGGCAGGATCAATCAAGTTGCCGCCCAATTGATTCATTCCCGCGACCAGTGTGTCGAAATCATTGGCGACAACGAAGTCCTCGCCTTTTTCCTTGAACGCCTCGACCGCCGGGGTCGCGACTTTGCCCAAGCGCGCTTGCAGCACATCTTTCCAACCGCCTTCGGTCAAGTCAAAGTTTTGCTCTGATCCAGAAAGAGCAAATTCTTTCTCGATGATCTTTTGGGGCAAAACGAACCACGTGTGATCGTGCCCGCGGCGGCAGATTTCATGCAGTGTGGACATCGTATCAAAGCCCGGCATGCAAGGCGCAGGCAGCCTGTCACCTGTCGCATCGAACCACATCGAGGACGGCCCGGGCAGAATGCGAATGCCGTGGTTGGGCCAAATCGGATCCCAGTTCTGCACACCTTCGGTATAGTGCCACATGCGGTCCGTGTTGATCAGTTCGGCGCCTGCATCTTTTACGATATCAAGCAGCAGACCATCAACATGTTCTGGCACGCCCGATACCATCTTTTGCGGTAATGGCCCTGATTTTGAGGCATCCCAATTACGCCGCACCAGATCAAAATTGCCGCCGATCCCGCCTGAGGTAATGATCACCTGATCTGCGCGAATGTCGAAGCTGTCGATGACATCGCGGTTTGTCGCGGCCCCGCGAATGGCGTCATCCGGTGCGAGGATATCGCCTGTAATCCCAGCGATCTTGCCATTGCTAATGTCAAACCCAGTGACACGGTGGCGAAAGCCAAAGGTGACTTTTCCTTGTTTCTCGGCCTCTAGCGCACGTTGTTCGAAAGGGCGCAGAACGCCCGGCCCTGTACCCCAGGTGATGTGAAAACGCGGCACCGAATTGCCATGCCCATTGGCAAAGCTGCCGCCCCGTTCTGCCCAACCGACCACGGGAAACCAGCGCATGCCGAGTTGGTGCAACCATGAGCGCATTTCGCCTACCGCGAAGTCCAGATAGGCATGCGCCCATTGGCGCGGCCAGTGATCTTCGGGGCGGTCAAATTGGGCAGAACCCATCCAATCGTTCGTGGCTAGCCCGATGCTGTCTTTAACCTTTAGTCGACGTTGCTCGGGGGTGTCGATCATCAGCAGGCCACCCAAGGACCAGAACGCCTGACCACCAAGGTTTTGGCGCCCCTCTTGATCGAGGATGGTAACAGTCTTGCCGCGCGCAACCAGCTCGTTTGCGGCAACCAATCCGGCTAACCCTGCGCCGATGATCACGACATCGCTTTGCATCTGAACGTCCTCCCTTCACGCACTGTCGCGGACTGGACGGTTTTGTCAAATGATGCGCGACGTTACTTGCCTTGCCAGACCGGCGCGCGCTTTTCAATAAAGGCGCGCGCGCCTTCGGCAGCGTCCGCCGTCCGCCCGATTTCCTTGATGATTTTATCGTTCTGGGGCCAATGCGTGGCATCATTTGCCGCATGTGCTTGGGTCGCGATCGCGAGGGTATGACGCACTGCGAGAGGGGCGTTAGACGCGATATCGGCAGCGATCGTTTGGGCCGTTTTCAGGGCTGTACCATCAGCGGTAACGCGGTTGATTACGCCCCAATCTGCGGCCTCTTGCGCGCCAAAGGGTTTGCCAGTGAGCAGAATTTCATTGGCCCGCACGCGGGGGATAGAGACGGGCAGGCGCACTGCACCGCCTGCGCCGGGGATCAGCCCAATGCGCACTTCGGGCAAAGCGAATTGCGCGGATGTGCCCGCGACAACCATGTCGCAGGCCAGCATTAGCTCGAAGCCACCAGCGAGTGCCGCCCCTTCGACGGCAGCGATAACAGGCTTGGTGCGGGGTCGTTTCACAAAGCCGCCAAAGCCGTATTTGCCGAAAAGGATCGTGTCGCCGGCTCCGCCTGCGAACGCCTTGAGGTCCATACCTGCGCAAAAGAGAGTGCCTGCGCCGGTTAGAATTGCGACGCGCACTTCCGGGTCTGCTTCCACCTGATCAAAGGCAGCGCGGATGGCGTCGCAGACCTTTGGGTTGATCGCATTGCGTTGGTCGGGGCGGTTTAGCGTGACCGTCGCCACCCCGTTTTCGGCATGGTAGAGAACGACATCATTGCTCATTTTCAGCTTCCTTTTCGGCGCGCGCCCTTAAATCTGCGCGGATGATTTTGCCCGTTGTCGTCATTGGCATATCAGTGATGAACCGGACAACGCGGGGGAATTCATAGGCGGCAAGTTTGGTTTTCACATGGGCTGCGATATCAGCTGCCAGTTCATCATTGCCAGCGAAGCCTGTGGCGAGCTGAATATAAGCAGCGACAACCGACCCCCGGATCGGATCCGGCTTGCCAACAACCCCCGCCAATTGCACGGCAGGATGCGTCAGGATGCAGTCTTCGATTTCGGCGGGACCAATGCGATAGCCGCCGGAACTGATGATATCATCGTCGCGGCCGATAAACCGGATGCGGCTTGTTGGCGTTTTGCACCCTTTGTCTCCGGTCAGAAGCCATTTCTCACCCGCAATTTCGATGAATTTCGCCTCAGTTGCCTCAGGATTGTTCCAATAGCCAAGAAACATCACCGGATCAGGCGCGCGCACGGCTATGCTGCCTTCTTGACCAGTGTCGCACAGTGTCGCGGTGTCTTCATCAACGACCTCAACCGCGTGGCCCGGCACAGCAAAGCCCATCACGCCCGGTTCCGCGGGTTCCAGTGCGGCACAGGACGACACGATCATGTTGCACTCGGTCTGCCCGTAGAATTCATTGATTGTGGTGCCAAAGACCTGTTGTCCCCAAGCGATCAATTCCTTGCCCAAAGTTTCTCCGCCACTCGCGACAGAGCGCATGGGAACGGGACTTTCCGGCGTATCAAGGCGCATGAGTTTCAGAGCCGTTGGCGGCAAAAACGCATTTCGGATGCCGTAATCGCGGATCAGATCAAAAGCGGCCTCTGCGGTGAATTTGCGAAAGCGGCAGGCGACAACCGGCACACCGTGATGCAGCGCGGGCATCAGCACATCTAGCAAGCCACCGATCCATGCCCAATCAGCGGGCGTCCAGATTTTGTCGCCCGGTTGGGGGAAGAAATCATGGCTCATCTCGACCCCGGGCAGATGCCCAAGAAGGACGCGATGTGCGTGCAACGCGCCCTTTGGTGAGCCCGTTGTCCCTGATGTGTAAATCAGGATGGCCGGATCATCAGCTTTGGTGGGATAGGGGGTGAAGATAATTTCTTGCTCTGAACAGAGAGCCTGAAAATCTTCTGCTCCATAATCTGCGCCATCGACACAGAGGACACGTTTGAGATCTGGTAACTGGCCTATGATTTGGCTGATTACCATGGCGCTCGCCGCGTTGGTTATGATCGTGCTTGCGCCGGAGTCCTTGAGCCTGTGCAGCAATGCCTCTGGCCCGAAGAGCGTGAAGAGCGGCAGCGCGATGCAGCCCATCTTGGTGATCGCCACATGCGCGACGGCGGTTTCGAAACATTGGGGCAACAAAACCGCGATCCGGTCGCCGACTTGAGCACTTTCTGAGAGCGCATTGGCAAGCTGGTTGGAGCGATCCTGGAACTGGCGAAAAGTGAACTCTGATGCGTTCCCATCTGCGCCTATATCCACAATAGCGCATCGATCCGGCGTCACTGCGGCATGTTTGTCGCAGATATCCACCCCGATGTTATATGCGTCCGGAATGTCCCAGCCAAAGCCTGCACGTGTTTCGGAGATTGTTGGACGTTGCTTCAGCATGATTTCCAAAAAATGAACGTATGTTCAATTATTGTCAATTGTTTGGAAGATATGGACGTCAAAACGGGCTTGCTGTAGGTGCGAACAAGATGTGTGGTGACGCACAATTGCCAAACTTTTGCCACCTAGCCCCATTAGGCCAACGTCATGCGTATTTTGATTGCCGAAGACGAGCCAGTGCTCGCAAGCCAACTGAAGAAAACACTGACGTCCGAAGGGCTCACTGTTGATGTGGCAATTGACGGGGCTGAAGCCCAGTATCTGGGTGAAACTGAGCCTTATGATGTCATCATTTTGGACCTTGGCCTGCCCATCCGGGATGGTCTGACGGTGCTGAAGAACCTGCGCAGCGGCGGAAACGAGACCTCCATTCTGATTCTCACGGCCCGCAACGACTGGACCGATCGCGTTGATGGGCTTGATGCAGGCGCCGATGACTATCTGACGAAGCCATTTCACATGGCAGAGCTGTCAGCGCGTGTGCGTGCATTGATCCGCCGCAAAGCAGGTAAATCCACCCCTGTCTTTTCCAAAGACAACGTCTCTTTTGATACCCGCACCAATCAGGTTATGGTCGAAGGCATTCCGATAAATCTAACCTCTCAGGAAGTCGCTGTGCTGTCTTATCTGTTTCATAACTCTGGCCGGTTGGTGTCGCGGACGGAACTGTCTGATCATATCTATCAGCATGAGGGGGACCGCGATTCCAACACGATCGCTGTGTTTGTGAACCGGTTGCGCAATAAGCTAGGAAGCGATCTGATCGAGACCGTGCGCGGCAGAGGCTACGTCATAAAAGCTATCACATGACATCGCTGCGCGCCCGTGCCGTGACGGGCGGCATCCTTTGGGCCGTTGCCATCATTGTGCTGGGTTTGGCCGGACTGTCTTCCTACCTGGCTTCCCAAACCCAAGCGCGCTTTGTCGAGGTCTTGGAAACACGCCTCTCACAGGCCGTTGTCGCGGTGTCGAACAATAGCGCTACAACAACCGATCTGGAAAGTGCGATTGGTGATCTGGTCTATCAGGTCCCTTATTCGGGTCAGTACTGGCAGGTCGAAAATGATGACGGCGCCATCTATATGTCACCATCGCTGAATGACGAACAATTGCCGCGCCCGTCCGGGCAACGGCAGGGAATGACGCGATCGGAAATCTCTGGCCCGAACGGCGAGCCGCTCTTTGTGATCGCGCAATGGATCTCGGTCAGCGATGGATCAGACTGGCATGTGCAGGTGGCCTCTTCCTTGCGCCGCTTTGAGGAAGAGCAGGTTGTCCTTCGCAATACGCTTTTGACAGCATTTGCTTTCGTCGCTTTCGTCAGCGTCCTTGCGGCGTTGACACAAGTTGCCGTGGTCTTGCGCCCCTTGAACCAGTTGCGCGAAGAAGTGTCTGGCCGTTGGGAGCACGATGACGGGCTGGAAGTAGACAGCTATCCCATAGAGGTCGCCCCTTTGGTGAATGATATCAATTCGCTGATGGAGCGGAATCGCGAAATTATGCGCCGCTCGCGGCGTCAGGCCGCTGACCTTGCGCATGCGATCAAGACCCCTTCTGCGATTATGCGCAACGAGTTGGAGATGCTGGATATGTCCGGAGCCGGGGTGCAGGATGCGACCGATGCACTTGACCGTTTGGACGCGCAATTGAAACGATCTTTTGCCCGTATGCGTGCTGATGGTACGGACGCTGCAATTGGTGTGGCGACGAACCTGGATACTGCACTGGGACGCATGGAACGTGCCTTTACGGCACTTGCGCGCAACGAAGGCAAAGAGTTTGCGGCTGATGTGGCCCCTGGTTTGCGCGTGCGCATGGATCAAAGCGATTTCGAAGAGGTGATGGGCAATCTTTTGGACAATGCGCTCAAATGGGCCAGCTCGAAAGTGAATCTAAAGGCGGCCCAAATCGATGATGGCCTTATTATGATAAAGATCACTGATGATGGGCCTGGTATTCCGAAAGATGAAATCCCAAAAGCCACGCTTGGGGGTCAACGGCTTGATGTGTCCAAACCTGGCACGGGTCTTGGTTTGGCGATCGCGCAGGATCTTATCCACGCTTATGGGGGCAAGATCCTTTTGGCAAAAGATGAGGACCTTGGCGGGCTGGCTGTCCATATCCGCCTACGCAATGTGCCCGCGAAACGCACGGACTAACTGCGGTTGAAAAGCCCGCTCATCGCGCGCCCGACAAGACTGCTGACGGAAGGTTTCTTGGCCGCGTGAAACGGCAACGGCCGACACACCTCGATGGCTGCAACCCCAACGCGCGCGGTGAGCGCACCGTTGATCACCCCTTCGCCAAAGCGCCGCGATACTTTTGACAAAACGCCGCCACCAGCGACCGATCCGATCAGGTCATCACCCACTGCGACTGCACCTGTGGCCAGAAGATGGGTCAGCACGGTCCGCGTCAGTCGCCAACTGCCCAGAGTGCCCGACCGTCCACCATAGATTTCGGCAATCCGGCGGATCATCCGCAGATTTGAGGTGAGCGCAGTGAAGAGATCGGCGAGGGCAAGTGGGACAATAGCAGTCACAGTCGCCACTTGCCGCGCTGCCGCCTCAACCTCGCGCTGGGCGCGTGCATCGAGTGAGGCCAGAATGGACGTTTCCGCAAGTCCTAGAAGGCCATCGGCATCGAGTATTTCGCTTTGCCGAGATTTAAGCTCTGCCCGTCCCCAAGAAGTGTCTTCGCGGTTGCTATAGAGTGCTTCAAGACTGCCAATAACATTTCGCGCTTGCATAAGGTCATGGGACGCCAGTGCGTCTTTCGCCTGATGCTGAATGCTGTCGAGTTTGCGCAAGCGCCCAAAGGCTGCCAACTCGCGCAGGCCGATGATCAGCAGAACCAATATCAACAGTCCAATCAGCGCTGTTGCAATTCCGCCCAATATTGGAGAACGGGCCAAGAGCCCCGTGATGTAATCCCACGCTGCAAGCGAGACGACAAATCCGACCAATGCTACCGTTACAGACCAGAACCACCGCGCCAGCCGCGAAGGACGGCGTGAGGCGAGAGCTGCGACTTGTTGCATGGCAACCCCTTGCGGCATGTCCATGTCGTCTTGGACGGCAGGTGCCGTGTCTGGTTGCGCTGCTTCAGTGCCTTCAAGGTCGATCAATACGGGGCCGCGGGTCATAGCCGATCTCCCAACAAGAACTGGGCCGCTTTATCCAGCCGGATATGTGGTGGCCCATCGCCCGGTCGCCGGGTCAAGGGGGCAGGTGCGAAGTTCATGATACTGTAATCCGCGTCCAGCCATGTGTCGGACCCTTCCCGCGCGGGCGCGAGAAGGTGGGCGGGGTCCAAAGGCAGCTTGCCCGGATAGAAGGCGGCTTGTTTGTTGGTTTCAAGCAAGCGGCCCCGGACCACATCAAGTGGCCCGTCTTTGTGATCGACTGTTTCTTCAACCGTGGTGCGCAGTGCTGCAATCGACATGGCAGCCGTCTGCGCCCCTGCGAAATCGGCGCGGTCTTTGGC
>Ga0115562_1002680_pt1 | contig 12214 bp, 15 predicted proteins | sample COGITO_mtgs_1105_6_FD_87200 | JGI IMG/M metagenome (GOLD analysis project Ga0115562, IMG submission 87200) | Pelagic marine microbial communities from North Sea - COGITO_mtgs_110516 | ecosystem: Environmental > Aquatic > Marine > Epipelagic | place: Germany:Helgoland, sampling site Kabeltonne...
CGCTGGATGCCGCAGAACAGTCGCTTGATCGCATCGATGCCGAGATCGACGTTCTGGAGAATCGCGCCCGGGAAAATTGGGACGACATGTCCCAAGCCGCGCGCGACAGAACGTCTGCCGCATTGCAGGATTTGCGTGCCCGCCGCAATCGTTTGGGCGAAATGTACGGTGCGATGACCCACGGGACCGATGCCGCCTGGGACGAATTGGTCGCAGGCTTCACAAATGCCTGGGACGAATTGTCGGCGGCTTGGACCGTTGCCGTCGATGATGCGAACAGCAACACAGACCAATGAGAGAAGACATGAAAAACTCAGCACAAAGTATTGAAAACCTGCAAACGGCACTGGGCATGGAACTGACTGCAATCCAGCAGTACCTGCTCCACGCCCATGTCCTTGATGACTGGGGACTTGACGTTCTGGCAGATCAGATGCGCACGGAAATGACAGAGGAACTCGGCCATGCCGGGCGTTTCATCGAGCGCATTCTGTTTCTGGGCGGCGATCCCGTTGTCGAGGCTGCGAAGACACCGAAACGCGCCGAGTCGCTTGAGGCATTGTTCGGCGCCGACCTTGAAGAGGAGAAGGGCGCGGTCGAGTTTTATACGACCGCTGCCAAGGCGGCAGATGACGACCGGGATATTGGAACCCGGATGCTGTTTGAAGGCATCGTGATCGACGAAGAGGGCCATATGGACTGGCTCGACCGTCAGCTTGGCCTGCTCAAACGAATGGGCGAACCGACTTATATTGCCAAGAACATGAGCGATGCGGCCAGCGCGGCGTGAGAACATCTAGGCGCGTTCTGCCTGATGTAGTCGAGCGGATTGTTGTGAAAGGCATAGCACGAGGGGTATTGGTGGCATGACCGGTTTTGAAACAGATGAGGCGTATGGAACCACGGCGCGCGGATTTATGCTCTGGCTTTGGATCTCAGGCGTGGCGTCTATCCTTCTCGGCATCGTGGCACTGGTGTTTCCTTTCGCCGCGACCATTGCCGCTGAATTGCTTTTTGGTGCTGTTCTTGCCAGCATCGGAGCGATTCAGATTTTCAGCGCATTTGCTGCGCGCCAGTCAAACAACCGCGTCTGGGCATTTTTGTTCGGTATTGCTGCTCTCATAGCCGGGGGGCTCCTGTTATTATACCCCTTGCAAGGTGCCCTGACACTGACGATCGTACTGGCGAGCTTCTTGCTGGCAGGGGGAGTGTTTGAGATGATCTCCGCGTGGTACCTGCGGCCGGCAAATCTGCACTTCGTAGGACTTCCGCCTGTCAGAGGATGGGGCTGGCTAGCTGCTTCGGGCGCGCTGTCAATCATTCTCGGGGTCGTCCTGCTCTTTGGACTGCCCGTAACCGCTGTCTGGGCGCTTGGATTATTTCTTGGGATTGACCTCATTTTCCTTGGATTTTGCGAGATCGCTTTCGCTCGGGCACAGCAGCGGGAAGGCTGAGTTGACCGATGATTACAATAGAACACCCCTCTGATCGTAACATGATCATCATTCGCGTCTCAGGCACCCTCACGACGAAAGACTACGAGGCAGCCGTACCGGAGCTTCAACATGCAATCGAGCTGTCAGGTGGACCGTTGCGTGTCTTGCTGCGCCTCGAAGATTTTTCTGGGTGGGAGATCGGGGCATTATGGCGTGAGATTGAATTTGATCTGAAATATCGAAAGGATTTCGGACGCATCGCCGTTCTTGGGGACACCACGCTTGAAGAATGGGGAACCACTCTGTCGGCTCCATTTACGAAGGCAGACATGCAGTTCTTTCCAACCGATCAGGAGTCCGAGGCATATGAGTGGCTCAAAAGCGCCCCTCAGGATCCGGAGTCGAAATGACTTCGGAGAAACCGTCATCGGAACGAAACTCCAAACCGGCAAAACAAGCGGATGCCGCGGATTTACTGCCGTGGTCCGAAGTTGCGTTCGTACGACTTGCTGCAGTGGTCTATGCTGCCGCCGCGCTCGCGATGGTGGCGATTTCAGTTGGGTTGATCACGGTTTCACTCACCCGGGTCTATGCTGCGATTCTACATCATGAAAGGGCAGAGGGTGTCTTGCTTGAAGCGGTCAGCTCCTTGGTGATTTCCGTCGCAATTCTTGACGTGGCGAAATACGTGATGGAAGAAGAGGTGCTGCGCAGCCGCGAATTGCGCAATCCATCAGAAGCCCGTGAAGCAGTTACAAAATTCATGGTGATCATCGCGCTTGTTGTTGCGATCGAAGGCATCGTTCTGGTTTTCGAGCTTGGCAATTCCCAACCTGAACTTCTGCTGTATCCGATCCTCTTACTCGCCATGTCGGTCATTATTGTGGTTGGCCTTGGTGTGTTTCAGCGCCTGAGCCTACAGGCAGAGGAACGTCTGGCGGATACTGCAAGTGCGGATGAGACCCGTTAGCTGCCTGTGCCTGCGCTGCGCGTTTTGATTGACCTGCGTTAAAGCTCTTCCGTTTTTCCTGAGAGATCATGTTTTCAGACCGTGCCGATTTCCGCACCAAGCTCAATGGAGATGAATTGTGCCCAAGGATTCAACCGATGCCGCATTTTCCACGTCTGTTCAGAAACTGGCGGAGAAACTGGAGATAGATCCTCAGACGGGACTGAGCGCGAACGAGGTGAAGAAAAGGTTGGAGGCGCACGGGCCAAACCGTCTGCGCCGTCAGAAAAAGAAAAGCGCGTGGACCATCCTTGTGCACCAGTTCAGCAGCATCATCGTGTGGCTTCTGACAGCTGCAGCTGTGATGTCTTTTGTGCTGGGTGATATCGCCGAAGGCATCGCGATCGCCTTTGTTTTGATCCTCAATTCGGCCATCGGCTTTTTCACCGAACTCAAGGCAGCCCGCTCTATGGAAGCCTTGATGCGTATTGCGGAGGTCCGAACACGCGTGCGGCGTGACGGCGAGACCCGCATGATTGATGCGCATGAATTGGTACCGGGCGATGTGGTCGTTCTTGAGGCGGGGGATGTCGTGACCGCCGATATCCGGCTGAGCGAAGCGTCGAACCTGCAGGCGGACGAATCCGTGCTGACGGGTGAGTCCGCGCCTGTCACGAAAAACACCGAGCCCGCGGACAAGGATGCCGCCCTTGGTGACCGTCTGAGCATGGCCTTCAAGGGCACGGCAATTACACAGGGCGCGGGTGAAGGCATCGTGACTGCGACGGGTATGGAAACGGAGCTCGGCCGGATCAGTGATCTCGCGCAAAGTGCTGAAGGCGAGGTCGCCCCGCTCGAACGACGCCTGGACAAGCTGGGCCATCGCCTCGTCTGGCTTACCCTGGTGCTTGCGGCGCTGACCATCGGGGCTGGTATTCTGCGAGGCCACGACGTGGCCATCATGGTGCAGACCGGCGTGGCACTTGCCGTGGCCGCCGTGCCCGAGGGCCTGCCGGTCGTGGCCACGCTCAGCCTTGCGCGCGGTATGTGGCGGATGAGTCAGCGCAACGCGTTGATCACCCGGCTGTCCTCGGTTGAAACACTGGGGGCCACGACGGTGATCCTGACCGACAAAACCGGAACCTTGACCGAAAACCGCATGACAGTTGTCCGATATCTTCTGGCCGGGGACGATGTCGATATCGACGACGACGGCGAAGACGCAACCAAAGCCCCGGAGCCTGATAGCCCGCTGAACTGGGCACTGCGCATCGGCGCGCTTTGCAACAATGCGGAGTTGGGCGACGGTTCAGAAGACGGCCAAAGCGGCGACCCGATGGAAATCGCTCTGCTGTCGGTTGCCGACGACCTGGGGGCGTCGCGAAAAGGCCTGCTCGACGACACCCCGGAGGTCAAGGAACATGCCTTCGATGCAGATACCAAGATGATGGCGACGGTGCATGAGACTGAGAATGGACATCTCTTTGCCATCAAAGGCGCGCCCGAGGCGGTGATCGACGTCTGCACCCATGTGATGGGGCAAGACGGTACGCATAAGATGGACGACGCCGCGCGTCAGGAGTGGACAGATCGCAACGCAGAAGCCGCCCAGGATGGACTGCGCCTGCTGGCTCTTGCGATGAAAGAGGGCGCACAAAAGGATGCAGACCCTTACGAAAGCCTGACGCTTGTCGGTCTTGTCTGCCTTCTTGATCCTGTGCGCGACGATGTGCCGGACGCCATAGAGGCCTGCCGCGCTGCTGGCGTGCGCGTGATTATGTTGACGGGCGATCACGCCGACACCGCCGAAACCATCGCGCGGGAGGCAAGTCTTGGCGACGGCGACATGACAGTCATTGAAAGTGGCGAGATTGCTGGGCTTGATCCGGAAAACATCAGTGACGAAGAGCGCACGCGGATATTGGCGGCGGACGTGTTCGCCCGCGTCTCGCCCGAGACGAAACTCACACTTGTGTCCGTGTTTCAGAATGCGGGGCATGTCGTGGCCATGACAGGCGACGGCGTGAATGATGCACCGGCTTTGAAGAAGGCCGACATCGGTATCGCTATGGGCAAGCGCGGCACGCAGGTAGCGCAGGAAGCCGCCCACATGGTTTTGCAAGACGATGCTTTTGAAACCATCATTGCGGCCATGCGGCAGGGTCGGGTCATCTTTGACAACATCCGCAAATTCGTCGTCTATCTGATGTCGTGCAATGTCAGCGAGGTTCTGGTCGTGGGTCTGGCCGTGGGCGCGGGCTTGCCCACGCCGCTTTTGCCACTGCAAATCCTTTTTCTGAACCTTGTCACCGACATCTTTCCCGCCTTCGCACTGGGTCTGGGGAAGGGGGATGAGAATGTGATGACCAAGCCGCCACGCGACCCGGCCGAAGCCATCGTCGACCGCCCGCGCTGGATCCTGATCGGTGTTCTGGGGGCATCCATCACTGTCGCCACGCTGGGTGCTTTCGCCGCCGCACTCTACTGGTTGGGTCTTGAAACCGGTCCGGCGGTTACTGTGGCATTCCTGACCCTGGCACTGGCGCAGCTCTGGAATGTCTTCAACGTCAGAGATCACGATTCTAGGCTGCTCCAGAATGAGGTCGTACAAAACGGATATGTCTGGGGTGCCATCGCTCTTTGTCTGGGATTGATCGGCCTTGCGCTCTGGTTTCCGCCCTTGGCTGATCTTCTGGGCCTGCCAAATCCAGGGCGTGCTGGTCTTGTTCTTGGGGCTGCCGCCAGCTTTGTTCCGCTCGTACTTGGTCAGGCCTGGGTGAGGCTCGCAGAGCCATCTGATCGAGACCTCAGAGAGCACCGAAAAAGTGCGTGATTGACCGAAACATGGCATCCGACGGATCTGATAACGCGATCACATGTCACTAGTGTCGCCTTTAGAAAATCGGGGGCCGTTAGGCTACTGGTGTGGATTGCTCAGAGATGTGTTCGATTAACACGCGTCAATGCGGGCACCGTGTTCATGGATCAAAATCCCCATATATGGATGCATCAGTTGCTTCCCAGAAACGCGAAAGGAAAGATTTCATGTCCATGCTCAAGGTAATCGAAGTTCTTGCCGAATCCGACGAAGGGTTTGATGCCGCAGCGCGCGCCGCAGTCGCGCAGGCCGCGCAAAGCGTGCGCAATATCAAATCCGTCTATATCAAGGAAATGAATGCACAGGTCGATGGCGATGCCATTACGCGCTACCGGGTGAACGCAAAGATCAGTTTCCTGCTCGATGACCAGAACGCAAGCTGACCGCCTGCCGTCGTGAGAGCGCGTTGTCAGCCGTTGTGGCGACCCCACGGCCGCTGAAACATCCCCCTGAACTCAAAGAGCCGAAGGAGGCAGTATCAAGATGAGCTATTCCAGATTCATCGCCATGATCGCGACATCCGTCGTCGCGATGTATATTCTCATGTATCTTAACACGTACAGCTTTGCGCATGTGTACTGGAGCCAAACGCGGGCCTGGATGGCGCTTTACATGGGGGCTGTCATGGCCTTGATCATGTTGGGCTACATGCTTGCGATGTATCGCAACCGCGCAGCAAATATTGCTATCCTGGTGGTTGGTGTCGTGGTTTTCAGCGGTTCGCTTTACCTTCTTCGGAGCCAGAACACGGTTGATGATGTGGCGTGGATGCGGGCGATGATCCCGCACCATTCGATCGCCATTCTCACCTCTGAACGCGCTAATATTACCGATCCACGGGTGCGGGAACTGGCAGATGCAATCATTGCAACCCAGCTGCGCGAAATCGATGAGATGGAGATGCTGATCGAAGATTTGAATGCACCCTGACCGCGCAAGCTGAACGGGCGTTAACACCGGTCAATGCAGCGAAAGGCAATCAGTGCAAGCTGGAGATCATTGCAGACGAAGAGTTACTGTCAGGGAATGGCTGATGAAAAACCAGAAAATCAAAAGATTGAGCTACGTATCATTCGGGTTTTGGAATTGTAGACAATACGGATGAGGCGGGTGGATGGTGTTCTGGGCAATCGCAGCCGTGCCCGACTGCGGCATTTTCAAAAATGCGCACGCCGACACATCCCGCCCGGATTGCGCAGCGTTCTGGGTATTATTTGCGTCGCGTTGGGTATCGTCGGCTTCTTACCGATTGTGGGGTTCTGGATGATCCCGCTTGGCTTGGCGCTTGTCTGGCTTGATCTGCGTCCAATCCTGCGACGTTTCAAATCCCGTTGAACGCGTGTGATCACCCCAAACACGCGATGTGAAAGGACATATCATGGAAACACCGCTCGAACTCGCTTTCCGGAATGTCGAGCCTTCGGATGACATCAAGGCGCTCGTCGCCGAAAAAGCCCGGCATCTCGAAACCTTTTATGGCGGCATCACAAGTTGCCATGTCTACATTCGCGCACCACACAAGGGCCAGAAAACCGGGGACCTTTACGAGGTAACCATCGAGGTGCGCGTGCCGGGTGATGAACTTGTCGTGCGCCATCATCAAAATGATGTGCCCGAGCACGAACACATGCCGGTGGCCATTCGCGATGCGTTCGCCGCCATGACGCGAAAGGTCAAACGCTGGAAAGACAAGGTCAGCGGCGACGTGAAGGTGCATGACGGTCCGCTACAGGGAAAGGTGGCCGAAATTCACCATGATGAGGGCTATGGCCAGATCATCGCCACAGACCATCGACTTGTCTATTTCCACGAAAACAGCGTGGTGGATGGCAGCTTTCACGATTTGCATCAGCGCGACACTGTTGAACTGGTAGTCCGGTCGGATGAAAGCGAAATCGGGCCACAAGCCAGCACCGTGCGCAAGATCAGTGCTTCGAACTATGATCCGAAAGCGCGATGACCATGCAGCAAATTGATGTCGCAATCATCGGGGCGGGCACAGCCGGTCTCTCGGCCCGCGCAGAAGTGGCAAAAGTGACCGACAGCTACCGCGTTTTTGACCCCGGTCCCCTGGGTACCACCTGTGCCCGTACCGGCTGCATGCCATCGAAAGCTTTCTTGCAATCGGCGCATGATTATCATCGCCGTGAGGCGTTTGTGGCCCTTGGCCTGGAAGGCATGCGAGAGGTGCAGGCCATCGGTTCGGCTGTGTTGGCCCAAACCCGCGCGTTGCGCGATGATCTGGCGGATGGCGTCATCGACGGCATGGAAAGCTGGAGCGAAACGCATCTGGTGCGGCAAGGGCCTGAGTTTACGGCAGACGGGACGTTGCGCGCCGGTGATTTGGTGTTCCGCCCCAAGGCGACAGTGATCGCCACGGGCACGCGGCCGGTGGTGCCGCGGGACTGGCGCAACGCGCTTGGTGACAGGCTTGTCACGACCGATACCTTCTTCGAGATGTCGGAGCTTCCAGCGCGCATCGCGGTGATCGGTCTTGGACCGGTCGGGCTCGAATTGGGTCAGGCGTTGGCGCGGCTTGGGGTGGCGGTGACCGGCTTTGATCCGTCGCCAACGCAGGGCGGGATCAGCGATCCGGCCTTGCAGGACCATTTGGAGGCATCAGTTGGCCGCGAGATGAAGATTATTCAGGCCAGCGCCGATCCTCGTCTGGCCCCTGACGGCTCTGTCACTGTGACGTGGGAGGGGGGCGAGATCACGGTCGACTGCGTCTTGGCAGCCATGGGACGCACCCCGAACATCGAAAGTCTGAAGCTTGACCGGATCGGTGCCGCGCTTTCGGAGCATGGCCATCCCGTGTTGCCGCAAGGTCAGTTGAATGCTGCGGGAACATCAATCTATTTCGCAGGCGATTTGTCTGGCGGCCCGGCGCTTTTGCATGAAGCCGCAGATGAAGGACGGGTCGCAGGTTTTCATGCCGCGCGCGGGAAAGACGCCGCATTCACGCGTCGCACGCCACTGCACATCTTGTTCACCGATCCGCAGATTGCCTCGGTCGGCGCGACGTTCGATAAGCTGCCGGACAAAGAAGACGAAATTGCAATCGGAACCGCCAGCTTTTCTTCTGCTGGGCGGGCACGCGTGGCACGCGGTAGCGGTGGTGTTGCGCGGATTTACGCGGACAAGGCAACCTCGCGCCTGCGTGGTGCCGCCATCATGGGACCGCAGGCTGAGCATATGGCCCATTTGCTTGCCTATGCACTATGCAGTGAGGCGCAGCTCAACGACCTGTTGCGCATGCCATTCTATCATCCGACGCACGAAGAGGTTCTACGCCGTGCCATCCGCGCCGCATTGGCCGAGTGTGATGTCGAGCAGGGGGCGCTTGACGAAACCCGTTGTCGCGACACTCCGGTTGATGCGCCGGATGCCGACAAACTATCGCAGAAATCTTAAAGGAAAACGCTATGAAACTTGCACATGACACCTGGGTCATTATCGCCGATGGCGCGAAATATCTGGTGCTACGCAATCACGGCGATGAGCAGTTTATCGATCTGCGCGTGGTTGCAAAGGAAGAAATTGACAACCCCGCCGCGCGCGACCTTTCTTCTGACAAACCGGGACGGATGCCTGATGACGGTCACGGATACAGTGCCCTGCAGGAAACAGATTGGCATGCAGTAGAGAAGCAACGGTTTGCCAAGAATCTTGGGGAGAAACTTGAGGAATGGTCCGCAAATGATCGGTTCCAGAAACTGGCCATCGTTGCGGACCCGAAAACGCTTGGCGAGCTTCGTACCACGCTCGGAGGTGCCATTCGACAAAAGCTAGTTGCCGAAATCGACAAGAATTTGACGAACATGCCCATCGAGAAAATCGAAACAACACTCGGCGCGCAATAGCGACCGACTGTCTTTCGATCAGTGTGACCAATTTCCGTTTGACTGAAAAGGAGCAAGCACATGAACAGAAATCAACAAGACCCGAAACCGGACGAACCTAGCCAGCCGCCGCTGGAAGAGCCTGTGGAGCCGCCCCGCGAGACACCAATTGATCCAGACGAACGACCAAAACCGCCTGACGAGACACCGTCGACCATTCCGGGTGAGGTGCCACAGCCACCCGGTGAGGTGCCGACAGCGCCCCCCGACGAAATTTGATTGACTTGGGGGGGCAATGAAGTCCCTCCAAACCATGATGCTTGAAGGATCAAGATCGGATTTCTTGTGCAGATTGATGAATATCAACGCCGGGGCTCCGTCATGCGACAGAGTTGCCGCACGCGCCAGATTGTTCTTATGACTGAAGATTGGACCGCATTTCCTGGTCAGTCCAACACCGGATCAACCCACCTGAGAGGCCATTCAGACAAAGCAAGAAATGATCTTATGAAACGGTTTTCAGAATATGCACTCGATAGAATGCTGAGGTCACTGATCCGCCAGGGTGCGCTACAGGTCGTGATGCCATCGGGTGACATGTTCCGATACGGCAACCAGACGGGCCAAACCGTAAAGGTTTGGTTGAACAACAGCGCCACAGTCCGGCATTTGGTCTGCAATCCGGAAATGGCCTTGGGCGAAGCTTATATGAACGGGGCGCTGACACTTGATGGCGATGATCTCCAAGGCTTTCTGGCCCTGATCGTTCAGAATGTTCAGCGCACCGCCGCACATCGTGTCTGGTGGCAAAAGCCACTTCTGAAACTGCGCGCCGCTCTTCGGCGTGTGGCTCAGAACAACGTCGCGGATCGCGCGCGCGGCAATGTCGCCCACCACTATGATCTGTCCGGAGACTTGTATGACATCTTTCTGGACGATGACCGGCAATATTCTTGCGGCTATTTCAAGGATCCGTCCGAGACACTGGATCAGGCGCAGGCCCATAAGAAAGACCATATCGCGCGCAAGCTGATGATCGAGCCGGGCATGAAAGTTCTTGATATCGGGTGCGGTTGGGGCGGCATGGCCCTAACCCTTGCCAAAGACTATGGCGCACGCGTTACCGGCATTACCCTGTCCGAGGAGCAACATGCCCACGCAACCAAGCGCGTGGAACAGGCAGGGCTATCCGGGCAGATAAGCATCCGACTTCGTGACTACCGTCATGTCGAGGAAAGTTATGACCGAATTGTATCTGTCGGGATGTTTGAACATGTGGGTCCGCGTCATTTCAACCAGTATTTCCAGACAGTTCACGACCTGCTGTTGCCCGATGGGATCGCTTTGGTCCACACGATTGGCTGGGCAGCACCGGCACAGGGTACAAACCCTTGGATTGCCAAATATATCTTTCCCGGCGGCTACATTCCGACCGTTTCCGAAGCAATGAGCGCCGTTGAAAGAGCCCGGTTGTGGGCAACGGATATTGAGTGCTGGAGACTGCACTATGCCTATACGTTGCGCCACTGGTATGATCGGTTCACGGCGCGCGAGAATGTCGTGAGAGCGATGTATGATGATCGCTTTGTCAGGATGTGGCGCTTTTATCTGGCGGCGTGCGAGCAGACCTTTCGTCATGGTCCACAGGCTGTTTTCCAGTTTCAACTATCGCGCAGCATCGAGTCTGTTCCGCTCACACGCGATTATATCTACGACACACCGGATTTGCGTGCACCCAAACCCGCAGATGGTAAGTTTCAACCGACACTTGTTGTCGGGGGTGACCGGGCCTCGCATCGAAGTGGCATGGGTCACTCAAGTCCCCGAATTCGGAAAGGAGCAGATCAATGATCGACAAAATCTTTCTGGCCGTTGATGGATCAGAGAATGCCCAACGAGGCTTTACGCTTTGCTGCGAGTTCGGCGGCAGGTCGATGACCTGATCCATGATTTCGGCGACGGTTTCTTTGCTGGGCGGGATGCTTTGCCGGCGCGCTCGAATGTGAGCGAAACTGACAAGGAGATTTGCATCACCGCAGAATTGCCGGTGCTGACGGACAAGGATGTCATCGTCTCGGTGACAGGAAACCAAAAACGATCAAGGGCGAAGTGAAGTCCGGGTTGGACCAGAAGGGCGAGAAAGAAGGACGGGGGTTTCATCGGGTTGGACGCACATCGGGCGCATTCCGACGGATGATGACACTGCCGTTCGAAATTGATCCAGTCGCGGTCAAAGCCGATGTCAAAGATGGTGTTCTGATGGTTGCAATCCCCAAGCCGGTGGAGATGGTCGAAAAACGAAAAAGATTAAGATTAAGCAATCTTGGTAAGGGTTGAGAAATGAGCTTAATGGTCGCACCGGACACGTGGCATACCGGCATTGGATCCTCCTGCCATGGCCAACACTTCAACTGTGAAGCCCTGCAGGTGAGTGAATGAACATAATTGCTCTGGGCTTCATTGGCAGCCTCGCGGCTGGATTGATGACGGCGATCGGAGCACTGCCAATCCTGATTGGCCAGACAGTATCGCGAAGGAAGAACGATGTTCTGTTGGGCTTCGCGGCTGGGGTCATGCTTTCGGCCTCTTACTTCTCGCTCGTCATCCCGGGTCTTGAAATCGCGGCTGAACAATTTGGGGCGGGAGCCATCCCTGCACTGATCGCTGCGGGCGGTATCCTGTTGGGTGCGCTCGCAATTCTAATTCTCGATGGTGTGGTTCCACATCGGCATTTCATCAAGGGCTACGAAGGCCCAAAGGCTGACTCGGTCAGGAAGATTTGGCTTTTTGTGATTGCCGTCACTTTGCACAATGTCCCGGAAGGTCTGGCTGTTGGCGTTGGTTTCGGCGGAGGCGATATCGGTGCTGCAACGACCCTGGCGCTTGGTATCGGACTGCAAAATGCGCCAGAGGGGCTGGCTGTCGCACTGGCTCTTAAGTCTGAGGGGTATGGCAAGACGTATGCTTTTCTAGTGGCATCGGCGACCGGATTGAGAGTGTCTGATCTTCTGTGTATGAGTAATTCGGTCCATGCTTCATTAACGAAGGAGCATGAAGACAATGACGATTACGAAGGAAGTATTAGATGAGCTGCTGAGCGGCGTTGAGA
>Ga0115562_1002683_pt1 | contig 12204 bp, 11 predicted proteins | sample COGITO_mtgs_1105_6_FD_87200 | JGI IMG/M metagenome (GOLD analysis project Ga0115562, IMG submission 87200) | Pelagic marine microbial communities from North Sea - COGITO_mtgs_110516 | ecosystem: Environmental > Aquatic > Marine > Epipelagic | place: Germany:Helgoland, sampling site Kabeltonne...
GGCCACCCTGCGCGCCCTTTTCCAACAGGGGAAGAGCCCGCTTTCTCAGGTCTGGTTGGTCGGCCAATTCAGCCAGTCGGGACGCATGATGTGCTGCCTCTGCCAGCGTTCCAATTGAGCCCGACTCTTGGGCGATTTCACCCGCGCGCTCCAGCGCATCAAACGCGGCGGGCAAGTTGACATCGCAGCCCTTTCCTTCGGCTAGGCGCAGTGCATAGACAACGTTGACCCAACCAGGCGAGCTGGTCACCGGGCCTTGTGGGTCGGCGTCTTCGCATTCCGCCCCCTCTTTGTAGTAATACGTGGCCGCGGAAGGATCTTTTTCGACACCAAACCCATTTTCATAGGCATCGCCCAACATTTCGTATGTTGAATGATACTGATACTGAATCGCTTTCAGCGAATTGACTGCTTCGATCTGCAGTTCCGGATCTACCTCTTCGCCATGCCGGTCAGCATAAAAAACGCGTTGCGCAAACAATGCCGCCCCTGCAGGGACAATGCTGGCAGATCTAAGCAGCGTGATGATCTCGGCATTTGGCAATTCAACCTGCCCTCTTTGAATCATCAAGGACAGGTTGATTGCCGCAGCGGAATGGCCGGCAGATGCGGCCTCCTCATAGAAAGGGATTGCCTCTGCGTACCGCCCTGCAAAATGTGCCGCACCGCCAACTTCATATACAATGTCAGGGTTACGTTCCTGTGGGGGCGTTTGTGATAAGAACATTTTCCCATGCTCGAACGCAGCGTTCGTATCCTGCCGCGCATGTGCAATATTCAATCGAACCAGCCAGCCAAAACGGTTGCCTCTCTCAATTGCCAAAGCGGCATAGGCCTCTGCCTGTTCAAGATCCTGTGGAACGGGGCCGTCAGCATCGACGTGGCGAAAACCAAGCTCGGCTGTCGCCCGGACAGATCCGGCGGCATGGGCCTCTTGCAAGATGGCAATACCTGCCTGCGGGTCACTTTCGATCCCATCGCCCCAGACCAGTTTCGCGGCATAGATCGCTTTGGCATCCCAGTCGGACTCATCCACAAGTTTAATCAGCTCATCCATGGGCATGTTTTTGTCATGGCGACGGGGGATGATTTCTGTCATGGTGTTGAGCCCTTGAAACGATTATATTTTTTGATAACCTTTGTTATCGCGGGCAGTAATTTGAAGGAATGTTGAAGCAGATGAAATCACTTCACGATGTCGTCAATGCACTACCTTTGCGTGTGGCACTGCGGCAGCGATCAGAAAGCCGAGGCGATTTACCTGCGATTTCAGACTGGATGACCAAGCAATTTCACCGTTGGATCATCAATACCTTTGAACATACCGTCCCGTTTGAAAACCCGCAGGCGTACCTTGATATCACAGGCGAAGAGATCCCCGACTGGCTGGTAAAGAAGATGGAAGAAGGCGGACCGCAACAGCTCGTCGTGATCTCCCACGACCAACCATATCTTTGCGAACTAGAGAGGCGCTGTGTTGAATGGCTCCAGTCCAAGTCAAACACACCTCTTACAAAGAAATTTCCGCGCATGACACCCGACCATGTGCTGGCCCATTGGCGCTCAGATCATCAGCGAATGGAGAAAATCCGCGCGATTGGATTTCTTGAGACCTCGGGCGGAGCTTTGAAAACTGTTCTGCGCCTTAAGGGAACACGCGTGGTTGAATTCATGCCGACCCATCCCGAGTTCCGCAAGGAGCTGAACAATGAATCCATCCACATGGGCCATTGTCTTGGCCAATTTAGCGACCGCGATTCACTGGAGGGCGGTTATGGTGATTACTATGCGCAGGCGGCGGCGGATGGGCATTTGCGACTTTTCTCGCTGCGCAACGGTCGAGGCGCACCTCATGTGACAGTTTCAGTCCAGCAAACCAATGGTGTCTGGGTGGTTGAACAGGTCAAAGGCAAACAGAATCGCCCGCCACTCTTGAAATATGCGCCGCCAGTGAAGGCGTTACTGAACGGATTGGATATATCGCCGACCCACCACTCTGACTGCGCGATGGCAGGTCTTTTCGTGCAAAATGGACGCTATGTTTCTGTTGAGGAACTTGAAGATCATGAAGCGATCTTGCGTGCTATCGCGGTACATCCCGGCTTAATCGGAAAGGTTGGGCGGCAATCACCCGCAGCACAATGGCTGGCCGTACTAAGTGACCCGACAACGGTGACTGCGGTAATGAAACCAGATCTAGTGATGCGGACGGCGGCGGCCTTGCTTGATCCCTATTCATCCGAGAATCTCAATAATGTGCGCTCAGACGTGGATGATACCGCACGAGACCGCTCACGCGGGAATATCGAAGGGCAATCTTTTCGCTTAAGAAACCTGGCACCCAAAGAATTTCTTTGACACAGCACTTTCACAAAGGCCCAAGGGCTTCGGCGCACGCATAAAGCAGATCAACCCATTGCCGCCAGCGAGTGACCGGTCGAACCAATCGCTCCACTGGTTGTCTGGTGGATGGTGCCAGTTAATTTGGCCCGTTCCTGCCCGCGTTCATGCGGACAAGAATGATCTTGAAATGGCAGAACCTAAGCCGCAGCCACTGCGGAAAGTCGGCGAGCCATAGGTGCCAAGTTGTTAAGTGACTGTAGGTGTATATAGCACAGCTCTAGTTCGTCTGTTTCGGCGAGATCTTTGAGCTTTTTGGCAGAAAGTGCCTTGAGTTTGTCACGGTTAATCATTTGGAAACCTGCCAAAGAAGACTCTTTTCCCTCAAGTTGGAACTTCGCTTGTGCAGGTTCTAGTAGGTCAAGCTTTGCAAGCTTTTGTGCAAAGGCCTGAGTGCGCTTGAACTGGTTCTGGTATTCTTGGTTGAACTTCAACATCGACTCAAGGAACTGGGTGCGTTTGCCGTCGCTGTCGAACAAACGTTCACCCTTGCCGTCTTTGTTGAAACCTTCAAATTTGTCATCGATGCAGAGGGTAAATGTTTGCTCGTCCTCGGACTTTGAAAATACGAACGGATACCGACGCAGAAATGCCGGAACGTATTCGCCACGCCATGTCCCGTCTTCATTCACGTGGTCGTTCGAATTGGCGTGCATCCCAAGGATAACCGAAGGAAAAACCGCGTCGTCTTTGCCAGCAAAAATGATCGGTTGCTCTAGCGCCGCCGTTGCAAACTCGGCCGCAAGCAGCGGAACGGAGTTGATGGATTTGGCGAATGAATAATCCTCTCCCGCTTTCACAGACCAATCACGGTGGGTCTCTGCGGAAATTGGAGTCGCGCTCTCGTAAATCATCAATTGCTTGGCCATCAGGCTACTCTTTCTTGTCTAAAACTAAAGGCAGGCTATGACAGGCTGGACAGTTTTGAAATGGTGTTGGCGTCACCAAACCAAGTCTTTTCGCGTCGTGGCGCAGAAAGCGCTATTCTGATGCCGGATCAGCGTAAATCGTCCCGAAGCTTTCAGAGGGACTGCGGGTTCCGACGATCAAGCTTGTGGCAGATCAACGGAATGTTTTTGAGCACCCCGTTGATCCGCTTTATGAAAACTAGTCGATCAGCGCATTCAGAGTAGCTGATGGCCGCATAGCGGCCGAAGCGAGCTCTTCGGATGGATTATAGTAACCCGCCAGATCAACGGCAGTCCCTCGTCCGCCTGACAACTCTGCCAGAATGGCGTCTTCTCCCGCGGCCAAACCCGAGGCCAAAGGCGCAAATGCCGCGGCCAAGGCTGCGTCGTCTTTTTGCGCGGCCATTGCCTCGGCCCAGAAACGTGCGAACCAATAGTGGCTGTGGCGGTTGTCGGGTTGCCCAGCTTTGCGCTGAGGAGAATGTCCTTCGGCCAGAAGCTTTTCCGTGGCCGCATCTACCGCATCACCCATCAAGTTCGCCTCAGTTTTACCTTGTGACGCACCAAGGAACCGCAGACTTTCGCCTAGCGCACAGAACTCGCCCAGCGAGTCCCAGCGCAGGTGGTTTTCCTGCACCAGTTGTTCCACGTGTTTTGGGGCTGATCCACCTGCGCCGGTTTCAAACAAACCGCCGCCTTCCATCAGTTTCACAACCGACAACATCTTGGCCGATGTGCCGACTTCAAGAATTGGGAACAGGTCAGTCAGATAGTCGCGCAGCACGTTACCTGTGACGGCAATCGTGTTGTCACCCTTGTATATCACTTCAAAGGACCGCGTTGTTGCTTCGCGCGGGGCCATAATCTTAACCTTGTCGGTTAAGCCTGCCTTGGCCAATGCAGGTTCTACATAGCCCAAGAGTTGCGCGTCATGTGCACGGTTCCGGTCGAGCCAGAAAATGGTCTCATAGCCAGTTGTTGCCATCCGGTCGATCGCCAGTTGAATCCAGTTTTCAATCGGTGCGCGGCGGGTAGACGCCATGCGCCAGATATCGCCTGCTGCGACGCTATGCGTATGCAATACATCGCCGTTCCCCGCGACTACGGTCACGATGCCGTCGTATGGAATTTCAAAGGTTGTCGGGTGCGACCCGTACTCTTCCGCTTTCTGTGCCATCAGGCCTACGTTCTGCACTGTACCCGCTGTCACCGGATCAAGCGCACCGTTGGCTTTGCAGAAATTCACCGAAGCTTCATAGACTGGCGCATATGAGCTGTCGGGGATCACACAGTTGGTATCGTCTTCCTGCCCATCCGGGCCCCAACCCTTGCCGCCTGCACGGATCACGGCAGGCATTGACGCATCAATGATGACGTCAGAAGGCACATGCAGGTTGGTGATGCCACGGTCAGAGTTCACCATATATAGCGGTGGACGCTCTGCCAGAAGTGCGTCGATTTCGGCGCGGATAGCGGCGCCGTTTGGCATCGCATCGATTGCATCAAACAGTGTACCAAAGCCCGCATTCGGGCTGATCCCAGCGACTGCGAAATCGGCAGCATACTTATCAAAGATCGGTTGCAGATAGGCAACAACAGCATGACCAAAAATGATCGGGTCCGAGACCTTCATCATGGTGGCCTTCATATGCAGCGAGAACAGCGTGCCATCGTTCAGGGTGCGTTCGATTTGCTCTTGGAAGAAGGCCTTTAGTGCTTTGGCCGACAGGAAGGTCGCATCAACAATCGTCCCTGCCGGCATTTTGATGCCGTCTTTGAGCGTTGTGACAGTGCCATCTGCCGCAGTCAGCTCGATCCGCAACGCGCCTTCAGCCTGCGCGTCTGTCAGGGTGACAGATGTCTCGTTGGAAAAGAAATCATTGGCGCCCATCGTGGACACCCGCGTTTTGCTATCAGCAGACCATGTGCCCATGCGGTGCGGGTTTGCGCGGGCGTATGCCTTGACAGAAGACGGCGCGCGGCGATCAGAATTGCCTTCGCGCAATACCGGGTTCACGGCGGACCCTTTGATCGCGTCATACCGTGCGCGTGCTTCCAGCTCTTCGGGGGTGATTGGCGCTTCGGGATAATCCGGGATGTCGTATCCCTGACCTTGCAGTTCTTTCACAGCTTCAACCAACTGTGGAACGGATGCAGACACGTTGGGCAGTTTGATCACATTCGCGCTGGCTTCTTTGACGACACTGCCAAGCTCTGCAAGATCGTCTGTGACCTTTTGCGCATCCGTCAATTTCTCGGGGAAGGCCGCGAGAATGCGACCCGCCAAAGAGATGTCCTTTGTGCCAATAGAGATGTCAGCAGCTGACAGAAACTTGCGCAGGATTGGCAGCAAAGAAGCAGATGCCAACTGCGGTGCCTCGTCGGTCTTAGTGTAGATGATGTCGGGAAGATTCTGATCTGACATGCGCATGTCCTCGCGGTTTCGTCGTGTTTCGCCATAAGTTTCCCATGCAGAATAGTCGCAAAAGAAGGGAATACCTTTGATTCACATCACTAGTGGAAGCGCATTCGAAAGGGAATAGTTTTGGTGTACAATTGTACACAGTATTGATCATATTCCATTAAATAAGGGAAAACTCACCCCCAGCGCTCACGCCAGAACCACACCCAGTGCCAATCCCATGGCCAGCAGGCCAACTCTGGCAGCGACATCCCGGCCCATCATGCCGCAGACCAGATAGAAAAGCACCAAAACTGGTGCGATCATAATCAAAAAGAACAAACCGCTGAAATCAAGCGCAACTGCGATCCCAAGAGAGACAAGGAAGGCCATTCTGACCAAAATGCGTTTGCCCAAGCCAGCGTTGCCCGTAAGCATCATATCCGCCAGCATATATGGCACCGACCCAAGTGTCCGCGCGGCGATGATCCATAACCGCCCCGGTGTTGGCCAGAAGTTCGCCGCGTAGCGATCAAGCAAGAATCCAAAAAACCCGCACCACGCTAGCAATACAGTGATAACCGCAATTGAAAGACCTCCGATAGGCACGCCCCATATCCGCAGCAAGAATTGCTGTCAGGTCCCAAGAGCGCAATGGGCGCGTCTTTTGGTTCAAGTGCATCCAGCACTGCGGCTGTCTGGTTCATCAACACAAGTGTCGTGCCGTCCAGTGCGTTTACATCCCCCGACATCGGATCAGGATGGCGGCCGTGTCCGAGGAATTCGAATGCGTAAACATGATATCCCGCACGGGCGAGCGGCAGCGCATAGCCCTGCATCATCTGCTGCGACCCCGCGAACCTATGCGCAACCAAAACGGTTGGCCCATCAGCACTAGCTTGCGCGTATTTCGTGACCGGTGTGTTTCCCTCCTGAAAACTTGTGACGGCGATTGACAGCCGCGCTGTTTCCAACACGAACAGAGACATGACGATGATAAGAGAGGCGATCAGAGTTCGCATCCTGAGGTGACCTTTAATGAAACGGAATTCCAAGATCCCTGACTATCGACAATCTGCTTTCACAAAGCCCCTAGACACCTTAGGCATCACCATCTTCGATAAACTGGGGCACATCATGGCGCAAAAATCCACAATCTATAAAGTCGAACTCTCCGTTTCTGATATGGATCGCCACTATTATGAGACCCATAAACTGACCGTTGCCAAACACCCCTCAGAAACGGATGAACGATTGATGGTGCGTATTCTCGCTTTTGCGCTGAATGCCCATGAGCATTTGGAAATGACACGGGGCCTTTCAACGGACGATGAACCAGACATCTGGCAAAAGAGCCTAAGTGGCGAGCTTGAGTTGTGGGTTTCTTTGGGGCTTCCGAGTGAGAAAATTGTGCGACAGTCCTGTGGCAAGGCCAAGGAGGTGATCATCTATTCCTATGGCGGCAGGACTGCAGAAATGTGGTGGGACAAGATCAAGAACAGCACCACCCGCTTTGACAATCTTCGGGTCATGAACCTCTCTGCAGAGGACACTGGCGCATTGGAAAAACTTGCTAGTCGCGCGATGAAGCTTCAGGTCAATATTCAGGACGGCGAGGTAATGCTCAGCATTGACGATAGCATGATCTACGTGACCCCTACCAAATGGAAGAATACCGATCATTGATCGATATTTGTTTGCTGTTCTGATGAACTTGTCCATACGAATTGTTTGGCGGTTTCTTAGACACGTGTTGTACAAGGTCGTGCTGTACATACCCAAGCCCCACAATACGCTAGCATGAAACGCAACTCTCAGTGCGCCATCTTGCACATCCTTTCACCAGCTCTGCGGTGGTCAAACATGACCGCCATGAATCGGCTCACAACTGGCCCAATGGCTCTTGACGGTATAGATGGCTCAGCGCGACTAATAAGCTTGATCGCTGCACAAGACGGCGGCAACATCAGCCTGCCGGCGTTCTATTAAGGGAGTGTCAGTTCTGCTACTTTGCCGATAAATAACCATTGAAGAGACACTACATTGCCTCGGTTATGGCCCAGAATGCGACCATCAAATGGAGCTGGAAGATGGACTTCTTATCTGAATTTGCAAATGATCTCCGTGCAACATTTGCGCTGAAGTTCCTTTTGTCGCCTCTTTATATCGGCTCAACAGTCTTGATTGTGTGGATGATTTGGTTTGCTCGGCAGAAGCCCACGTCTTTCCTACGATTTATGTTTCCCAAGGAGCTTTATTTGCACCCATCTACGATGGTGGATATCAAAGTTGCCGTTTTTAATACTTTCTTTCTGGCGTCAGGTGCTTTTTCTCTGCTTTGGGTCGCACCTACTATAACGATTTGGCTGCAAGCAAAGTTTGCTCTGCTGTCGGACGGGCCACTTGCCATTCCTGAAACTGGCGTTTGGCAGGGTGCAGTTGCAGCGCTCTTACTATTTTTGACGCAGGACTTCTGTCGTTTCTGCAACCACTATTTGCACCATGGAACAAGGTTTCTTTGGCCATTCCACGCCGTCCATCATTCTGCCGAAGTGCTGACACCTGTGACTTTTCTTCGCGCACATCCGGCCTACTACGCGCTGCAAACCCTGTTGATGTCAGTCTTGATAGGCGTCGTGCAGGCTATTATCCTGTTTGCCCTAGTGGGTCGCATTGAAGCATGGGTGCTTTATGCAACTACTCTGGCTTTCAATGGCTACATCTTTTTCGCTGGGCATTTGCGCCATAGTCATATCTGGTTGAGCTATGGCCCCTTCTTGGAACATTTCCTAATTTCCCCAGCACAACATCAGGTTCACCATTCTAGCGACCCCAAGCATCATGACAAAAACTACGGCGAGGTATTCGCATTTTGGGACTGGATGTTTGGCACGCTTTACGTTCCCGACGGGCCCGAAGACCTTATATTCGGAATTGCCGGACGCGATGGTGCGCGCATACCGCAACCTCACCCGACGTTCAGAGCCGCAATGCTGGGCCCCTTTATTGAGGTCTGGGAAGAGATGATCAAAGGCACAGCCTTCGAAACACAAAAGAAATCCAACACCCCTTGAACTAAACGGGTGTAAGGAAGGATGTCACCATGACAGCAAAGGTTTTTTACGACGGGGAGTGTCCATTCTGTACCCGTTACGTGAAAATGCTTCGTTTGCGCGCTGCAATTGGTGACATCGCTTTGGTTGATTTGCGGAGTGATGCGCAGCTCCGTGAAGAGTTAACCAATGACGGCTTTGATCTTGATCAGGGCATGGTAGTCGAATTCGAAGGGCGGCGGCTTGGCGGCGCCGATGCAACCAATGCACTCGCATTGATGTCTACGCCGTACGACCTTTTCAATCGACTGAACCGGATGATCTTCGCACAGCCTGTACTTTCTGCAGTACTCTACCCTGTCGTGCGATCCGGCCGCTGGTTCACGCTTATGCTGATGGGACGCAAAAGCATCAAAGAGACAGATCACAACGTTTCATGGCGGCAGATTCTGTTCAGTTTCTTTTTCAGCTTTTTCTCACTCTTTCATGTTTTTAATTATGCATTCGCATATGATCGCTTTCCACCCCAGGTGGACTTGATCGCGATTTTTATTGCCGCGCTCGTGCTGATCGCCAGGCCTAGCTCTGCGCGGGCATTGTTTGTTCTTATGTTGGCAAGCCTGATCAGTACCATCGTTCAGGCACCTGCCCAATCCAACCACACCATGCTGCGAACCATGGTCATAATCGGGTACTGGCTATCGTTTCTATATGCTTTTGTTCGCAGCAGGCCGGTGTCGGATATTTTTGCCAACTTTGTGCTAGCAGGGCGCGGCAGCCTGCTGGTGATGTACGCCTTTGGGATCTTCCATAAGATCAACACTGACTTTCTGAACCCCGAAACCAGTTGCGCTGTTCGGTTGTGGCAAGACATGCCCTTTCCATTGAGCAGCCTGCAGGGACACGTAGTTGATCTTATGACGATATATGGGACCTACGTCGCTGAGGGAGCAATCATGCTGATGCTGATCTATGCCCCCACTCGCTATTTAGGTATGGTGCTGGGCATCATTTTTCATCTGCTTCTGGGGCTTAGCGATTATGCAGCTTACGTCGCTTTTACGACGCTTTCGATCTCACTGCATGTTCTGTTCCTGAATGAGGGTCAGACACACCGAGTCCTGAAGTCGCCTGAGATGAACGAAATTCGGGCAAGAATGCGTAGAAATATCTACCGCGTCGTGTTCTTTTTACTGCTAACGGGCGGGGCGTTGGCCATGTATCAGCGGTCTTTCTCGTTATCGAACTTGTACCTGTTACCATTTGTTCTGCCGTTGTGCTTCTTAATCGTTAAGTACGGACGTGGCGGTTCTGCGGCTAAAAGCAAACCTCTCCAACGCCCAGCCTATGTGATCGGACTATTCGTGACAGCGCTATATTTCACGAATGGAATTTCCCCCTATTTTGGACTAAAGTCCGCACAGGCGATTAATATGTTTGCTAACCTGCGTCTAGAAGCAGGTGTGAGCAACCACTTGGTGTTTTCGAAGCCGCCCGGACCATTTCATTATCTTGAAGAAGTTGCTGTGATTACTGACAGTGGCAATGACAGCTTTTTTCGGAGTTACCAGATCCGCAATTTTGGAATCGTTTTCTATGATCTTCTTGGCCACCTCAACGACAATCCCGGCGTCACTGTCAGTTTTGTGATGAATGATCAGGTGTACAGCAACGTAACCAGTGCCAATTTCGAAAACGAGATCAGTACGACATTGCATAATAGATGGCTACGCAAATGGTTTCACTTCCTGCCGGTCCAATTGGAACAGCCGGAGCCCTGCACTCTCTAGGTGTTTGATCTCATGGTTTGATGGTGCGATGTTTTCTCAGGAATTGAAGGAAGCATTGTGGGAAGAGTTTGTCATGGGAGCGCCACGACTAATCCAGCGTGGCTCCAATGTGTCAGGCTTGAGAAGGCGCAGTGATGGCTGAGGATTTGCGCCTTTCTATGGTGCCAATTCCACCAATGTTCGACGCAGCACGCCATTCCAATTGCTCTTATGGCATCGCACAGCATTTCATTCCGCCAGACACAGCATCATGCAATTGTTTTATTTACAGAAATGGTGCCTCAAGAGGGACTCGAACCCCCGACCTTGTCCTTACGAATTTTGAGGTCCAAGTGTTGGACGAGACCGGACTAAGCCGCCTAAAGTCGTACAACCCATTATGATTGCTTGATTAATTCTCGCCTTGATCTTGTACTACGTCGGACGACGCAAGAGAACGTTTGACGTACATCCCCTACTAATCCCCTACTAATGACCCCACCCCATGCACGGCTCTCCAAGCTCTAAACCGGTGGTGCCCACTCGGGTCACCGCCTCTCTCGGGCCAACATAGAGGCCGTGCGTAGATCAGTGATGCCAGATACGAAAAGCAGACGTTGATACATTTTGCAGCTAACGGCAGGTTTGAGGCTAGGGCGGACCCGGCAAAGAGGAAACCACCCCACCGTGTAACGCTAGAAGCTTCACGTCAAAGTCAAAGGTCAATTGATTGTAAGCAAAACCTTCATCACGGTCATAGAGCAGAGGTGCCTGAGAAAAGCCGATCCAACTGCCCATTCCGCGGATAAAGCGATGCTGTTCGGGCATCGATATCAAGACATCAAAAGCTCGTCGGCTCATTAGACGGAAGTCGCCAGTATCAACCGGAATATTAGTACCTGCATCAAAGTGCCTGATTAATATGTTTAGTCAAAGCGGCGATTTCATCTTCAGCATCGATTGGCTCGACTCCGACAACGGAATTCAGATCGATAATATATCCATTCTTGGGTTGGCGAATACAGGACTTGATTTGATCCGGCTTCACCCCAGCAGCGATCATCGATTCTTCGTCCGGATTAGGTCCTGGCGGCAGAGCAAGTGCGTTCTCTTGGATGTATCCCGCCGTCATAGTCACGGCATCAGTATATGGTGCAAAAAATGTCCGGACTATTACGATGTCAGATACGATTGGCCCAAGTCCAGCCTCAGCCAAACGACGTGAAGCGATCCATGTTTCGGCTACACGCCGAGATACCGACTTAGTAAGAGCGTTCTCCCAGTCCTTCACGAAATAGCTGCCAATTTTAATACGGCTTTCATGCGCGTCAGAGTTATAATGGCGTTCTGCCTTAGTGGGTCTGACAAATCTCCTCGCAACCTTGTGCGTGCAAGTTTGCATTCCATTTTGCGCATGAAGAAGTTTTATCTTCAGGTCCGGAGTATATAAAGCCCAAGCCCCCAATAGCACATCACAAGTAACACCATCCAAATCTATGGTTGGCGTTCCGAAGGCTACAAACTTTCTTCGTCGTAATTGTCCGCGCTCAAAAACTCGTATACTGGGCATTGATTGCGGAGTAGATCTAGTAAAAGGGGTGCCTGCCTTCACGTAACTTCAAACCTCTTGCTAATACTATCGCGATTCCTCAAAGTCTCGCTTGAATGTAGAA
>Ga0115562_1002686_pt1 | contig 12190 bp, 10 predicted proteins | sample COGITO_mtgs_1105_6_FD_87200 | JGI IMG/M metagenome (GOLD analysis project Ga0115562, IMG submission 87200) | Pelagic marine microbial communities from North Sea - COGITO_mtgs_110516 | ecosystem: Environmental > Aquatic > Marine > Epipelagic | place: Germany:Helgoland, sampling site Kabeltonne...
AGTGGAGTTAAGAATTATTTAATTGATATTGATGGTACTATTACTGATGATGTTCCTAATGAAGAACCTGAAAGAATGTCAACTTGCTTACCATTTGAAGATGCTTTAAAAACTTGCAATAAATGGTTTGATGATGGACATATGATTTGTTTCTTTACTTCTAGAGTAGAGGAACACAGGTCAGTAACAGAAACTTGGTTGGCAAAACACGGATTTAAATACCATTCACTATTAATGGGTAAGCCAAGAGGAGGTAACTATCATTGGATCGATAATCATCTAGTAAGAGCTACACGATATAAAGGAAAGTTTACAGATCTTGTCCAAAAAGAAGTTAAAGCCCAAGTCTTTGATGATTAAAAAATAAATTTATTATGGAAAAGAATTTAAATGTTAAAACCATGGCTGACTATGCTGCTGAGGGAAAAGAGCCAGAAGTATTATTCTGGGTAGGTTGTGCTGGAAGTTTTGATGATAGAGCAAAAAAAATCACTAAAGCATTTGTAAAGATTTTAAATTCTATTAATGTTGATTTTGCCGTTCTAGGTACTGAGGAGTCTTGTACAGGAGATCCAGCTAAACGCTCAGGAAATGAATTTTTATTTCAAATGCAGGCTATGACGAATATTGAAGTTTTAAATTCTTACGATATTAAAACTATCGTTACAACATGCCCTCATTGTTTTAATACCATTAAAAATGAATACCCTTCTTTAGGAGGGAAATATAAAGTTTTGCATCATACCCAATTTCTAAATAATCTTTTAAAAGAAGGTAGATTAAAAATTGAAGGTGGTGAATATAAAGGCAAAAAAATAACGTATCATGACCCATGTTATTTAGGTCGAGCTAATAACGAGTATAATGCTCCAAGAGAGTTAATTAAGAAACTTGAATTAGAGCTTATCGAAATGAAAAGATGTAAGTCAAATGGACTTTGTTGCGGAGCAGGTGGTGCGCAAATGTTTAAAGACGCTGAAAAAGGTAATAAAGAAATTAATATTGAAAGAACAGAGGAAGCACTTGAAACGAAAACAAGTGTTATTGCGGCTGGGTGTCCATTTTGCAACACAATGATTAGTGATGGAGTTAAGGCTAAGGAAAAAGAAAAAGATGTAAAGGTTCTTGATATAGTTGAATTAATTGTAACAGCTCAAGATTTATAAATTATGATTGTAGATTTTGATACTTTAAATAATGAATCTAGAGTTTGGGTATACCAGTCAAATAGAACTATTTCAATTGAAGAAATAATCGAAATTGAATTGAAAGTTAAAGATTTTTTAATTTCATGGACAGCTCATGGAAGTGACCTTGAAGCTAGTTTTCTTATTAAATACGGTAGATTTATTATTATATCGTTAAATGAATCTTTTGCTAAAGCCACAGGCTGCTCAATTGACACATCTGTTAGGTTTATTCAAGGTTTAGAAAAACAATATAACATCAATCTCCTGGATAAAATGAATGTTTCTTATAGACATGGAGAGTATATAGCTTACAAACCCTTGATTGAATTTAAAAAAATGATAAAAAACAGGTCTATTTCAAAAAAAACTATTGTATTTAATAATTTAATAAATAATAAATCTGAGTTTTTAAATAACTGGGAAGTACCAATAGAAGACAGTTGGCATAACAGATTTTTTTAAATTAAACTAATATTTCATTATGATGATAAGATGTTTTCTTGTGTTATCACTATTGATTAGTGAAATTAATGCTCAGGAACCTTTAGACCCACTTGTTGTTTTGGGAGATGAGTTAGAGCAAAAAATGTGGGTCGATAGCATTTATTCTTCAATGACCATAAAAGAAAAAGTAGGTCAATTATTTGTTGTACAGGCATTTTCTAATAAAAACAAAAACCATAAAGTTGATATTATAAATGAAATTAGAAATAATAATATTGGTGGTATAATATTTTCAAAGGGTTCACCACATAAACAAGTTGATTTAACTAATGATTTTCAAAATGAGTCAACTGTTCCGCTTTTAATAGGGATGGATGCAGAATGGGGCTTAAATATGAGATTAGATTCTACATTCTCATTCCCATGGAATATGACTTTAGGTGCTATAAAAGATAATAAGCTTATAAAACAGGTTGGACGTAGTATAGCCGAGCATTGTAAAAGAATTGGAGTTAACTTTAATTTTGCACCTGTTGTAGATATAAATACAAATCAAAAAAATCCTATTATAGGAAATAGATCTTTTGGGGAATCTACAAAAAATGTTTCCTTAAAGTCATTAAGTTTCATGTATGGTCAACAAGAAATGAATATACTTTCAAGTGCAAAACATTTTCCTGGTCACGGAGATACAAGCACAGATTCCCATAAAACATTACCATTTATTAATCATGATAAAGAAAGGATTTTTAATACAGAACTTAAACCTTTCAAGACACTAATTAATAATGGACTTGAAAGTGTCATGATAGCACATTTAGAAGTGCCAAGTCTTGAAAGTGTTAATGGTCTACCATCTACTTTATCATATTCAATAGTAACTTCACTTTTAAAAAATACATTAGGCTTTAAAGGATTAATAATTACAGATGCATTAGAAATGAAAGGACTTTCTACTTTTAAGTCTAACGGAAACTTAGATATGTTAGCTTTTAAAGCTGGTAATGATGTTTTATTAATGTCAGCAAACGTTTCTGAAGGAATTAAATCTATTATTGATGAATATGATAAAGGTCGAATTTCGGAAGAAAGATTATCTTACTCAGTTAAAAAAATATTAAAGGCTAAGTATAAAGTTGGATTAAACAACTTTATACAGATTTCAAAAAATAATTTATATAATGATTTAAATAGCCTAGAAAACAAGCTTTTATATGAAGAGTTGGTTGAAAAATCTATCACTGTAGTTAAGAACAATGATAATATACTTCCAATAGTTAATTTAAATAGTAAAATTGGTTATTTGAATTTTGGTAATGATGAGTACATGACTTTTTTCGATGCCATAACTAAATATTCAAAAATTGATCATTTAAATAATTTAGATATTTTAAAATCTGAGTCAGCAAGTTTTATAGAATCAAATTATAAAACTATTATAATTGGTATTCATGCAAACAGTGAAACTCCTTGGAAAAGCTATAATTTAAAAAAAGAAGAAATAAACTTTATTAATCGTATTTCAAAAAAAGTTAATGTAATACTGAATGTATTTGGCAGCCCTTATATTCTTGACAAATTTAAAAATATTAGAAATATAAAGGGTATAATAGTTTCATATCAAAACTCTACTAATTTTCAAAATAAGTCTGCACAATTGATGTTTGGTGCAATTGAGTCTAGTAGTGTACTTCCAGTGAGTATTGGTAAACTATTTTCAAAAGGTCACGGATTGGTATTAAATAAAATAAATAGACTTTCCTATGGCTCTGCTGAATCTGTAAATCTAAGTTCTATCAAATTAAATAAAATAGATTCTTTAGCGCAAATTGCTATTGACTCTAGCATGACCCCAGGTTTACAAATATTAATTGCAAAAGACGGAAAAGTAGTTTATGACAAAAACTTTGGACATCTAACTTATGAAAAAAAACAAAGGGTAAATAATAATACAATCTATGATGTTGCTTCTTTGACTAAAATTCTAGTTACACTTCCAATTGTTATGAAAATGGTTGAAAATGGAGATATCTCATTAAATACACAATTAAAAGAAATTATTCCAAGATATAAAAATTCAAATAAGTCAGAAAAGACTATCAAAGAAATATTATCCCATTTTGCCAATCTTAAGTCTTGGATTCCTTTTTACAAATCAACTATAGATTCCATAAATAACAAACCCAACTCTCTATATTATAGAAATAGTTTTAGTGATAAATATAATATTAGGGTTACTGATAATTTATATCTCTTATCTAGCTTTAATGATAGTATTAATATGAGAATTAAATCTAGTGATTTAAATAATGATAGATATAAGTATAGTGACTTACCTTACTATATTTTAAAAGAATATATCGAGAATTATTATTCTTCTGATTTATCTTCAATTATTGATTCACAGATGTTTAATAAAATGGGGTTGACTCATTCGTCATTTTTCCCTAAACAAATAAATTCTTTAGATAATATTGCTCCAACTGAAATGGATGATTACTTCAGATATCAAGAAATTAGAGGAACTGTACACGACATGGGTGCTGCTATGCAAGGTGGAATTGGTGGTCATGCAGGATTATTTAGTAATGTTAACGATATCGCCAAAATTATGCAGATGTTTATACAGGACGGAAATTATGGTGGAGAAAGATATTTAAATAAATCAACTATTGATTTATTTAATAAATGTTATTATTGTAGTGATAACAATAGGAGAGGAGTTGGTTTTGATAAACCACAAATCGAAGAAGACGGACCTACTTGTGGTTGTGTTTCTATGAATAGTTTTGGGCATTCTGGATGGACAGGAACTTATACATGGGCAGATCCAGATGAAAATATAGTTTACGTATTTTTATCTAATCGATCTTATCCAAACTCCAAAGAAAATAAATTATTAAAAAATAACATTAGGACTGATATCCAAAAATTAATCTACGAATCAATAATTAAATAAATATAATGACTATAGGAATTGTATGTTATCCAACTTATGGAGGTAGTGGAGTTGTAGCTACAGAGCTCGGCTTAGAACTAAGTAAAAGAGGGCATGAGGTTCATTTTATTACTTATAATCAGCCTGTAAAGTTAAATTTATTTAACAATAATATTCATTATCACGAGGTGATTGTCCCTGACTACCCCTTGTTTCATTACCAGCCATATGAACTAGCACTTTCTAGTAAAATTGTTGATATGGTTCAGTTACATAAAATTGAAATCCTTCACGTTCACTATGCCATACCACATGCTTATGCAGCATATATGTCCAAGCAGATGTTGAAAACTAGAGGAATTAATTTACCAATAGTAACTACTTTACATGGAACAGATATCACTTTAGTTGGAAGCCACCCTTATTATAAGAATGCTGTTGAGTTTAGTATAAATAATTCTGATGCAGTAACATCGGTTTCTGAGGATTTAAAGAAGGATACGTTGAGTTACTTTAATATTGAAAAGAATATAGAAGTTATACCAAACTTTGTAGATTTAGACAAATACAACCATGTTCATGAAAATTGCAATAGAAGTGTTTTAGCCAATGAAGATGAAAAGATAATTACTCATATAAGTAATTTTAGAAAAGTAAAAAGAATAGATGATGTCATAAATTCTTTTGATCTTATTAATAAAAAAATCAACTCAAAATTAATATTGTTAGGAGATGGACCAGAGAGAATAAAGGCAGAAAAACTCTGTGATGAGTTAAATTTAAATGAGAAAGTTTTGTTTTTAGGAGCATCTAATGAAACAGCTAAAATATTATGTTTAAGTGATGTGTTTGTATTAGCATCTACTACGGAAAGTTTTGGGCTTGTAGCTCTTGAAGCTATGGCTTCATCTGTCCCTGTAGTCTCAACTAATTCAGGAGGTCTTCCCGAAGTAAATATGGATGGTTTTTCTGGTTATCTTTCTAATGTGGGTGATATAAATACAATGGCAAAAAATGCAATTAAAATACTTAAAGACTCTGATAAATTGATTAATTTTAAAAGGAATGCGAAATTACAAGCTAATAAGTTCGATGTACATAATATAGTTCCAAATTATGAGGATATTTATAAAAGAACTTTAGAGAAGCAATCAAAAAAAGATTTATAATGAAAAGAAAAGACTTTTTAAAGATTTCAGCTAGTGCTGCTATGTTTTTAGGAATTACTCCAAAAACTCTTGCTGATTCCTCTCGGTTAGGTGAATATCTAAAACCTACTTTTAACAATGATGGTTCTTGTTATGAATTAAAAGATCAAGTTATTAATAAGGTAAGAGTTGGTATTATTGGACTAGGTAATAGAGGTAGTGTATTGATTCAAATGTTTGATTATTTAATAAAAAACAACTTTTCTGAAATTGTTGCTTTAAGCGATTTAAATGAGAATAATATTGATAAAAATGTTAATTACTTAAAAAAAATACAAAAAAGAAAACCTGACATATATAGTGACAATATTAACTCATGGAAACAATTAGTAAAACGTGATGATATTGATCTTGTAATAATAGCAACTCCATGGAGCACACATACTGAAATGTGTATTTATTCAATGGAAAATGATAAGCACGTTGCTTGTGAAGTACCAATAGCTACTTCGCTTGAAGACTGTTGGAAGATTATTGAGGTAGCAGAATCTACAAAAAAACATTGTATGATGATGGAAAATTGTTGTTTTAACAATGAAGAGTTGTGGTTGTTGAATATGATAGACAAAGATGTATTTGGAAATATTAATCATGCTGAAGGAGCTTACATTCATGATTTAAGAAAACACCTCTTAGATGATGAATATTATCACAATCAATGGAGAATTAAGCATCATCAAAATAAAAATGGAAATCTTTACCCTACGCATGGACTAGGTCCAGTTTGTTCTTACATGGATATCGGTAGAGGTGATAATTTCAACCATTTAGTTTCTATGAGTTCAAATGAAGAAGCACTAAGTATTGCAGCAAAATCTATAAATAGTAAATATGATTCTTTTTCTTGTGGTGATATGAATACTACTCTTATCAAAACTAACCTTGGAAAAACAATAAAGCTTCAATATGATGTACACACAGGCAGACCTTATACAAGATTAAATAATGTAAATGGAACCAAAGCTGCGCACCAAGGATATCCGTCAAAATTATATATTAATAACAAAGAATTACAGTGGAGTCATAATTGGCTTAATGAAAAGGAGTATAATGATTATCGAAAGAAATATAACCATCCTCTTTGGGCTACAATGGAAAAAGAAATATCCAAAAATCAAGCTGGTCACGGAGGAATGGATTTTGTAATGATATATAGAATTATCAGATGTTTAAATAAAGGATTACCACTTGATATTAATGTTTATGATAGTGTTATGTGGAGTTCAATTATGCCTCTTTCAGAAATGTCAGTTATTAATGAGAGTAGAACGATTAAAATCCCAGATTTTACTTCTGGAAAATGGAAAGAATCTAGAAAATCAGAACTACTTAGAGTTATTTAAATATCTTTCCTGGATTTAATATACTATTTGGGTCAAATAAATTTTTGATTCCCACCTGTAAGTCAATTGCCTTTTTAGAAAAAGCAATATCTATATAGTCTTTTTGTACATAGCCAATACCATGTTCTCCAGAAATTGTACCGCCAAGCTTTACAGTGAGAATAAATATTTCTCTAATCGCTTTTTTTAGTTCCTTATCCCATTTATGATCACTCATTTCTCCTTTAATAATGTTAATATGTAAATTACCGTCCCCTGCGTGTCCATAGCATACACTTTTGAATCCATATTTCAATCCGATTTTTTTGACACCTTTAAGTAATTTTGGTAGTTCAGCTCTAGGGACAACGGTATCTTCTTCCTTGTAAACAGAGTTAACTTTTACAGCTTCACCAACAGATCTTCTTAATTTCCATAATGTGTTTTTATGGGCTTCGTTATCAGCGATAATAACTTCACTACATTCAAACGTTGTCACAACTTTTTCAATTTCTTCACATTCTTTAAACAAAATATCTTGATCATTACCATCTACTTCAATTAGTAAATGAGCCTGTATATCCTCATTGATATCCATTTTAATATCTGAATATTTAATGGCCCAGTCTATTGCATCTCTTTCCATAAATTCTAAAGAACAAGGGTTTAATCCTGCCCTAAATATAGCAGATACTGCTTCACAGGCAAGTTCTGCTGACTTAAAAGGAACTAATAGGGTAATTGATTTTTTTGGTAAAGGAATTAGCTTAAACACAACCTTTGTTATAATTCCTAAAGTTCCTTCACTTCCTACCATTAATTGGGTTAAATTATAACCTGTGGAGTTTTTTAGCACATTTGCTCCTGTCCAAATAACTTCACCGGTGGGTAAAACAACTTCAAGGTTTAAAACGTAATCTTTAGTTACTCCATATTTTAACGCCTTTGGGCCACCAGCATTCTCTGCAAGATTTCCGCCCAAAAAACAACTTCCTTGACTAGCAGGGTCAGGGGGATAAAAGAGATTATCTTTTTCAACAAAATCTTTAAATTCCTTATTTATGACTCCGGGTTCAACAGTGGCTTGTAAGTTTTTTTTATCAATTTTAATTATTTTGTTTAATCTCTCTGTACTCAAAGTAACTCCACCATAAATCGGTAAACTACCACCACTTAATCCTGTTCTTGCACCACAGGGAGTTATAGGAATTAATCTTTTATTACAATAACTAAGTATATTTGAAATTTCTGTAGATGTAATTGGTTTAATTACTATTTCAGGTAAAAAGCTTAAATTTTCAGTATGATCAGTTGAGTATGTTTTTAATGTCTCATTGTCAATGTGTATATTATTTTTACCAACTGTTTCAATAAAAAATTCTACATCAATTTCAGTAACTTTAGAATACTTCTTTATCATACTTAAAAATAAATATAATTTATATATATTATTGCATTATTTTTTGTTTTAATCTTAATAATCTATTTTTACTTTTTAATCTGTGATAATATGTCTGCTAATACATTTGGAAAAATTTTTAAATTAACCTCATTTGGGGAATCTCATGGGTTAGCTTTGGGTGGTATTATTGATGGATGTCCTGCTGGGTTGAAAATAGATTATGATAAAATTAATTACGAACTAAGCAGAAGAAAACCTGGACAATCTAAAATAGTAACTCAGAGAAAAGAAGATGATAAAGTTGAGTTCTTATCGGGTATTTTTGAAGGAATTACTACAGGTACTCCAATTGGGTTTATTATTAAAAATTCTAATCAAAAATCTAAAGATTACGACCATATAAAAAATATTTACAGACCTAGTCATGCTGACTTTACTTACGAAAAAAAATATGGTTTAAGAGATTACAGAGGTGGTGGGAGAAGTTCTGCGCGTGAAACTGTTTGTAGGGTAGTAGCAGGTGCAATTGCTAAACAATTAATTAGTGACATAAAGATAACTGCTTATACATCTTCAGTTGGGGAAATTAAACTCAATAAACATTATTCTGAACTAGATTTTTCTAATATTGAAAATAATTCAATTAGATGTCCTGAAGATACTACTGCACAATCGATGATTGAGAAAATAAAAGAGATTAAAAAAAACGGAGATACTATCGGAGGCGTGATAACGTGTGTAGTTAAAAATGTACCAATTGGTATTGGGGAACCTGTCTTTAATAAATTACATGCTAAGCTGGGAAGTGCGATGCTGTCAATTAATGCTGTAAAAGGATTTGAATTTGGTAGTGGTTTTAATGGTACATTATTAAAAGGTAGTGAACATAATGATTTGTTTAACGAAGATAATACAACAGAAACTAACCACTCTGGTGGAATTCAAGGGGGTATTAGCAATGGAATGGATATCTATTTCAATATTGCATTTAAACCTGTTGCTACAATTATGCAAAAGCAAACAACAATCAATTCAGACAGCAAAGAGGTTACAATGATGGGTAAAGGAAGACATGACCCATGTGTTTTACCTAGAGCAATTCCAATAGTTGAATCCATGGCTGCATTAGTAATTGCAGACTTTGTACTTTTAGCTAGATTAAATAAATTATAAACAAAAAAAATGGCTTTACATTGGAAAATTTTAATTGGAATGTTGATTGGTGTTTTGTTTGGTGTCTTAATGCTAAATATTGATGGGGGTGATATTTTTGTCAACAATTGGATCAAACCACTAGGAACTATTTTTGTTAAACTTTTAAAATTAATTGCGATACCTTTAATTTTGGCATCACTTATCAAGGGTATTTCAGATCTCAAGGATATTTCAAAATTCAAGACTATAGGTTCCAAAACTATTATTACATACATAGTAACTACAGTTGTAGCTATTTCTATTGGTTTAATCTTAGTTAATTTAATCAATCCAGGTTCGGGTATTTCTAGTGAGACTGTTGAGAGATTAACATCCACATACTCTGAAAGTTCTGGTGTTCAATCTAAATTAGCAGAAGCAAACAATCAAATACAAAGTAGTCCATTACAGTTTCTTGTAGATACAGTTCCAGACAACGCATTTAAAGCGATGTCTAACAATTCATTAATGTTACAAGTTATATTTTTTACAATATTTTTAGGAATTAGTATGCTTTTAATTGGAGAAGAAAAGTCAAAACCATTAAAATCATTTTTTGATTCACTAAATTTTGTTGTTTTAAAGATGGTTGATTTAATTATGAAAACAGCTCCTTATGCTGTATTTGCATTATTAGCTAGTGTGATTACGTCTTCCAATGACCCTGACCTTTTACTAGCACTTTTAAAATATAGTGGAGTTGTATGTCTAGGACTATTTTTTATGATAACAGTTTATTGTATTGCTGTTTATTTTATAACAAATTCTAATCCCTTAGTCTTTTTAAAAAAAATCAGTCCAGCTCAGCTTTTAGCATTTTCCACTAGTAGTAGTGCAGCAACATTACCATTAACAATGGATAGAGTTGAAAATCATATTGGAGTTGACAGGGAAGTGTCTAGTTTTGTTTTACCAGTAGGAGCTACTATTAATATGGATGGAACAAGTTTGTATCAAGCAGTTGCAGCAGTGTTTATTGCTCAAGCATTAGAATTTGACTTGACATTAGCTGACCAATTAACAATAGTTCTAACAGCTCTATTAGCATCCATAGGAAGTGCTGCAGTCCCTGGTGCAGGAATGGTAATGTTAGTTATAGTATTAGAGTCAATTGGTTTCCCATCAGATAAATTAGCAATAGGTTTAGCTCTAATATTTGCAGTTGACAGACCTTTAGATATGTGTAGAACAGTTGTAAATGTTACAGGAGATGCTGCTGTGTCCATGATAGTTGGTAGGTCAGTTGGTAAGTTTAAAGGCATTAAATAATAATACCGTTGCTTAATAACTTAAATAAAGATTGGGAAATTCATTTAAAAGAAGAGTTAGATAAAGACTACTTTCTTAATCTAATGACTAGAGTTACGCAAGAATATTCAAATTATACATGTTTTCCACCACTTGAAAATATTTTTGATTCTCTAAATTTTTGTTTACTTTCTAAATTAAAGGTTGTTATAATAGGGCAGGACCCTTATCATCAACAAAGTCAAGCAAATGGATTATCTTTTTCTGTAGGGAAGGATGTTAAAATTCCTCCATCATTGAATAATATATTTAAGGAACTAAATAATGATGTTAATAAACCTATACCAAATAATGGAGATCTCACTTATTTATCTAAACAAGGAATTCTGTTATTAAATAGTTGTCTTTCTGTTAGGATGAGTTCACCTGGAAGTCATTACAACTTTGGTTGGGAGAAATTTACTGATAAAATAATCTCAATTATTTCTAAGAAAAAAAGTAATGTTGTTTTCTTGCTTTGGGGAAATAAATCTATTTCAAAGTCTAAATTAATTGATACAAATAAACATTTAATACTTACCTCTGGTCATCCTTCTCCACTTAGCGCTAATAGAGGCTATTGGTTTGGAAATAGACATTTTAGTAAAACGAATGATTATTTAATAAAGAAAGGATTAAAAAAAATATCTTGGTGATATTATTTATTCAGTGAAATAGGATTAACTGCTTCTGTTGTTATGTAAGCTTGTGGATTATTTTTGTTTATAATTTTTAAAACTTTATTTAATTTTTTTCTTGTAACAATACACCAATAAATCTTTACTACTCCGTCTCTACCTTCTGCGTTAATTACAGTTACAGCATATCCGTTATCTCTTAAAATATTTGCTAAATTATTAGATTTATTTGGAATAAAAACTTTAACGACCATACTTCCAACTCCAATTATATTTTCTAAATAAGAGCCAAGTATAGTCCCAGCAGAAAAACCAGCTGCATATCCTGCTATCAGAACTGGATCAGCTACATTTTGAATAACTTTTGATACTGCTATAATCCAAATAGCAGACTCTACTAAACCAATCAAAGCTGCGTGATATGGTTTACTCCTTGAAACTAATAAAGCTCTTAAAGTGCCTAAACTTTGATCTGCTAGACGAAGTATAAAAATAAATGAAGTAGAAATTAAAAGTTCGATAATTTATCTAGCGTTAGGAGGATTAATCTATTAATTGTTTTGTTTG
>Ga0115562_1002689_pt1 | contig 12188 bp, 12 predicted proteins | sample COGITO_mtgs_1105_6_FD_87200 | JGI IMG/M metagenome (GOLD analysis project Ga0115562, IMG submission 87200) | Pelagic marine microbial communities from North Sea - COGITO_mtgs_110516 | ecosystem: Environmental > Aquatic > Marine > Epipelagic | place: Germany:Helgoland, sampling site Kabeltonne...
CCGCCAAAGCGCTGGGCGTGCGTGACCGGACGATTATGTTCCGGCATATGCTGCCTAATGCCATGGTCGCAACGCTGACAATGCTGCCGTTTTTGGTGACAGGCGCGATTGGTGGATTGGCCTCGCTTGATTTCCTTGGTTTTGGCCTGCCGTCATCCGCACCTTCGCTGGGGGAAATGACATTACAGGCGAAACAGAACTTGCAAGCGCCATGGCTGGGCTTCACCGCCTTCTTCACCTTTGCCATCATGCTGTCGCTACTGGTGTTTGTCTTTGAGGGTGTTCGCGATGCCTTTGATCCGCGCAAAACATTCGTGGCGGATGGGGATGTCGTTACCGACGAGACGATCTTTGAAACCGAACAATCCGCGCAATCCGCAGGAACCGACGCAAGATGAGTGATGTTGTTCTTGATGTGCAGAACCTGCGTGTGGCCTTTCGGCAGGACGGTGACACGACTCATGCGGTAAAAGGCGTCTCCTTTCAGGTCCATAAGGGCGAGACCGTCGCTATCGTTGGCGAAAGCGGGTCTGGCAAATCTGTAACGGCGCTATCCACTGTGCAATTGCTGGGTGACAGCGCCGTAATGGCCGGATCGATCAAATACGCTGGCGAAGAAATGGTGGGCGCGGGCGAACCTGCCCTGCGCCGTGTCCGAGGCAACGACATCAGCTTTATCTTCCAAGAACCGATGACCTCGCTCAACCCGCTGCACACGCTGGAAAAGCAGTTGGCAGAAAGTATTGAGCTGCACCAAGGTCTGCGTGGCACGGCTGTGCGGGTCCGCATTCTGCAGCTTTTGGACCGCGTCGGCATTCGCGACGCCGAAAGCCGCCTTGGCGCTTATCCTCACCAATTGTCCGGCGGGCAGCGTCAACGGGTGATGATTGCGATGGCGCTGGCGAATGGGCCGGAACTCTTGATTGCTGATGAGCCAACAACGGCGCTCGATGTCACAATCCAGGCGCAGATACTGGACCTGTTGGCGGATTTGAAACGCGATGAAGGCATGTCGATGCTGTTCATCACACATGACCTGACGATTGTGCGCAAGATTGCCGATCGGGTTTGCGTGATGAAAGACGGGTTGATTGTCGAAACAGGGCCGACAGCCGAGCTGTTTGCAAATCCGCAGCATCCTTACACGCAGATGTTGCTGGCTGCAGAATCAACGGGCGTGCCCGCGCCGGTCAAACCTGACGCACCCATCATTTTGGAAACCGATAGCGCGAAGATTTGGTTTCCGATCCATCGTGGCCTACTCAAGCGCACAGTTGGCCATATCAAGGCGGTTAACCATGCGACCCTGACAATTCGTGCCGGTGAAACGCTTGGCGTTGTTGGTGAAAGCGGGTCTGGCAAGACAACTCTTGCACTTGCTGTGATGAGATTGATCCGCTCTGAGGGCCGGATTGCCTTCCAAGGGGCCGACATTCACCACCTCAACCAACGTCAGATGCGGCCGTTGCGGAGTGATATGCAAATCGTGTTCCAAGACCCTTACGGATCGCTCAGCCCGCGGATGACCGTGGCCGAGATCATTTCTGAAGGGCTTGGCGTGCATGGCGTTGAGCCGGGCCGTGACCGGCGCGATATGGTGGGTGAGATCATGGGCGAGGTGGGGCTTGATCCATCATTGATGGACCGCTATCCGCACGAATTTTCTGGGGGCCAACGCCAGCGCATTGCGATTGCACGCGCGATGATCCTGCAGCCCAAGCTGCTGATCTTGGATGAGCCGACGTCTGCATTGGATATGACTGTGCAGGTCCAGATCGTACATTTGTTGCGAGAGTTGCAGCAGAAATACGCGCTGGCTTATCTTTTCATCAGCCATGACTTGAAGGTCGTCCGCGCCTTGTCACATAAGGTGATGGTGATGAAACAAGGTGACGTCGTCGAGGCAGGTGACGCCGACGCTATCTTCGATGCGCCACAGACGGACTACACCCGCGCACTGATGGCCGCTGCTTTTGAAGGAAAAGTTGCTTAGTTCGAGACCTGGGTCGCGCGATGTCCGTGCTTTGGGAGTTTCCCGCAATGATCGCCTTAAGACGCTCAGTGAATGCAGATTTTCCAGATTATTTTTTCAGCAAATGCACGGACATCGCACGGCCAAACCATCGCGATCTCTCATCCAGAGCGTATCTCGTGATGAAATCGTTCAGAGCAGCTTCGTGGTACCCTAACCGTCAGACCCGATCATAAAACAGGTGGTCCCGCTTGCTTGCAGTCGACGACATGCCAGATCAGCGCCTTCACGGGTCAGGCCCATAAAGTTCGCATCAAAGCCGCCAGAGCGCTGCACAACGCGGCGCAGTGATCCATGAAGCGTGCCCATTTCGTTCAAAGCTACACGCAACAGCACGCGTTCCGCATCGTAACGCGAATTATAGCGTCCGACATTCACGCCCCAATGGCGGCCACCAGAAGTAGAGATGCGCGTTACGACCTCTGGTCCGGTATCTGCAATCGTGGTCGACGGCGCGAGGGCGGCGACTTGCGTTTCGGTTGCCGCGCGCGCGACAGGAGTCACAACGGGCGGAACGGCGGCGACCACTTGAGGTGGTGTTGCTGCGGGCGTCGCAGCGCCTATCGCCTCTAACAGTGCGGCATTCACTGAATCTGTAATCGCGGCATTGATCGCTTCTGTCTCGACCGCCGCAACAAGTACTTCTTCTTGTACCGGTGCCGTGACTGGCCGTGCCGTTGGGCGAACACTGCGGGTAATAAGGCCGCTGACGCGCACGATCTTGCCGGGATTAACTTGGCCTGTGTTACTTGAGCCTGTCAGCATTGCTGCTGGCGGATTCGGACGCCGGATCGTGGCGCGCGACGGCGCACGGTTAAAGCCCATGTCCATCAATTCGGTGATCCGTGCATTGCGCGCAGAGGTGGAAGAACCACCAAAGACCGTCGCAATCACACGCTCTTGTCCGCGCTGGGCAGAGGCCACAAGGTTAAAGCCAGCGGCGCGTGTGTATCCTGTCTTGATCCCATCGCCACCTTCGTAAGCATCAAGCCAACGGCGGTTTGTGTGACGCACCGTTGCAACGCCTGCATCAGCCGAACGGCGCGAAAACAGGTTATAATACTGTGGAAAATCGTAGATCACGTGGCGCCCAAGAACTGACATGTCACGGGCCGTCGAAAGGTGGCCGGACTGTGTGAGGCCGTGTGCATTGCGGAAGTTCGTGTTGCGCATCCCCATTGCACGCGCGGTACGGTTCATGCGTGTGGCAAAAGCTTCTTCAGAGCCAGAGATCGCTTCTCCGATAGCTGTTGCAGCGTCATTGGCGGATTTCACAGCGGCGGCGCGTAGCAAGAAGCGCAGGCGGATAGTCTGGCCAGATCGCAGGCCCAATTTTGAAGGAGGTTCTGATGCGGCGAGGCGGCTGATCCGCACGGGAGTATCAAGCGTGATTTCTCCTCGCTCGATCGCTTGGAAGGCTACGTAAAGTGTCATCATCTTGGTCAATGATGCGGGGTGCAACTGGGTGTCGGCGTTGCGCGAATGCAAAACCTCACCTGTGCGCGCATCCATCACCATTGCTGCATAGGGTGCAGCTGTCGCACGCATGGGTGCAACAAGTAATGATACCAATAGTACACAAAGAAATAGCCCTTGGAGGGCCCACTGTCCCGGACGACTTGCCACGTCGTTTGCCTCTTTTTCTGCCTCAGTGACCCCGGATTTTTCCGGTGGTCTTATTATTATGAAGTGACGCTAGCATAAGTCTGGTTTTCAGAAAATACCCTAAATTCAAAGACTTTTGCGACGTTCATCGTGCCAATTGTCCATATTTAGTGAGCGTGGAATGCCAGGCCGCTAGATAGGTGATTTGGGGGGGCATCGTACCCATTTCGAGATTGTGATCTGTTGGGGTTTTCATGTGGCACCTGTGCCTTATATATAACGCCTATCCAACAGGGTGCACCAAATGCTGGCAGAGTTTTACATGATGGCTGAGAAAGATGGCGATGACGACGGTGACGTTGGCGTTGTGCTTGAGACCAAGCCGAAAACGAAACGCCCGCCAATGTATAAGGTGTTGATCCTAAATGACGATTTCACTCCGATGGAATTCGTGGTGCATGTTTTAGAGCGTTTCTTTGGTCTGACCCATGCTCAATCATTCGAGCTAATGTTGACGGTTCATAAGAAGGGCGTCGCGGTTGTCGGCGTGTTTAGCCACGAGATCGCCGAGACAAAGGTTGCGCAAGTGATGGATTTTGCGCAACGCCACCAGCATCCTTTGCAATGCACGATGGAGAAAGAATAACGGTCCGCCGTTGTTCGCCCAAATATGTCCCAATCCCGCTTAAGCACCGCCATCGAAGACGGCCTGATTGCGTTGCCTGAAGGCAACATTGCCCTGATGCGCCCACCTGCGACTTATGACGTTTCAGCGCTGCCGCGTGAGCGTGTGAAGATCACGCATGGGTTCTTTCCCGATGTCGCCGCATGGCAGGGCGCCGGTTATGATGTGACACAGCTGTTGCCGAAAGTTTCAGTTGCAGTTGTTGTGGTCCCTCGCGCCAAAGCGCTCGCGCGTGCGATGGTGGCAGAGGCCTGCGCTAATGCCGATCTGGTGATCGTGGACGGGCAAAAGACCGATGGTGTCGACAGCCTGTTTAAGCTGTGTCGCAAGACATTGGGCAACCTGCCTTCATTGCCCAAAGGTCATGGGCGTATCTTCTGGTTTGCTGCAACTGATGCTTTTGCTGATTGGACCGCACCAGACCCGGCAAAAGGCACGCATGGTTATTTCACCACGGCTGGCGTGTTTTCAGACGGGGCGGTTGATGCAGGTTCGGCCCTGTTAGCCGAGGCTTTGCCAGCGAAACTGCCTGCGAAGATGGCAGATTTGGGTGCCGGTTGGGGCTATCTTGCGGCACCAGTTTTGGCGCGCGATAGCGTCAAGTCGCTGGACCTGATTGAGGCAGAGACCTTGTCGCTGAATTGCGCAAAGCTGAATGTCAGTGATCCACGTGTGACATTCCATTGGGCAGATGCCACGCGGTTTGATGGTGGGGGTTATGACGGCATTGTCATGAATCCGCCGTTCCATACCAGCCGCGCCACTGACCCCAGTTTGGGACGGACTTTTATCCAAGCAGCGGCGCGCTTATTGGCCCCGCATGGAAAGCTATGGATGGTCGCCAACCGTCATTTGCCTTATGAAGCGACGTTGAACGAATGTTTCCGCAATGTGGACATGATCGGCGGCAATGGTGCATTCAAAGTGTTCCACGCCAACCGGCCGCAACGCTGACCGGCCCAAGGGAGAGTTTTGATGTCATTTTCGATTTCGGGAAAGACTGCGATTGTCACAGGTGCCGCCAATGGCGTCGGTCTTGCGATCGGGCGTCACTTTGCCAAAATGGGTGCCAATGTTGTTTTCGCCGACATGGACGAAAAGGCGCTGTGCCATGAAATCGGTGAAGAGGCCGACAAAGAAGAAAACATACGTATCTTTGCCGGCGACCTGCGCAAAAAACTGACGATTGCGAACCTGTTGTCTGCGACCATTGATGCATTCGAGCGGGTAGATATTCTGGTCAACGCATCACGGCAAGTGATGGAAACCGACCCGCTTGATCCCGATGACAATTCTGTTGAAGAGCTTCTTCAGCAAAACGCGATGACGGCCTTGCGCGTAAGCCAAGCGGTTGCGCGTCGGATGATCAAACAGGCGGATGGTGAGGCGGGTGCGCCGATAGGGTCGATCGTGAATATCAGTTCAATCGCCGCGCGCCGCACGCATCCTGACTTGCTGGCCTATTCGATCAGCTCTGCGGCATGCGATCAGATGACTCGCTCATTGGCGGTCGCTCTTGCCTCGCATGGAATCCGCGTCAACGCCGTCGCCTTTGGCAGTGTGATGAGCGCGAGCCTCAAGGGGTCTCTCAAAAATCATGATGATTTGCGCGAGGCGATTGTGGATAGTACACCACTCCACCGCATCGCGAGCCCCGGTGAAGTATCAGATGCGGTGCAATACCTGGCATCTGACGCAGCCGCATTTGTGACGGGCCAGATCATCACCGTAGATGGTGGCCGGACCTTGATTGATCCGGCGGCGGTGTCGGCGCACTAGTTATTCCGGGTGGACCGCAATGCATTGGACCACAGCTTGATTAGAAGCCGCCTGAGTTTGGACGAATCGTTCTTCTAGCGACGCGAGCTTTGCGCGTTCTGCATTCAGGTCGATAGCGACAGGCGCAGTCGTTGTGAATGTCTGCGTTTCGGGGCAGCGGAACGTAAAGAGTTCGCCATCCTCGTTCCGTCCCCTGCAAGTGCCACGGACCGTGCGCACATCTTGGCGCTCTTCAATCGCATAACCACGTGCCAGATTTGCTCGTGTTTCATTGATCAAGCTGCTGAGCACGCGCGTGTCACGTGTGACATCGCCGATGCACTGTTCGCGCGGCGTGGTGCAAGCGGCAAGGACGACAAGTGGAAGCATGAATAGGGCGGGGCGCATGGCTCTCTCCGGTTTTGAACTGGATCATCGTTGTGTGATGTCTATGGTGCATAAAGACAAAGATAACATGTTATTCAATATCAGGGGAAACGGACAAGAATGTCAGATGGGTTTGAAGCGGAAAAGAGCAAAGCATCATCATGGTTCCGCACGTTGCGCGACGAGATCGTGGCATCTTTCGAAGGGCTGGAAGACAGCCACAAAGGCGAAGGTGACGTTGGCCGTTTTGAAGTAAGCGAAACTAAGCGTACCTCGGATGATGGCTCTGATGCTGGTGGTGGCTTGATGTCGGTAATGCGTGGCGGGCGTGTCTTTGAAAAAGTCGGTGTGAACGTCTCGACCGTCTATGGTCAGTTGGGCGCTTCTGCGCAAAAGGCAATGGCCGCGCGCGGTGTACCGGGCATGGCCGATGATCCGCGCTTTTGGGCATCTGGTATCTCGCTTGTCGCTCATATGCAGAACCCTCACGCACCAGCGGTGCATATGAACACGCGTATGTTCTGGACACCTCATGCTTGGTGGTTCGGTGGCGGCTCGGACCTGAACCCATGTATTGAGTATGCAGAAGACACTGCGCATTTCCACGCTACGCAAAAGGCGCATCTCGATCCACACGGAGAAGCCCATTATCCGAAGTTGAAGGAATGGGCGGACGAATATTTCTATATTCCGCACCGCAATCGTGCGAGGGGCGTCGGTGGCATCTTTATGGATGATTACTGTACGGGCGATTGGGATGCCGATTTCACGCTGACCCAAGATATCGGCAAAGCCTTTCTACCGGCCTATGTGCCACTGATTGAAAAGCGTCGTGATACTCCTTGGTCAGACGCAGACAAAGATACGCAGCTAATTCACCGTGGGCTCTATGCAGAGTACAATCTGGTCTACGATCGCGGCACCAAGTTTGGCTTGGCCACAGGGCATGATGCAAATGCCGTGCTTATGAGCTTGCCGCCTTTGGCCAAGTGGGTGTGATCTAGTCGACTTGAATGAACTTCGGTCCTGCGATGTCACGCGCACTGTCGTTTGTGGGCAGACTCCCCGCTCTGGTGGATGCAGGCATCACATGGCCAGCTGCCATCTGGACAAAGGCGATGCGGACCATCAATGGCGTAATACCGCGGCCGACGCCCATCGCGATCATGTCGTAGGCTTGCGGTGGCGCGACGGCGACAACGATTCGGGCGGTCCGCATCATGCGCAGGCCCGGTGGATACTGGCTGCCCAAGCGTGCGCCCAAGGCGTCGATGTCATTTGCATTTGCGGGTATCAGAAAAATCCAGGCGCAGACGAATATCAAACCTGCGCGGATCGTCGCGCGCAGGCTGTGATATGCCAATCGTAAAGTGAACGGTATTTTCACGGCTGCTCCATTAATACAGCCAGACTACCCAGAATTTGGGGCGAAACTAGGACCCGCGTACGGTGTCGATCATCAACTTTACATTCTCGGGGTCCGCATCAGGGGTAATGCCATGACCAAGGTTGAAGATATGCGGCCCACCAGACAAAGCATCACAAATGCGGCGCGTCTCGCTGACAAGCGCGTCTCCACCCGTCACCATATGTGACGACTTCAGGTTACCCTGCACACAGCCGTCTTTTTGGACATGTTTCGCAACCCAGGCTGCATCAACACCGTCATCGACAGCAACGCAATCAGCGCCTGTCGCGGCATGAACGCCAGCGTACCGTGGACCAGCGCCGCGCGGGAACGCGATTACCGGAATACCGGGGTGCTTTTCCTTCAATGCGGCAGTGATCTGCTGCATCGGCTTGATAGAGTAGTTGATAAAGTCATCGCCTTGCAGCGAACCAGCCCAGCTATCAAAAAGTTTGACGCATTCCGCACCCGCTTCGATTTGCTTTGACAGATAAGCGATGGTGCCTTCGGTGATCCGGTCAAGAATACCCTCAAACACAGCACGGTTTTCAGCCTTCAGCGCATGCGCTGGGCCCTGATCCGGCGTGCCTTGTCCAGCGATCATATAGGTGGCTACCGTCCACGGGGACCCCGCAAATCCGATAAGGGTTGTTTCCACAGGCAGTTCGCGCGACAGAATTTTTACCGTTTCATAGATCGGGTTCAACGTGTCATGAATGGCCTCTACTGGCTTAAGCTTTGCCAACTCGTCTGCGGTCGTGATGGTGGACAAACGCGGGCCCTCACCGGTGACAAACCACAGGTCCGCACCAAGCGCCTGCGGCAACAACAGAATATCTGCGAAAAGAATCGCTGCATCAAACCCGTAGCGCCGTATAGGCTGCAAGGTGACCTCTGCGGCCAGTTCTGGATTGTAGCACAGCGACAGGAAATCGCCGGCTTGTGCCCGCGTCGCCTTATATTCTGGCAGATAGCGCCCTGCTTGGCGCATCATCCAGATCGGCGGCGTCGGAAGTGTCTCGCCCGCGAGGGCCCGGAGAATGGTCTTTTGCTGCGCCATGAGATGTCCTTTTGTATCGCTCCTGTGGTCCCAATTGCAGAAGATGTTGTCAAGGGAGTTGTCAGGCTAGGTTGACACGTCTAACAATCAAAATATGACACCAAATTTACCAACACCCGCTTCGCCATTTAACATCGGAACCCGTGGCTCGCCACTCGCACTTGCTCAGGCGCACCAGACCCGGTCACGATTGATGGCAGCCTTTGATCTGCCAGAAGACGCCTTCGCGATTTGTGTGATCAAAGTCACCGGTGATGCTATTCAAGACCGGCCGCTCAAAGAGATTGGTGGCAAGGGGCTGTTCACCCGCGAGATTGAAGAAGCGTTGTTGGATGGCTCTATCGATATTGCCGTTCATTCGATGAAAGACATGCCGGTGGAACAACCAGGCGGGCTGTTGTTGGACACATATCTGCCGCGCGAAGACGTCCGCGATGCTTTCGTATCTTTGCACGCCAAGGGACTAGACGATCTGGCAAAAGGCGCGACTGTTGGCACTTCATCCTTACGCCGCCGTTCGCAACTACTAGCGAAACGCCCTGATCTGAACATCGTGGAGTTTCGCGGAAACGTGCAGACTCGCTTGAAAAAGCTGGCTGATGGCGTGGCCGAGGCGACGTTCCTGGCGATGGCCGGTTTGAACCGGTTGAATATGACTGATGTGCCGCGCACAGCGATCGCGCCTGAAGACATGCTACCTGCCGTAGCACAAGGCGCCATCGGGATTGAACGGCGCGGTAATGATAGCCGTGCTGCCGAAATGCTCGCGCCAATCCACGATGGACCGACAGGCCAGCGACTGGCTGCAGAGCGCAGTTTTCTCGCACATTTGGATGGATCTTGCGAAACACCGATTGGTGGTTTGGCAGAGCTTGACGGCGGTTTACTGCGCTTGCGCGGTGAGATCTTGTGCACAGATGGCACAGAGGTGTTTGCCGGCGAGATGTCAGGAGCCATCGAAGATGGCCCTGAGATGGGCCGCTTGATGGCTGTGAAGCTGCTTGAGCAGGCCGGGCCTGACTTTTTCTAATTGGCCGCGGAATTCTGAGGAATTACTCTTATCACTCTGCTGGAATTACCTTGCCAGGGTTCAAGATGTTATTGGGGTCAAGCGCCGCTTTGATCGCGCGCATAGCATCAAGTGCCACAGGGTCTTTGCGCCGTTTCATCGTCTCCAACTTCGACACACCAATCCCGTGCTCGGCACTGAACGATCCACCAAGCTCTTGTACCACATCCTCGACGGCTTCGACCAAGGCCCCCATCACGGCGGGATCGTTACGGCTGATGTAACTGGTGTGATGGATATTCCCGTCGCCAAGGTGCGCCACGATCACTTCATCCGCGTTTGGATCAATGGCTTTGATGCGCGGTGTCAGCGCCTTCTCAAAGGCCTCCACCTTGTCTAGCGGCACGGCCACATCGGTATTCACAAAGACACCGCCAAAGAAAGCCACTTCGCCGGCATCCTCGCGACGCTTCCAAATTTCGCGGCGTTGCGTGTCGTTTTGGGCGATCACGGCGTCAAGGACAGTGCCCTCTTCAAGCATCGCACCAAGAGTGTCTTCCAGCGCGCGTACCACGGGCAAGCTGCCATCTTCTTGAGGAACAGCATCCTTGGCTTGCGTCGCGGCAACCTCGATCATGATGTTGACGTCATAGCTTTCGTCAAAAGGCCCCGAGATGCCGGGAAACAACTGCATATGTTTGTCGATATAGCTACGGGGCATGTATTCGAAGGCCTCGACACCGCCGCCTGTTTCGTCTTGCAGTTTGTGCAGTAGCGCGAGCGCATCTGGCAGGCTAGGGACGGCGACCATTGCCGTGGCATAAGCTTGTGGCTTGGGGCGCAGTTTCAGCACTGCCGCTGTGATGACCCCTAGCGTACCCTCAGCGCCGATCACAAGGTTGCGCAGATCAAGGCCAGAGTTGTCTTTGTGCAGCGCGCTCATCAAGTTCATGATGCGGCCATCGGCCATCACAACCTCTAACCCCAGACAAAGGCCCCGCGTGCTGCCGTAGCGCACGACGTTAGAGCCGCCAGCATTGGTAGACAGGAGCCCACCGATCATCGCTGATCCCCGCGCGCCAAGGGTCAGAGGAAAAATGAGTTCATGGGCTTCGGCGGCGTCGTGTAGGTTCGACAGGATAACGCCCGCGCCAACAGTTGCCGTGCGTCCTGCGACATTGATCTCGGAGATTTCATTCAGGCGCTCGACCGAGAGCATCAGCACGCCTTCAGCCAATGTCGCCCCCGTCAGTCCTGTGCGACCAGAGGCCGGAACGACTGGTGTCTTGGTTTCGTTCGCAATCTTAAGGATGGCAGAGACTTCTGCGGTGTTTGCAGGACGTAAAACGGCAAGAGGTGACGATGTATAGGCACCGGTCCAGTCTTTGCCATAGGGGGCTGCATCCGGTCCTGTGAGGATGCGGTCTGCACCGATGGCGGCTGCGATTTTATCTAAGACTGTCATTTTGGCGCCCTCGTTGGTCCCTGACACGCTAGAGCGAAACTCCATCAGGGGAAAGAAGATCTGTCGCGTTTCCGGTGTTGAGATTTGTTTAAGACATAGGTTTTGCACAAGGCGCCGTAATGCGTCTCATGGCTGCGAAACTGCATGCCTATCCGCTCCATCACGCGGTGTGAGGCAATGTTTCTTTGGTCAGCCACAGCAACAATATGATCGACTTCAATCATATCGAAAGCATAGTCCGCCGCCGCAGTGCCTGCTTCGGTTGCATACCCGTGACCGTTTGCCGACGCGGTCAAACGCCAGCCGATTTCTAGTTCGGCCTCTTCCAAATTGTCGACATGCTGCAGGCAGACGGCACCAATCATTTTTTCTGATCCAGGATCAATGATCGCCCACCAGCCAAAGCCGAGAGTTTCCCAACGGTGCCGCACGTTTGCGATTTTTGCCTGCGTGTCAGCGATGGTTTCCGAGTTTCCATCGCTCAAGAACTCCATGATCTGCGGTTCATTGTTGATCGCGTTCAGGGCAGATGCGTGGGCCAGCGCATAGGGTTCGAGGCGCAGGCGTTTTGTTTCTATGGTGGCGCGGGTGAAAATGTCGGTCATGGCCGACAGTTTGCAAATCTGAGCCGAAATGCAAAGTAGGAATTGCCTGCTTGAAGGAGTGGTGGTGGCGTGGGGGAGATTTGAACTCCCGACCTAACGATTATGAGTCGTTCGCTCTAACCAACTGAGCTACCGCGCCTTACCACGAGCGACCGATTACGCAATGGGGACAGG
>Ga0115562_1002693_pt1 | contig 12168 bp, 9 predicted proteins | sample COGITO_mtgs_1105_6_FD_87200 | JGI IMG/M metagenome (GOLD analysis project Ga0115562, IMG submission 87200) | Pelagic marine microbial communities from North Sea - COGITO_mtgs_110516 | ecosystem: Environmental > Aquatic > Marine > Epipelagic | place: Germany:Helgoland, sampling site Kabeltonne...
ATCCAGTTAAGTTTCTCGATGTTGTCGATAAAGCATTTAAAAGACGTCAAGATTTTTCAGAAAAAATAAATTCTTTTGGTGGTAAAAAGGAAGTTTTTCAAGCTCTTCCAATTGATTTTGAATCTTTCAAAGAAGCTTTGATGGCTTAATTTCAGTCATGAATTAAAATCTTATCTAACTTTGTCCCAAGCGATGAATCCACCCTTGAGGTTATAAAGGTCTTTGAATTCATTTTTAGCCATTATTTGGCAAGCCCGAGCACTTCTTAATCCACTACGGCAATACATCACATAGGTCTTTGTGCGATCTAACTCTTTTACTTTAGTAGCAAAAGAAGATTCCATTACGTTGATATGTATGGATTTTGGGATTACGCCTGAAGAAAGTTCACCAGTATTTCGGACATCTATCACAACGAGGTCCTTATCGTTTTGGAGTGCTTTAAATTCTATAATATTTATGGATTGGTACTTTTTTTTTAAAAATGAGAACATAAGTTTTTGAGTTTTTACATAAAAAGACCGCTTACAATCTAGCTGATTTTCAGAAAAGAATGATCTTGTCTTAGGATTTTTTTAAAATAGTAATGACCTTCAGTTAGTAGGTTCCCGCCCTTTTTTTTATTCTATCGAATAGACCTAGCTTTTAAAGCTTTAATCTTTTTCCTTTTTATGAAGATCTGTTCAAGAATTACTGTTGATTAGATTTCGATCTTATCCAGATCTGTTATTATAGTTTTAACTTTACATTTCTTTTAATTTACGATTTATTTCCATTAATTGATTCGGATTGAAGGTTTTTTTGTACGTGTTTATCGTTCATATTTTTCGTATTGGTATGACTTAAAGACATTAATTAACCCTAGATTTTTAATCACTAATTGATAAATTTTTTTAATCACCTCAGACTTTCTATCTTGAAATTCTAAAGAGATTACGTATCGTAAGACAAAAGCTCACAAATTCGCCATTTTTAAGAAATATTCAGCCCTGGGTATTTTTTCCATCTGCTTTTTTGGTTATCTTTTTTGTCATTTTGACACTTTCTTTACAAGAATCTATAGGCACTTTTTTCGAATCCGTTCAAACCTATATTTCTGTCAAATTTGGATGGCTCTATGTATTGGCAGTAAATATCATCTTAGTATTCTGTTTGTACCTGGGGTTGAGTCGTTTCAAAAATATTAGATTAGGAGGTCCCGATGCCCAACCGGAATTCAGTACTTGGGCCTGGTTGAGTATGCTGTTCAATGCGGGCATTGGCTTGGTACTCATGTTTTATAGTGTAGCCGAACCGATATTACATTATTCTAATCCTCCTTATGGGACAGGGGGAACTTTGTTGGCAGCCAAAAACGCCTTGAATATTTCTTATTTGCATTGGGGACTGCATGGTTGGTCTATTTATGCATTGATGGGTTTGTCAATGGCATTTTTTAGATATAATAAGGGACTTCCACTGGGTGTGAGATGGGTGCTTTACCCTTTACTTGGAGATCATTTGAAAGGGCCTATAGGTCACATTATAGATGTTATAGCTGTAGTATCCACCATGTTCGGTTTGGCCACTACATTAGGTTTAGGTATTCAGCACATCAATGCAGGAATGCATTACCTTTTTAATTTTGAAGAGAGTGTCAACTTACAGGTAATTTTAATTTTGATCATTACCTTAGGCGCGACCTTATCTGTTGTCTCAGGTTTGCATAAGGGTATACAGCTTTTAAGTAAAATGGCCTCGGTTATGGCCATCATACTTATGGGATTTATGCTCGTGGTGGGTCCCACCTCCTTCATTCTTGGATCAACGGTACAAAGCACGGGCTATTATCTCCAAAATCTCATAGCTACAAGCACATGGATGGAAGTCAATACGGAAAGTCGATGGATGGATAGCTGGACTTTTTTTTACTGGGGATGGTGGTTTGCTTGGGCACCTTTTGTAGGATTATTTGTGGCTAGAATATCTAAAGGTCGTACCATTAAAGAATTTTTAATTGGTGTGGTGATCGCTCCAACGCTGGCAACCATAGTTTGGATATCTATTTTTGGAAGTACCTCCTTACACATTGAAATTTTTGGCTCAGGGGGTATGACTGAGGCGGTCAATCAGGACATAACTACTGCTTTATTTAAACTTTTAGAGCATTTTCCATTGCCTTATTTAAGTATCTTATTTGTGGTGATAGCAGGCGTTATTTTCTTTATCACCTCCTCTGATAGTGGTTCATTAGTGATTGACTTTATTACCAGTGGGGGTCAAGAAAATACACCTGTCCAATTACGCATTTTTTGGGCATTATTAGAAGGGGCTGTTGCTGCAGTCCTACTTTGGGGAGGTGGGCTCATCGCTTTACAAACAGGCTCTTTGGTGACTGGGCTTCCGGTTTGTTTACTCATGCTCATCGTCTGCTACTCGATATTAAAAGCGTTGCGAGCGTATCAAGTAGACACTGAAAAGGGAGCTAATCCATAGTATTTTGACTACCTTTTTTGTAATATGGTATTTTTGATGGGGCTAACGTCTTATTTCCTAGGATAAGGTCTGCTGCTTTTTCAGCAACCATTAATACAGGGGCATAGATATTGCCATTGGTCACATAAGGGAAAATGGAGGCATCTACTACGCGAAGGTTCTCTACGCCATGAACCTTTAAGGTGTTGGGGTCCGTTACTGATAGCGCATCTGTACCCATCTTACAAGTAGAGCTGGGATGGTAGGCACTTTCACCTTCTCTCGCGATAAAATCTAGAATTTCTTCATCTGTTTGAACGGCTGGACCCGGTGACAATTCTTTACCCATAAACGTACTCATAGCTTGAGTATCGATGATTTTTCTCGACAAACGAAGGGCTTCACACCATTCTTTCCTTTCATTTTCTGTAGAAAGATAGTTAAATAGAATACTGGGATATTCAAGTGGATCACCAGATTTTATTTGTATTCGACCCCTTACATCTGTCCCCATAGGTCCCACATGTAATTGGAAACCATGGCCCTCACTTGGCGCAGTACCGTCATAGCGAATGGCCAAAGGTAGGAAGTGGAACTGGAGATTGGGGTAGCTTACCAAGTCATTACTGCGGATAAAGCCGCCGGCTTCAAAATGATTAGTAGCGCCAATTCCTTTTTTTCTAAAAAGCCAATCAAATCCAATTTTTGGGGCTCGCCACGGATTCAAGGAAGGGTATAAGCTCACGGGCTTTTTACAGGCCCATTGTACATATACTTCTAAATGATCTTGCAGATTCTCACCAACTCCAGGAAGATCTTTTATGACCGGTATATCCAGTTTTTTTAAATGATCTGCACGACCAATTCCTGATAGTTGAAGTAGTTGAGGTGAATTGATCGCACCTCCACAGCATATGATTTCTTGAGCAAAGATCTTTTTTATTTTATTACCTTTTTTGAAAGCGACACCGATGGCTTTTTGGCCATCAAATAAGATACGCAAGACCATGGCTTGTGTAATGACTGTCAAGTTTTTACGATTTTTAACCGGATGAATATAGGCACGCGCTGCGTTGAGCCTACGCGAATTATAGATAGTTTGATCAAACCGTCCAAAGCCCTCTTGTTGAAATCCATTTACGTCATCAGTTAAGGGATAACCGGCTTCCTGTACGGACTTAAAAAAAGCATCAAATAGGGGATTTTCGCAAGTAGGGGTAGTAAGTTTTAAATTACCTTGATCTCCTCTATAATCATCACCTCCCATCAGGCGGGTTTCTACTTTTTTGAAATAGGGCAAACAATGTGCATAGTCCCAATGCTCAAGCCCTTTATCTCCAGCCCACTTTTCATAGTCCATGGCATTTCCTCGGATCCAAATCATTCCATTGATACAACTCGATCCTCCCAATACTTTCCCTCTAGGTTGCGCGATTTTACGATCATACATAAACGGTTCAGGATCGGATGTATAACCCCAATTATAATTATTACCTGTGAGTAGATAAGTAAGTGCTGCGGGCATATGTATTCGGAAATCCCACTTATAATCAGGTCTTCCTGCTTCGAGGACGAGTACGTTATTCGATGGATCTTCACTTAATCGATTGGCCAAGACGGCACCAGCAGATCCGCCACCGATAATGATATAATGGTAGGGCATGGAATCAGTTTGGCTTTTTAAGTTCATTTGTAAATTATTATGCGTTCAGTACGGTTCATAAAAGCGGCAGAAGAGTCAATGAGTATTTAGTAAATTTTTTGTAGATATAAAATGCTAGATAGCATTATTAGAACTCCATTATATTTTAGTTGAACTTTTCATTTCACATTTTTTTTCAACATAGTCATCAGGAAATTTGGCTTACCGTTGTAGGAACTTCAGTTTCTTTAATGCTACGAATACCTCCTTCAATATCAATCAACTGATGATAACCTCTTGATTTGAGTATCGAATTAAATATCATAGAGCGATAGCCTCCAAGACAGTGGATGTGATATTCGGTTTGTTTATCTAGTAATTCCAGATGATTATTAATGAAGTCTAATGGAATGTTTTGAGCACCATTGATTTGTTCTGCTTGGAATTCGCCAGGTTTACGAACATCTATTACATTTAGGGACTTCTTTGAGTATTGCTTTGAGAATGTTTCTGCTGAAATTGAAGTGATGGTTTCCACATCTTTACCCGCATGAACCCAAGCAGTAAACCCTCCTTCAAGATAGCCTAATGTATGATCATAGCCCACCCTTGACAGTCGGGTAATTACCTCTTTTTCCATTCCTTTACTTGCAATGAAAACAATAGGCTGATTCAAGTCATTTATCAAAGCACCTACCCAGGGAGCAAAACTTCCCTTGATGCCTATAAAAATGGCGTTGGGTATATGGCCTTGAGCAAATTCCTCTGGTCCTCGCGTATCCAATACAAGTGCCTTTTCATGTTCGACCAATGATTCAAGGAGGTCTATATCCAATGCAACCATTCCTTGTTTTAATACCCCATCGATACTTTTAATTCCTGATTTATTTAATTGTGCATTTTTTGCAAAATACTGGGGTGGAGGTAGGATGCCCTCAGTAACTTCTTTGATAAATTCTACTTTGGTCATGTCAGCCCTTAAGGCATAATTTGTCCTCTTTTGATTCCCTAAAAGATCTTGTGTTTCATTACTCATGTTTTTTCCACAGGCAGATCCTGCACCATGAGCAGGATAAATGATGATATCGTCTGGCAAAGGCATTATTTTATTTCGAAGACTTTCAAAGAGCATCCCGGCTAAATCTTCTTTCGTAAAGGAGGTTTTTATGGCCAGATCAGGACGTCCAACATCTCCAATAAATAAAGTATCACCAGTAAACAATGCATGGGCCTTCCCTTCTTCATTCCTTAGTAAATAGCAAGTGCTTTCTAGGGTATGACCTGGAGTATGTAAGGCTTGTAAGGTTACTTTCCCCAGATGGAAAACTTGATGATCTGTGGCCATAATGATGTCATAATCTGTATGAGCCTCAGGTCCATAGACTATGTCAGCTCCTGATTTATTTGCTAGATCTAGATGACCCGATAAAAAATCTGCATGAAAATGAGTTTCAAAAATATACTTAATTTTCGATTTTTCTTTTTTCACTTTCTCTAAATAAGGGTCAATTTCTCTTAATGGATCAATAATTGCCACCTCACCCTTACTTTCTACGTAGTAGGCCCCTTGCGCCAGACATCCTGTATAGATTTGTTCAATTTTCATATCATTTTATTAATTTCTTCGGGACTAATTACCTTCTTTTCTTAAGAACTCAATCGCTGCCGTTGAATCTTTAAAAAGAGTTTTTTCCATAGGTCCAGTAATCATTTTTTTTACAGTAAAGATTGCGTCTAAAGGAGGATGCAGCGAGTACCATAAAATTCTTATATTTTTTTCATTTAATTGCATTATGAGCCGTTTAATTCCCTTGATACCGCTACTATCTATATACTGAACAGTGCTTAAGTCTATTAATAACACATGACTATCAGGATTTGAGAGGATCATGTGCTGATTTATTTGCTGCTCAATTGATTCGATATTAATGGTAATTATAGGAGTATCAATTTTCAAAATGACTAGGGGATGATTTTTAGTAGTTTTGCTATTCTCAGTAGGGACTGGTAATGCTTCTCCCTTATCATCAAAGGGCTTGACTTGAATCTTAGGGAAGATAGATTTGTATACGAGTAGGAGTACATATAGGCCCATTCCAGAGGAAATACCCCATATCATCCCAAAGAATAGGGTAATAATAAGGGTAAAACTAAGCATAAAAAAATCAAGTAAATGCGTCCTTGACAGTTCATAAGGATATTTAAAATCAATTAAATTTCTGAGAGCCACCAAAATGATCGCGGCCAAAACAGGATAAGCCAGGAGCGCAAAAATATCTGTAAAAAAAAGTAAGGTCAATGCGATTAGGCAGGCGCTAATGACCCCCGAAAAAGGGGTTTGAGCTCCTGCGCTGAAATTTACTGCAGATCTCCCAAATCCACCGGTAACGGGAAAGCTCATGAAAAAAGCACCGATAAAATTAGCACTCCCTAAAGCGACCAATTCAGTATTTGCATTGACTATATGATCTTTTGACTGTAAGGCAAGGTTTTTACCTACTGAAAAAGATTCAATGAATGAAATCAGTGCGAGTGTGAGTGCCAAAGGCAAAAGGAGCGTCATCTGCCCTAGATCGATCTTTGGCAAATTGAAGCGTGGTAAGCCCATGGGAATTTCGCCAATGACATTGAGACCTGAAAGGTGCAGCTCTAAAAAATGAACCATCCCAATGGAAGTAAAAACGATGATTAATGTTCCCGGTAATTTTGGCGCCCACTTTTTAAAGGCATACAATAATAGAACGGAAAACAAACCTATAGATGCGGTTAATATATCGATATTTGCTAAATTAGTGACGATACTGATGAATAGGACGATGATATTTCCTTTTTCCATATCTATGCCTAATAAGGGCCCCAATTGATTCAGGCCTATTAAAATGGCAGCAGCAGAGGTAAATCCACTAATGATGGGTTTAGATAGTAATTGGGTTATGAATCCCATTCTCATAAAACCCAGAAAAGTCTGAATAATACCTACCATGAGGGTTAAAATGATTGCTAATTGGATGTATTCTTGGGATCCAATGACCGCCAATATCCCTAATCCGCTTGCGATAAGCAATGAATCCATAGCTGTGGGGCCAACTGAAAGTTGTCTAGACGACCCAAATAATGCATACATTATTTGAGGAGCGAGGGAGGCATACAAACCATAAATAACGGGTAGGCCTGCTATTAAGGCATAGGCCATACTTTGGGGAATTAACAAAACGCCCACCGTTAGTCCAGCAAAAATATCCCCTTTTAATTTAGTTGTAGAATAATCTTGAAGCCAACTTAGCGGTTTTAATATGGCCATTTAAGAAATGATAAATAGGGGTTGCATTGAATTTTAAAAGCTAAGTTAACCATTGTAAGGGGGATTAAGATTTGAAGGATGAGTCATTTGTCCAAATTCAAAATTTATGGTTCTCAGAATGTGATTTTGTATTCAGAGTACTGGAACTCAGCCCTCAAGTATTCGATTTCTCGATGTCTATTGGTACGATATGATTTTCTATGCAATGGTAATTTGATGGGCAAATGATCTGTAAACTTTAGATTTTCAATATAAGCGTAGGTGGGAGGGTGAAAGACCAATGATCCTAAAAAGGCAGCGTTATTTTCATCAAAATAATAGATCCATTCTTCTGCAGTTGAATGATTGCTATTTTCTTTAGGGTTATAGTTGGCTTTTATAGCATGAGCCTGCTGACCACTCCGTAAAATTACAGATCTAAGCGCAGTTAATACCGTACCTGCATCTAGTAGTTTAAAAGGCATACCTAATACATAGAGTGAACTCATGACTGTTTGCGTCGGGTCTTTTTCTGTAAGGATGTTGTTTTGAAATTGCCTTGCCCCATCTGGACTGTAAGTAATACGGTGATGAAGATCATTTTCTTCCCAGGTTATTTCAGCTGAAAATTGAGGGTAAAATTTATATCGATGAAGCTGAACGTTATCTTTTTCAATGCTACCGTCAGCAAAATAGAGGATTCCATGTTTGACATAAGTAAGATTTTTGATGCGCTGCCAAGTATCCAAACCACCTGCATTTTTAATGGTCTTTATGAGTACGGATTTAGCTTTCGAATCTTTTATCTGCTTAAAAGGATCGGTAACGGCATTTTCTTTTTCTAAAGGCTGACAACCCAAACTATAAATCAAGATAAGTATGAATACGTACTTTGCTAAAGGTCTTTTCATGTCGGGATGCCTATCATTTCCTTACTTTATTCAAAAATAATGATTTCTTTTGGATCTATAGTCAATTGAATGGGATCACCAGGTCGGTAGACCTTTACCTCATCAAATGCCATCAAATCGAGGTCCTGATGAACGGAAATCAATAACTTATGATTTCCTCCATTGAAGATGACTTCTTTTACGCAACCTTTGATCATTCCCTTAGAATTAATTTCTACATTTTCAATCCAAATTCCAGTCGAGCATTTGATGTTTAATAGTTCATGACTTTCACTTTCACTTAGAAGGTTTATAATCCCGAAAAGACGTGCAATTTGAGGAGTTTTTGGATATTGATAAACCTCACGAGGCTTTCCTTTTTGAGTGATCGATCCATTATCCAAAATCCATATTTCATCGGCGATTTCCATGGCATCTCGGGTGTCATGGGTCACCAAAATCACAGTGGTACCTGTTTTTTTTGCCAGTGATTTAGTTTCTATCAATAAATTTTGCTTTGTCAAAGGGTCAAGGTTACTGAATGGTTCATCCATCAAAATAACTTCCGGTTCATTTGCCAATGCCCTGGCAAAAGCAACCCGTTGTTTTTGCCCTCCAGATAGTTCTTGAGGATGTTGTGGTCTCAGTGATTCCAAACCGCACATTTCAATGAGCTGTTCAACTCTATTTTTTTTATAAACCTCTCCATATTCAAGTAGGGCATAGTTAAGATTCTCTTCTACGGACATATTTGGCTTCAACGCATAATCTTGGAAAACTAATTTTATTTCTTCATGACCCGCAATCAGTTTTTCTTTTGGTCCCTGAAGTTTTTTTTTGTTCAAATAAATAGATCCTGAATCAGATTCGATCAAGCCTGCAATTATTTTTAATAGGGTTGTTTTTCCTGAACCGCTCATTCCTACCAAAGATATGAGCGCACCTTTTTTAACAGTTCCAGAGATATGGTTGAGGACTTTTTTTTGACCAAATGACTTGGTGATGTTTTTTATTTGAATCAATGTATGGAATGATTTTTTTATATTAAACGATTCTTATAGAAAAAATTAATTGAGAGGTGAATATAAGCGATTTACATAAAATTGATGTCTGTAATTAGACTGATCACTTCGCTTTATAGAATTCAGAACAAATATTCATTCTAATGTCATTTAACACCATATGATATTTATTTATATTTTTGATAATTTATTTATAAGAAATAAACTACTCCCATAAGGCCTACAAGCCCTAAAACGATGGTATAGGGGAGTGCCATCCAAATCATTTTAACATAAGACAACCTTATGGCCGGTGCGAGTGCGGAGGTCAATAAAAACAGAAAGGCAGCTTGTCCATTGGGCGTTGCCACGCTAGGGAGGTTGGTTCCCGTATTAATGGCGATGGCCAAAGTTTCAAATTCTTTTCTAGTGATCAAACCTGAATCAAAGGCAGTCTTCACTTCGTTGATGTACACCGTAGCTACGAAAACGTTATCGCTGATCATAGATAATACGCCATTGGCGGCATAGAATAAGGCGGGTTGCATAGATTTATCTTGTTCCAAAACAGATTGTATAATGGGTTTGAATAAATGCAAATCGTGAATCATTCCTACGATGACAAAAAAGACCGCCAATAACGCAGTAAACGGTAAAGCCTCTTCAAACGCATGTCCGATGCGATGTTCGTCAGTAATGCCTGTTAAAGCAGTTTGCAACACAATTATAGTCAAACCTATGAGCCCTACGGGAGCAAGGTGAAAGGCCAAAGCCACAATTAGAAATACAGCAGAAATGGCTTGAATGATCAGGGCGTATTTTTCTCCTTTTGACCTATTATTATCTTCATCTATCAAAAAACTTTCGATGATGTTTTTTGCAAGTTTTGGTAATTTAGCTCCGAAACCAAACTTCCCACTCAACTCCAATAATACACAAGTCAACAGACCGGAAGCTAAAACTGGCAGGGTAATAGGAGCCATAGCATAAAAGAATTGCATAAAATCCCATCCTAGTTTTTCACCAATTAATAAATTTTGAGGTTCACCAACAATGGTACAAACACCACCCAAGGCGGTACCTACAGCTCCATGCATGACTAAACTTCTCAAAAAACTTCTAAATTGGTCTAATGTTTCCCCACTTAGTTCTTCCTTATCTAGAGTATTGCTTCCGCTGTAGTCACTTGGACTTGAGTGAACTGTATGATACACTTGGTAAAAACCAACAAAAACACTGATCAGCACTGCAGTGACCGTGAGGGCATCTAAAAAAGCACTTAAAAAAGCTGAGATAAAACAAAAAAGTAGGGATAGCACAATTTTAGAGCGTACTTTTATAAATATTTTACCAAAAATGAACATCAATAGAGGCTTCATAAAATAAATACCGGCAACCATAAACACCAATAGGAGAAGCACTTCTAAATTTCCCTCTATTTCATGGAATACTGTTTCAGGACTGGTCATTTTCATTAATACCACTTCCAGTGCGATCAAGCCTCCAGATTGGAGGGGATAACATTTAAGGGCCATGGCCAAAGTCAATATAAATTGACCAATAATGAGCCAGCCGGTAGCTGTGGGTCCTATGATCAAAAGCAAAAATGGATTGAGCACTAAAAAGGCTAAAATCGTTTTTTTATACCAATGGGGTGAGTTGCCTAAAAATGAGTTATATAGCTCCATATAAAATTATTTATTTACAAAATTGCAGTATAGATATCAATATGTAGGCGTTCTCTAAGCATCCTCCATTGTATTTTTCAAAGCAATATATATAGCGAATAAAGAAAATGCAAAATGTATCATCAGCAAATAGAATTTGATAGGAATTAATTTATTCAAATCGGTTAAGTTAAAAACAAAGTATTTAGGTCTCTCTGAAGGTCGTCTTATTTCTTGTTCCATCGAGTACAGTTTTACTCCTATGATGAAGTAAATCGATATTTTGTTCATCCTAGATAACTCATCCTATATATTGTTCCACTTTTGTCATCTGAGAGGAGTATTGAACCATCTTCAAGTACCAAAATATCCACGGGACGTCCCCAAGCAGTATTCGTGCTCTTATTTAAAAAACCTTCAACAAAAGTTTCGTAATGGATGCCAACGCCATTCTCCTCGGTGACAAGGGATAGTTTATGTCCCGTGTGGCCAGCATTTTTGGATCGGTTCCAACTGCCATGTTCAGGAATGATTATTTTATTTTTATAAGAAGGCGGAAACATATTTCCCGTGTAAAACTTAAGACCTAAAGGAGCAACATGTGGCCCTAAATTGAATGCTGGAGAGGTATAATTTTCACAACTTTTATCTTGACCAAATTCAGGATCTAATATGAGCCCAGCATGGCAATAAGGAAATCCAAAATGTTGACCTGCCGCACTGAGTCGATTCAATTCACAAGGAGGCAAGTCATCACCGAGTAAATCTCTACCATTATCCGTAAACCACATTTCTCCAGTTATTGGGTGCCAAGTTAAACCAACGGTATTCCGTACGCCTTTGGCCACTATCTCTCGATTGGTTCCATCGGCATCCATACTTATAATTGAGGCATAATAGGTATCATCCTTGGTTTCGCAAACATTACAAGGGGCACCTACGGGTACATATAATTTACCATCCGGCCCGAAAGCGATGTACTTCCATCCATGATGGCTGTCTTCAGGGAAGTCATTGTATATTAAAGTGGCTTTGGGATCATTTAAGTTATCTTCAATAGCATCATAGCGCCATAGCTTATCTATTTCAGCAACATACAGTGCGCCATCTTTGAAGGCAATGCCATTAGGCATGATTAAATCCTTGGCTATAGTATACAGCGTATCCGCTTTCATATCATTGTTTCTGTCTTGGAGGGCATAAACGGAACCATTGGCCTTATTGCCAACAAACA
>Ga0115562_1002705_pt1 | contig 12131 bp, 11 predicted proteins | sample COGITO_mtgs_1105_6_FD_87200 | JGI IMG/M metagenome (GOLD analysis project Ga0115562, IMG submission 87200) | Pelagic marine microbial communities from North Sea - COGITO_mtgs_110516 | ecosystem: Environmental > Aquatic > Marine > Epipelagic | place: Germany:Helgoland, sampling site Kabeltonne...
CTTGGGGGAGAAGGCATAGTTGGGCATCCATCCAGTAACGGTGATGTTGTGGTCGGCAACGATGTTTGGATCGGCAGTGGTGCGACGCTCATGTCCGGGGTCAACATTGGCGATGGCGCCGTGATTACCGCTAACGCCCATGTCATCTCAAATGTAGAGCCTTATGCAATCGTGGGTGGCAATCCGGCTAAGCACCTGAAGTTTAGGTTTGACGAACAAATCCGTAATCTCCTGTTGGAATTGCGTTGGTGGGATCTCGACTTGGCGATCATACGCGAGATCGCTCCAGAAATCAGCCAGCCGCCAGAAATCAAAAAACTTAGAAACCTAATACAGCGCTATGCAGGTGCCATCTGATAGCGTGGTGTGCCGTAAAGGGTTCAGAGCCCGCCAGTCACTACGTTCAAAAAACCGCCGTTTGTGGAACGACTCAATCCGAAAGCAGACTTTGGATCAAATTCGGCCAACGGCAACTAAGTCCCGCATTGCAGACATTAACGAGCGTTCCCCAATCCCCTCAATGCGCCTCTGCCCAATTCGCACCTTGCCCAGCATCCACGGCCAGTTTCACATCCAGCTTCACAGCCGGATCACTGGCGTTTTCCATCACGTCGCGTGCTGCCTTGATCAGATCATCGACCGCGCCCTCTTCGACCTCGAAGATCAGTTCGTCATGGACCTGCAACAGCATCTTGGCGGGCAGTCCGTCAATCGCGTCGGGCATCCGGATCATCGCGCGCCGGATCACATCGGCTGCCGTGCCTTGGATCGGTGCGTTGATCGCCGCACGTTTGGCAAAGCCCGCTTGCGGCCCCTTAGCCCCGATTTCTGGCGTGTTGATCTTGCGGCCAAATAACGTCTGGACATAGCCATTCTCTTTGGCGAAGGCGACAGTATCGTCCATGTATTTGCGAATGCCCGGGAAGCGTTCGAAATAGCGATCGATGAAACCCTGAGCCTCGCTGCGCGGAATGCGTAGATTGCGGGCCAGACCAAAGCCGGAAATGCCGTAAATCACACCAAAGTTGATCGCTTTCGCCTGACGTCGCACATCGGGTGTCATTTCATCCAACGGCACATCGAACATCTCGGACGCCGTCATCGCGTGAATGTCGATCCCGTCAAGAAACGCCTGTTTCAGCGCATCAATCTCGGCGATATGCGCTAGAATGCGCAATTCGATTTGAGAATAGTCGAGGCTGACAATCACCTTGCCAGCGTCAGCCACAAAGGCCTTGCGAATGCGGCGGCCTTCCTCGGATCGCACCGGAATGTTTTGTAAGTTCGGGTCAGTAGAGGCCAATCGCCCAGTGTTCGCACCAGCGATCGAATAAGATGTGTGCACGCGGCCAGTGTCTGGATTGATGTGCTCTTGCAGTGCATCGGTATAGGTCGATTTCAGCTTTGCAAGCTGGCGCCAGTCCAGAATACGGCGCGGCATGTCGTGCAAAGTGGCGAGGTCTTCCAGCACATCTGCGCCAGTAGAATACGCGCCAGTTTTGCCCGTGGATGGTTTCTTGCCATCAGGCATTTCCAAACCCATCTCGTCAAACAGGATTTCACCCAACTGCTTGGGCGAACCCACGTTAAAGGGCCGCCCAGCCATTTCCTGAATTTCCGCTTCCAGTCCCGCCATCTTTTGCGCGAAAGCATTAGACATCCGGCTTAGTGTGTCACGGTCCACCTTGATGCCGTTGCGTTCCATCTGCGCCAGTACGGGCACAAGGGGCCGTTCCATCGTTTCATAGACTGTCGTAACGCGGTTTACATGCAATTGGGGCTTAAACTGCTGCCATAAACGCAGCGTGATATCAGCATCCTCTGCCGCATATTTCACCGCGTCATCCACAGGGACACGGTCAAATGTGATCGCTGACTTACCGCTGCCCAGAAGAGGCTTAATCGGAATAGGCGTATGCCCCAGATACCGGTCGGACAGCGTATCCATCCCGTGGTTATGCTTGCCCGCATTCATCGCGTAAGACATCAACATCGTGTCATCAATCGGATCTACTGTTATATCCAGACGCGCGAAAATCTTGGTGTCATACTTCATGTTCTGACCGATCTTGATGACCGCAGGGTCCTCAAGCACGGGTTTGAGCATCGCGAGGCACTCTTCAAAGTCCATCTGTCCCTCGGCCAGATCATCCGATCCAAACAAGTCATCGGATGAAGCCGATTTATGGGTCAGTGGGATGTAGCATGCCTGCCCCGCCTCTACACAAAGCGAGATGCCGACCAAATCGGCAATCATGTCGTTTAGTCCCGTCGTTTCAGTATCAACGGCCACAAATCCACGCTCGCGGATGCGGTCGATCCACACCTGCAATGCAGCGGCATCGCGGACGCATTCGTAGGCATCGGGATCAAAACCAACAGCCTTTGGCGTTGCGACATCTGTGGCGGCAGGTGCTGCGACCTCAACCACAGGCGCTTCGACGCCCAGTTTGTCGGCAATCCGTTTAGTTACTGTGCGGAACTCCATTTCGGCAAGGAATGCCAACAGAACCTCTGGATCGGGATCACGGACCTCCAGATCATCAAGGCCAAAGTCCAGCGTCATGTCGCAATCCAGCTGAACCAGTTTCTTCGACAATTCAATCTGCGCGCGGTTTTCGATCAGCGTCTCGCGGCGCTTGGGTTGTTTGATCTCGCCCGCACGGTCCAGCAGGCTTTCCAGATCACCGTATTCATTGATCAAGAGCGCGGCTGTCTTGATCCCGATCCCCGGAGCACCCGGCACGTTATCCACACTATCGCCAGCCAAAGCCTGCACGTCCACCACACGCTCTGGCCCAACACCGAATTTCTCGACCACGCCATCACGGTCAATGCGTTTGTTCTTCATCGGGTCAAGCATGTCGACGCCATCCCCGACCAACTGCATCAAGTCCTTATCGGACGATACAATTGTCACACGCCCGCCCGCATCACGGCCCTGATGGGCAAGGGTGGCAATGATATCGTCGGCCTCAAAACCTTCGACCTCTTCACAGGCGATGTTGAAGGCCTTGGTTGCCACGCGTGTTAGTGGAATTTGCGGGCGCAAATCCTCTGGCATCGCTTCGCGGTTGGCTTTGTATAGGTCATACATATCGTTGCGAAACGTATGGCTGCCCTTGTCAAAAATCACCGCCACATGGGTCGCAGCATCTGCGCCGTTATTGCCCTCAACATAGCGCTGGAGCATGTTCACAAATCCGCTGACCGCACCGACAGGCAGTCCATCAGACTTGCGCGTCAGGGGGGGCAAGGCATGATAGGCACGGAAAATAAACGCCGAACCATCAATCAAATGCAGGTGACAGCCTTTACCGAATTTCGTTTCCATCAGAAGTCATCCCCAGATTGCTTGAGTACGGTTTTGCCATGATCCGTCTCATCCTTCCAGAGACCATCTGTTACCACAGAAAACTATGTGCGCATCTGGCGCATCTCCAGACGATCAATAACTGCGCTTTCACGGCCTATTGCCCGAACGAAACACAGGACCGATAGCTGGGGTAGTTCTCTAACGGGATCACCGGCAAAGGCATTTTGCAGGCGGCACGGCAAACGGAAGACACTAAACCTTGCCTTCGAATTCCTTGTGCACCAGCTTGGCATCGCAATAAGGGCATTCCACCCAGCCATGTTCATGCGGGATTTGCAGCCAAACGCGGGGATGACCCAACGCACCTTCCCCGCCATCACAGGCCACGCGCCAATCATGTACAATTTTTGTCTCTGGTGCCGGTGTTGACATGATTACTCTCATCTGGTTGCCGCGGACTGCGGTCCGCCTTAAGTCTGCACCAAGACATACCGCAGACGAGGGCAAGGGGAAAGACGGCATGAGCGACAACGCGATAGAAATTCAGGGCCTAAAAAAGACCTATGCCGCCACCGGGCGCAGCCCTGCGAAAGAAGCCCTGAAGGGGATCGATCTAAACATCCCGCGCGGGTCCATCTTTGGCCTGTTGGGACCGAACGGTGCTGGTAAGTCGACCTTGATCAACATCCTCGCAGGGCTTGTTGTGAAATCCGCAGGCAGCGTCAAAATCTGGGGCTTTGATCAAGACAAAAACCCGCGGCAGTCACGTGCCGCCATCGGGATCATGCCGCAAGAACCGCACCTTGATCCGTTCTTCACGCCCGCTGGATCGCTGGACGTGCAAGCGGGACTCTATGGGGTGCCAAAGAAGCAGCGCAAGACGGCGGAAATTCTTGAACTGATCGGGCTGACGGATAAAGCAGACGCCTACGCCCGCTCGCTCTCTGGCGGCATGCGGCGCAGGCTGCTCTTGGGCAAAGCACTTGTGCATTCGCCGCAAATCCTTGTCCTTGATGAACCCACCGCCGGGGTGGATATCGAGTTGCGTAATATGCTGTGGCAAAACGTGCGCAAATTGAACGAAGGCGGAATGACCATCATCCTCACAACACACTACCTCGAAGAAGCCGAAGAAATGTGCGACGACATCGCCATCATTAACCACGGCGAGGTGATTATCCGCGATAGCACGGCCAATCTACTTGGGCGGCTCGACAGCAAGACGCTCGTGATCACACCCGAAACCGAAGCTAATCTGCCCGCGTTGCCCGACACCATCACGGGGCAAAAGCACGCCGACGGTACACTGACCTTCACCTATCAAAGCGGGGTGACGCCTGCCGATCAAATCCTCTCGATCGTGCGCGATGCAGGGATCACGATCAAGGATGTCAAAACTGAAGAAGCCCACCTCGAAGATGTCTTTCTGTCACTCACATCCTCACGCTAAGCTTGGGCTTTCTTCGTCCAATCAAACTTTCGCCGAAGGCATCAAAATTCTTTCATTTTTGATCAGTCAGGCAGCATCCGTCCTAACTGGCGACCGCCTAGAATATGCATGTGGTAATGCGGCACATCCTGCACGCCGTGGACGCGGGTATTAGAAATACTCCGAAATCCCTTCTTAACGTCCATAATTTGGCACACCCCGGCCACGGCCTGCATAAAGCCCGCCTGTTCTTGCGCTGACGCATCGCGCGCAAAGTGATCAAGGCTGACATAAGCGCCCTTTGGGATGATCAGCACATGCACAGGCGCTTGCGGGGCAATATCTTCAAACGCCAAGGCGAAATCGTTCTCAAAGACGGTCTTGTTGGGGATTTCTCCGCGCAGAATTTTAGCAAAGATGTTCTGATCGTCGTAAGCGTAGTCCATGGGTTTCCTCAATCAACAAAGAGATGGGGGGTATCGGCAAGCGTTCGGGCAACATCTGGCGATACGCTCAGAAACTGTGCGAGCGCGTTTGCGTTTTCGTCAGACGTGGCTGATTCCTTGATCCGGGTCGTATGCGCGAATTTTGCATCACGGATGGCATCGCGTTCATAAAGCATATCGTGGCGGATCGTCGGCAGCAGCCGTGCAAAGGTCGTCTCGCTTGTTTGCGGGCCCGCAAAACCCACGCGCATGGCATGGCCAATCAGATAGTCATCGTCAAAGCCGCACTCGATCTCAAGCATGCGGACTGTTGCGCGATCTGCAAAGAAATCCGTCATCAGATCAAGGCTTGAGGTGTCCAGACAAATCACAAGTCGGTCACTGTCGTAGTGGTCAAACAGCATCCGCATCAACGCGCGCCGGTGCCGCCCACGCTTTTGCAAAGAGCTTTCAATCCCACCAAGATCCGGCAAATCGGTTTCATCTTCATTGAACAGATAAGCGATGGCCGGCACATTCGTATGATGCTGGATTGCTGCAACCAAGCGTTTGGCCACATGCCATTTCTTACAGGCGATAATCATCAGTTCACGGCTGCGGCCCAACGTCGTGTCATTTTCCCAAAACCGTGGCGCAAAGCGGCGACCGATGCGGCCACGTCCAGTAAGGAACTGAAACAGATTGCGCCCTTCATCCGAGATCACGAAATCCATTTTGTCACTGGCATAAAGCGCGCCAAGACGGTTGCGCAAATCCGCCGCCTCTGCACTGATCTTGCGGGCAAAGAGCGATCCTTGCCCCAGCAACAGGTCATAGTGATCATTATAAAACGTCACCGGCATCCCGTAGTCGGTGAACATCAAAAATGTCAGCGTCCGGTTCTCAATCTCGCGCGCTGGGACCAGATGGCGAACCAGGGTCTGAAAGAAGGTTTCATCCGGTATCCAAGTGGTGCGAAAGAAACGCATCACATCTCGGCGTTCCTTAGTAAATGTAAGGATGGCTTCGACCGTTTGACGGCGCAGACACCACCATTGGCTTCCGATCATTATTTGCAAATCCGCAGGGATCTTGCGGGTCATCTTGAAGCGCTTTTGCAGCTCTAGCGCAGTATAGAAGCGGCGCTTTTGCGTGCGCTCGTTAAAGAAATGGCGATAAACAAGCCGCTCTTCTCGAAAGCCGGTCTTGATCCAGTTGCTGTCGCAAAAATCATGGCTCTCGATGAAGTCGACATCGTTTTCGTCTAGCAATTGATGCGCAAACTCGGCTGATTTGATAGGCATACAATCGCCCGACACCATGTAGAAATGCGTCGCCCGCGTAAAGGTCGTCATTGCGGCCTCTACCGCATGCAGCGTTGCCTGCACCAAGCTCCATTCACCCCAACCACATTTTATGCGGCGATGAGAAAACACGACGTTGGGGTTGTCTTTGAGGGCCGATTGGATCGTTGCATAATCCTGCATGGACGATGATGCATCAAAGTGGATCGCAATAAAATCACCCGCCGCCGTCAACTGTTCCGCCTGCTGTATGATCACAGCCGGATTCTTGTGACAAAGCAGGATAAAGGCGACACGTGCCATCAGTGATTATAAGATCCTTATTGCGCTCAAATCTGTCATAACGCGAAGAGACATTGAAGTGACAGGGTTTCTTTGCTTTGAAAGAGCATAAGGATTGGCAGGAGAACACGCGTGGCGCATTTCCCAGGAACGTGGATGACCCAAAGCGAAAGCATGGTGTATCGGGTTGTACCCAAATGCGCCTGTTCGACCATTGGACAGATCATGTATTTTGCCGATCATGGCGCGTTTTTTGACGGTGATATCCATGATGCCAAAGCAGGGATCCACAAATGGGCGATGGATGACAGCAAACCGCTGATTACGTCCAATGTGACCGCCCACAAAAGCTATGCCTTTACTTGCGTGCGCAACCCATACACCCGCATCTTGTCGTCGTTTTTTGACAAAATATGCGGCGTACAGCGCAATGGAAGATACTATCGCGGCAATCTAGTGCCGTTGCTCATTCAGAAATACGGGATCGAGGTCGGCGACCCCGAAAGCGGGTTTGAATTTGACCAGATCAAGAGCTTCCGTCGCTTTTTGCTCTTTGCGCGCGATACTATCCGCTGGCGCCGCCCAATGGAGCCCGACATTCATTGGTCGGCCATGTCAGGCCATATATCGACCTTCATTGTGAATGGTGGGCGGTATGACAACATTTTTTGGACCGAGAAATTCAACGACGGGATGCAGGACGTCTTGAATGGAATTGAAACGGCGCATCCGGTCGATTTGGCCCAAATCCCGCGCTTTAACGAAAGCGAAGGTCACGGGCCCAAACGCGCACATCCGGTTGAAGACTATTTCGACGATTTGTCGATGCACATCGTCTACGAGATCTACAAAAAAGACTTTCGCATTTTTAGATATGACTTCGAAAATCCCGCCAATAAGATGCCCGTTGGTGAGATCGACCTTGATGAAGTCCATGCGAAACTAGGCTAGGCTTTGCGCCTTTGGCGCCGTGGTCAGGGGGCTGTCTGCCCCCTCGGCTTCGCCTCACCCCCGAAGGTTTTTTCGAACATGAGAATTTGAGGGTCGACAGCCCTTTTGATTGGCCTAACTGCTTGATTACAAGAAAGAAGGAATCTGGACGTGTCTGTTGTGCTGATCTTGGGAAGCGGGCCGAATGTTGTGACGTGTCGCGACTGGCCGCGCGCGCCATTTGATCGCATCGTCGCGATCAATAATGCGTGGGCTGTCCGTTCGGACTGGGATGACCTGATCCATCCCGATGATTTTCCTGCTGCGCGCATGCCCGTCGAGATCGCGGCCCATCAGCAGGTCGTGCGTGCATCGGATTATGTTCCTTTGCAGAATAGTCTGGGTGGTTTCGTCTATGCAGGCGGAACCATGGCTTTTACTGCGTCTTATTGGGCGCTTGCCGCGTTAAAGCCGCGTGTGATTGCCGTGCTGGGCTGTGACATGGTCTATGCGGGGGCAAAGAATACGCATTTTTATGGGACTGGCACTGCCGATCCCCTGCGTGAGGATGTCACCCTGCGTTCACTTGAGGCGAAGTCAGCGCGCCTGATGGCAATCGCGGCACGTCAAGGCTGTGCGATGGTGAACTTGTCCAGCGACGACAGTCGTCTCGTTTTTCCGCGAAGCACCCCGCAGAACGCCGCCGACGCCAAACCTCTCAGCTTAGATCAAGACATCATTGATGCGGCCTTGGCCGAAGAGGCTGGCCTGAACTACTACGTGCCTTCCGGCAAGTATTGGAAAGAGGAGAGCCGCTTTGACACCGCGGCGATAGATGCGCTTGATGCTTTGTGGCTTAGAGCAGTCCCTGCTGCTGGAAGAGCGTCTTGAGGTCAGCCTCTGGTCTTGCCCCGATGTGACTGATCACCTCGGATGCCGCAACATTGCCCATCTTGGCGCATGTTTCCAAGGCATACCCATGGGTGAGACCCCAAAGGAAGGCGCCCGCGAAGAGGTCGCCTGCACCCGTTGCATCCACGATATCTGTCGGCACTGCAGGTACATGCCAGTGATGGCCTTCCGCAAGAACATGAACACCATTTTCACTGTCCGTACAGGCCACGATTTCTACTTCTGACGCCGCCTGTGAGAGGGCCGCATCGAAATCATCTGTTTGATACATGGATCCCATTTCAGCACGGTTGCAAAACAGCAAATCCACATGATCGCGGACCATGTCGCGGAACGCATCGCGGTGGCGTTCGATGCAGAACGGATCAGAGAGTGTGATCGACACACGCCCCCCTGCCCCTTTGCAGGCCGCCACGGCCTTGGCAAAGGCGGCATGGCTCTCGGGGCCATCAAAACGATAGCCTTCCAGATAAATCCATTCGGCGTCTGCCATTTGCGCTTCGTCAATGTCGTCGGGTGACAGAAATTCGGTCACACCCAGATAGGTATTCATTGACCGTTCCCCATCGGGCGTCACGATCACAATGCAGCGGCCTGTTTCGGCCTCTTCAGTCTTGGGTGCCATCGCCGTTTCATAGCCCGCCCCCTGTGCGCGGAGGTCGTGGGCGAAAATCGCACCTAATTGGTCGTCCTTCACCTTGCCCACATAGGCGGTGCGCCCACCCAAATGCGCGATACCCGCAATCGTATTGGCGGCCGAACCACCGCTGACCTCTTTCGCGGGGCCAACACGGGAATACAGATCAACCGCGCGGTCCATGTCGATCAGCTGCATGATGCCTTTTTCGACACCCGCCTCGGCCAAAAACGCATCTTCCGCACGCGCCAAAACATCAACCATCGCATTGCCAATACCGACAACCTGATACTTTTTCATAGGTTCTTATCCTCAAACATACACAGATCGCGCACCAGACAGGCCGCGCATTTTGGTTTACGTGCCACACATGTGTAGCGGCCATGCAGGATCATCCAGTGATGCGCATGGAGTTGGAAATCGGCAGGGATGTGGTCCTCAATAGCGCGCTCTACTGCATCGACATCTTTGCCCGGTGCTACACCACTACGGTTACCAAATCGGAAAATGTGGGTATCGACCGCTTGTGCCGGTTGCCCCCACCACATGTTCAGCACCACGTTGGCAGTTTTGCGGCCCACGCCGGGCAGCGATTGCAGGGCGGCGCGCGAGTTGGGGACTTCACCGCCGTACTCATCGACCAGCATCTGGCTCATCTTGATGACGTTTTTGGCCTTATTGCGGTAAAGGCCGATTGTCTTGATATGCTCGGTCACGCCCTCTAGCCCAAGGTCCAGCATCTTTTGCGGCGTATCGGCTATCTTGAAGAGTTCACGGGTCGCTTTGTTTACGCCCGCATCAGTGGCCTGCGCTGAAAGAGCGACAGCCACGACCAGCGTGTAAACATTCACATGCTCCAACTCGCCCTTGGGCTCTGCCTCTGCGGCATGGAAGCGCGTGAAAATTTCGCGAATGGTATGATAATCAAGCTGTTTTGCCATGCAAACCCGTATGCCTTGAAGCCCCAAAGGGGGCAAGCGTCAGATCCGCAATTTTCGGGTCGCTCTGACGGTCGGATGCTCCTATTTTGAAACACATGGAACAGAACGAAACATATCACTACCAAGTCATGCGCCGCGCGATTGAAGCGATTGATGCGGCAGGCGACGAACATCAAACGTTGGCTGACATGGCCGCAGACATGAACATGAGCCCCGCGCACTTTCAGCGGCTCTTTTCGTCATGGGTTGGCGTGTCGCCAAAGCGGTATCAGCAGTATCTAACTTTGGCACATGCCAAGACGCTTTTGCGCGACCGTTTTACGACGTTGGAAACGGCGCATGCGGTCGGGCTTTCAGGCAGTGGCCGTCTCCACGATCTTTTTGTGCGGTGGGAGGCGATGAGCCCCGGCGACTATGCCCGTGATGGCACTGATCTGACGATCTTTTGGGGTTGGTTTGAAAGCCATTTTGGTCCGGCCCTCGTTATGGGAACCGACCGCGGCATCTGCGGACTTGCCTTTGCGTCTGAGGCTGGCCCCGAACCGGCCATGGCAGACCTCAAGTCACGTTGGCCAAAAGCCACTTTTGTTGAAGACCCTAGCTTTCTGCGTCCATGGGCGACGGCCGCCTTGGGGATGACGGGCGAGACGCAGTTACACATGATCGGGGCACCGTTCCAGTTGAAGGTATGGGAAGCGTTGCTGACCATCCCCTCTGGGCATGTCACGACATATTCCGAAATCGCGCAATCAATTGGGAGCCCCAAAGCCGTTCGCGCCGTTGGAACAGCCGTCGGGCGCAACCCTGTAAGCTGGTTGATCCCTTGCCATCGCGCCTTGCGCAAATCAGGGGCATTGGGCGGCTATCATTGGGGGCTTACGGTCAAGCGCGCCATGCTGGCATGGGAGTCCGCGCGAGCAGATGCGCAGGGTGATGCGCTGTAAAGTAGGCAATTCCTTGCTGGCCGCGACGCCGTTATTGGATATCATGGGATAAATGGGCATAAGCTGACCCATCGAACAGGTGCAATTTGCGCACCCATATCAAATGGAACCATGACCATGAAAATTACGAAATTACCTCTTGTTGTCGCTGCAGCTTCGCTGACTTTTGTCGCAGCCTGTGACACGACTGGCCCGAACCAGATGCAAAACACGCAACAAGGCGCACTGATCGGCGCGGGTGCCGGTGCACTGCTGGGTGCTATCACAAACAACGACGGCACAGTGCGCGAGCGCAACCAAGCCGCTTTGATTGGTGCTGCTTTGGGTGCGGGCGTCGGGGCTGGCGTCGGCAACTCGCTTGACCGTCAGGCAGAAGAACTGCGCCGCGCATTGCGCAGCGACGTGGGTGTGTCCAACAACGGCAACAACCTTGTCGTTGTGTTGAGCCAAGATCTTTTGTTCGCGACCAACAGCACGCAAGTGTCTGGCACATCGCAGAACGAATTGCGGATCGTCGCCAACTCGCTCAACCAATATCCAAACACGACTGTGAACGTGATTGGTCATACCGACAACGTGGGCGACGCAAGCTTCAACCAAGGCCTGTCAGAGCGTCGCGCACAAGCCGTGGCGTCAATCCTGCGCGGTGGTGGTGTCTCGGGCAACCGGATCCGGTCTATTGGTGCAGGCGAGAACAATCCGATTGCGTCAAACCTGAACGCCTCTGGCCGCCAGATGAACCGCCGGGTTGAGATTGTGATTACGCCAAACTAAAGGCGCCACAACGACTTACAAACGAAGGGGCTGCGAAACCGCAGTCCCTTTTTTGTTGTTAGCCGCCTATTTTGGTCATATCATTTGACCAATACAAAGCGATTGAACTCATGCCTTTTGAACCCGTTCAGCAAGAAAAACTATCTCACAGCGTGATCCGCCAGATTGAGGGACTGATCCTGCGCGGCATATTACGACCGGGTGAAAGACTTCCGTCCGAGCGCGAATTGAGCGAAC
>Ga0115562_1002708_pt1 | contig 12128 bp, 11 predicted proteins | sample COGITO_mtgs_1105_6_FD_87200 | JGI IMG/M metagenome (GOLD analysis project Ga0115562, IMG submission 87200) | Pelagic marine microbial communities from North Sea - COGITO_mtgs_110516 | ecosystem: Environmental > Aquatic > Marine > Epipelagic | place: Germany:Helgoland, sampling site Kabeltonne...
GGCGATACCGACGCGATGGAATACTTGGCGCGTGAAGCCCCCAAGGCGGTCTATGAGTTGGAGCATTACGGTGTGCCATTCAGCCGGACCGAAGAGGGTAAGATTTACCAACGCCCCTTTGGCGGCCACACTACCGAATTTGGCGAAGGCCCGCCTGTGCAGCGCACCTGTGCTGCTGCCGACCGCACCGGTCACGCGATCTTGCACACGCTATATGGCCAGTCGCTGAAACAGCAGGCTGAGTTCTATATCGAATATTTCGCGCTTGATCTGATCATGTCTGACGATGGCATATGTCAGGGCGTCATCGCATGGAAGCTGGACGACGGCACGATGCACGTCTTTAACGCCAAGACAGTTGTTCTGGCGACCGGTGGCTATGGCCGCGCCTATTTCTCCGCCACATCCGCCCACACCTGTACCGGTGATGGTGGTGGTATGGTCGCCCGTCAGGGACTGCCTTTGCAAGATATGGAGTTCGTCCAGTTTCACCCCACCGGTATCTACGGCGCTGGCTGCCTGATCACCGAAGGTGCGCGTGGCGAGGGTGGTTATCTGACCAACTCTGAAGGTGAGCGGTTCATGGAGCGTTACGCGCCGAACTACAAAGATCTTGCCCCGCGCGACTATGTCAGTCGCTGCATGACGATGGAAATTCGCGAAGGGCGTGGTGTGGGCGCGAATGGCGATCACATTCACCTGAACCTTAATCACCTGCCGAAAGAGGCGTTGGCCGAACGTCTGCCGGGTATCTCGGAAAGCGCGCGTATCTTCGCGGGCGTCGATGTGACGAAAGAAGCGATCCCCGTCTTGCCGACCGTACACTACAACATGGGCGGTATTCCGACGAACTATTTCGGTGAGGTACTAAACCCCACCAAGAAGGATCCCAACGCTGTTGTTCCCGGCCTGATGGCTGTGGGTGAAGCGGGCTGTGCCTCTGTGCATGGCGCGAACCGTTTGGGCTCGAACAGCCTGATCGACCTTGTAGTCTTTGGCCGTGCTGCGGCGATCCGCGCGGGTGAAGTTGTAGATCGTGACGCGCCGAACCCGACCCTGAACCAAGCCTCTGTCGATGCGTGTTTTGATCGTTTCGATGGTTTGCGCCATGCAAAAGGCACCGTTGGCACTGCCGAGCTGCGCCTTGAAATGCAAAAGGCGATGCAGGCAGACGCGGCAGTGTTCCGCACCGACAAGACGCTCGCCGAAGGTGTTGAAAAGATGACAGCGATTGCGGGCAAGATGGATGATCTGTCCGTCACCGACCGCAGCCTTGTTTGGAACAGCGACCTGATGGAAACGCTGGAACTGACCAACCTGATGCCCAACGCGCTTGCCACTATTGTGGGCGCTGAGGCGCGCAAAGAAAGCCGTGGCGCGCATGCGCATGAAGATTACGCAACGCGCGATGACGAAAAATGGCGGGTCCACACGATCAGCCATGTCGATGGTGCAAAGGTAAAGCTGAGCTATCGCCCAGTCATCACCACAGGACTGACCACAGAGGCTGAAGGCGGCATTTCCGAAGACCGGATCGCACCGAAAGAGCGGACATTCTGATGCGTTTGCTGATTACACTTGGCGTCGCAGGCGCGCTGTTGGCCGGTTGCATGCAGGACCTTGGTCCCGCAGGTGACATGCTGGCGCGTGACGCGGCAAAGAATGTGGTTAACAGTGCAGTGCAAACCCGCTTTCCCGGCATAGATGCGCGCCCACTGACAGATTGCATTATCGACAATGCATCCTCGTCCGAGATTATCCAGATCGCGGAAAGTGCATTGGTCGGAACAAGCCAGGCAACCACAAACCTGATCGTTGATATTGCGGAGCGTCCAGAGACTGTGCGCTGTACTGTCAACAATTCATTGGGGCTGAACTTATGATAAGGCTTGCGATTGTGACGAGTGTTGTCCTTGCTGCTGCCTGCACGCCGATGTCGCCCGAACGGGCGGCAGAGCGCTGTGAAGAACGCGCCCGTGCGGCCCAAGGGCCGGAGGTCGGGTTGACGCTCGGGGCCAACAGCGAAAGTGGACCGTTTGCCAGTGGCAGCTTTGGGATCAGCTCTGACGCGATCCGAGGACTCGACCCTCTGGCTGTATATGAAAGCTGTGTGATGAATTTGACAGGCGAGCCGCCGATCAGGCCCGCCCGTTTGCGGGCCATGTAAGAATATTGGGGCGCAAGCCCTGACGGAAGGAACGAAAAATGGTACAACTGACACTTCCCAAAAACTCCCGCATGACGGTGGGGAAAACCTGGCCTAAGCCGGAGGGCGCGACAAACCTGCGTAAGGTGCAGATCTATCGCTGGAATCCAGACGACGGAAAGAACCCGCAGTTGGATACCTATTTCTTGGATATGGATTCTTGCGGCCCGATGGTTCTGGACGCGCTGATCAAGATCAAGAACGAAATTGATCCAACGCTGACCTTCCGGCGCTCTTGCCGCGAAGGGATCTGCGGGTCTTGTGCGATGAACATCGACGGCATCAATACTCTGGCCTGCATCTATGGGATGGATGAGGTTAAGGGTGACATCAAGATCTACCCGCTGCCGCATATGCCAGTGATCAAGGATCTCATCCCTGATCTGACGCACTTCTATGCACAGCACGCCTCCGTCATGCCGTGGCTCGAAACAAAGACAAACCGTCCGGCCAAAGAGTGGAAACAGTCTGTCGATGACCGCAAGAAACTGGATGGGCTTTATGAATGCGTCATGTGCGCATGCTGCTCGACGTCCTGCCCTTCATATTGGTGGAACGGTGACCGGTATCTGGGGCCAGCCGCCCTTCTTCATGCCTACCGTTGGATCATTGATAGCCGTGACGAAGCGACGGGCGAGCGTTTGGACGAGCTGGAAGATCCGTTCAAGCTTTACCGTTGCCACACGATCATGAACTGCGCCAAGACCTGCCCCAAGGGGCTGAATCCGGCAAAAGCAATTGCACATATCAAAGGCATGATGGTCGAGCGCGTGGTCTGAAACTGACGTCGCCTAGATCAAAGAGGGGGGCTGTCTGCCCCCCGCTGACGCTCCCCCCGAGGATATTTTCGGGCCAACAATAGGACAAAGGGCTCGCCATTTGCAGACGAGCCCTTCCGGTCATTACCGGCCACGGCCATTGGCGTCCCCGCCTGTACCGCTTCATAAGCTTCTGACACCAAAGTTAATTCTTCGTTATTATTGGCCCGGAAATATCCTGGGGGAGACCCTTCAGGGTCGGGGGCAAAGCCCCCTTTCGGCGCTCTAGGCAAATGCGGCTGTAAGTGCGATCTCAACCATATCTCCAAAAGACCGTTCGCGATCCTCGGCGGGAAGCGCTTCGTGGGTGATCAGGTGATCGCTGACCGTCAGCACTGCCAAGGCGCGGCGTCCATGCCGCGCTGCGAGATTGTAAAGCTCGGCTGCTTCCATTTCGACCCCAAGTACTCCGTGACGCATCATCTGTTCGTTCAGGTCGGGGCGTTCATCATAAAACACATCAGAGGAATATATACCGCCGACGTGGGTGGGGACGCCTTTCGCACGTGCTGCATCATGTGCTGCAGCAAGCAAGCCGTAATCGGCGCAGGGTGCAAAGTTCAATTCCTTAAATATGCCACGCGACGGCGTGGAGAGCGTTGATGCTGTCATCGCCAGGATCACATCGCGGATACCCACGCTCTTTTGCATCCCCCCGCAAGAGCCGATACGGATCAGTGTTTGAACGTCGTAATCTGAAATCAATTCGTTGGCATAGATGGAGAGCGACGGCATCCCCATGCCAGATCCTTGGATCGTGACCGGGTGGCCATTCCATGTTCCAGTGAACCCGAGCATACCGCGCACTTCGTTGATGCAGCGGGCGTCTTTCAAGAACGTCTCGGCCGCCCATTTAGCCCGGTATGGATCACCGGGCATTAGGACGGTTGGGGCGATGTCGCTTTTTTCAGCACCGATATGGATTGTCATGCGAGACCTCTTTTCATGTTGAGGTCCAGCTTAGAGTCTCCGGGTCAGCGGGGAAAGCTAGATTTCCATGTCATCCGGTGTAGTGCCACTTGCGATTGCCGACTTAAACCAATCCGGTTGACGCCCTTTGCCCGTCCAAGTTTGATTGCTGTCTGCCGGGTTCTTGTATTTCGGGGCAGAGGCTGTCTTTGGACCAGGTTTCGTTTTGCGTGTTTTGCGTGCCGGTGCATCACCAGTAATTTCGGCTAGTGAAAATCCGTGTGCCGCTGCGGCTTTTTCGGCTGCGGCCAATGCAGCCTTTTTGTCTTTTTCAGCTAGTTTCGCCAACGCTTTGTCGATATTGGTTTTGAGCTTTTCAAGCTCTTTGCGCGTCATTGATTTAAGATCAGTCTTCATACTTAATACTCCAATTCACCTTTTTTGAAGTATCATGCATTCCCTAATGCATCACGATGAAACCCTAACACACTATACTAAAGCATAACTTCCGCCGATTACTCGGCCGCGACTGAGCGGGGATCGACGAGTTCGACAATGTCACCCATGATTTTATTCAATTCAAAATCTTTGGGGGTATAAACCCGTGCAACGCCCATTGCGCGCAATTCGGCGGCGTCGTCTTCAGGAATAATGCCGCCTGCGATGACGGGGATATGGGTAATTCCTGCGGCATTGAGCCGTGTCATGACATCGCGGACGAGTGGAATGTGGGAGCCCGATAGAATTGACAGCCCAATAACATGTACGTCGCCATTTTGTGCGGCTGTCACGATCTCTTCTGGCGTCAGACGAATACCTTCGTAGTCAATCTCCATCCCACAATCACGCGCCCGTGCCGCAATTTGCTCGGCCCCGTTTGAGTGTCCATCCAGCCCCGGCTTGCCGACCAGGAACTTGAGCCGTCGGCCTAGGGCGGCGCTGACCAGATCAACCTGTTCACGCAAATCCTCGAGCCCCTCTGTGCGGTTGGACGGATTGCTGCTCACGCCTGTTGGGGCGCGGTATTGTCCAAAGACGCTGCGGATCACGTCTGACCATTCGCCTGTGGTGACACCTGCGCGGGCGCATACGATCGATGGTGGCATGATGTTGCTGCCGTCTTGGGCGGCAGCGCGAAGTGCTGCGAGGGCGTCTTTTACCGCTGCGCTGTCGCGGTTGGCCTTCCATGCGTTGAGGCGGCGCAGTTGGTCTGCTTCCGCCTCTGGGTCGGATATCATGATCGCGTCATCGCCTGCGGTCAGAGGCGAAGGTTCACCCGCCTGCCATTTGTTAACGCCAACGACGATTGTATCGCCTCTCTCAATTCCGCCAATCCGCGCGGCATTACTTTCGACCAAGCGCGATTTCATATAGGCAATTGCGCCAACAGCGCCGCCCATGCCGTCAATTTGCGCCAATTCTGCGCGCGCCCCGTCTTTGAGCTCATTTACCTTGCGATCAATTGCGGGGTTGCCGTCGAATAGATCATCGAATTCCAGCAGATCGGTTTCATAGGCTAAAATCTGTTGCATCCGCAGTGACCATTGCTGGTCCCATGGGCGGGGCAGACCGAGCGCTTCATTCCATGCAGGCAATTGCACAGCGCGGGCGCGGGCATTTTTGGAAAGCGTGACCGCGAGTGTTTCTAACAGAATACGGTAGACGTTATTTTCGGGTTGCTGTTCGGTTAGTCCAAGCGAATTGACTTGCACACCGTAGCGGAAGCGGCGGTATTTGGCATCTTCGACGCCATAGCGCGTGGCGCAAATTTCGTCCCACAATTCGACAAAGGCCCGCATTTTGCAAAGCTCGGTCACGAAACGAATACCGGCGTTCACGAAAAACGAAATGCGCCCCACCATTGCTGGGAAATGTTCGGCAGGCACTTTGCCTTTAAGATCGTCCAAGACGGCGGTTGCGGTGGCGAGTGCGAATGCCAATTCTTCTTCCGGCGTCGCCCCTGCTTCTTGGAGGTGGTAGGAACACACATTCATCGGGTTCCATTTGGGCAGATGTTCGCGGGTATAGGCGGCAACATCGGTGATCATCCGCAGGGACGGTTCAGGCGGGCAGATGTAAGTGCCGCGCGAGAGATACTCTTTGATGATGTCGTTCTGAACAGTGCCTTGCAACGCGCTGACGTCGGCACCTTGTTCTTCGGCCACGACAATATAAAGCGACAGCAACCACGGGGCAGTCGCGTTGATCGTCATGGACGTGTTCATCTGATCCAGCGGGATGTCGTCAAACAGGGCGCGCATATCGCCGAGGTGGCTGACTGGCACACCCACTTTGCCAACTTCGCCTTTGGCGAGGATATGATCGCTGTCGTATCCTGTCTGCGTCGGCAGATCGAAAGCCACGGAAAGACCTGTCTGACCTTTGGCAAGGTTACCGCGATAGAGCGCATTTGATGCCTTGGCGGTCGAGTGGCCAGCATATGTCCGAAACAGCCAAGGGCGATCTTTCTGCGGTTGCGACATGTACGGCTCTCCTGAATCAGTTTGCGTAATTAAATTACACGAGTTGCTATTTATCGGACATTTTATGGCGCTGTCAATTCGCTGCATTGCGGCATGACGGGATTTACGCGGGGGCAGTTCCCTGTCACCTTCCCGTTATGACGCAAACCGTTTCTCTGCCACTTTGGGCATTTGTTCTTATGGTCCTGTTCGCCGCAGTGACCTTTGCGTCGCATTTCTTATTCCCGTCTGTACGTTGGTTTTTTCGCAAACGTGCGGAGCGCGTGATCGCGAAGGTCAACCAACGCCTGCAGCGCCCGATTGAGCCGTTCAAGCTGGCGCGCCGTTACGACATGATTCAACGGCTGATCTATGACCCAGAGGTGACGCAGGCAATTGTCGAACACGCGCATAAGGAAAAGATACCCGAGAACGTCGCCTTTGAGCAGGCGCGCCGCTATGCCCGTGAGATCGTGCCGGGGTTTTCAGCCACTGCGTATTTCAGTGTTGGCATTAGGTTGGCGCGGTGGCTTTCGAAATCGCTCTATCGGATCAAGCTGGGGACTTTTGACCGCAAGCGTCTCGAGAAAATTGACCCCGATGCGGCCGTGGTCTTTGTGATCAACCACCGCAGCAATATGGACTATGTGCTGGTTACCTATCTGGCGGCGACTGCGGGAACCCTATCTTATGCGGTTGGCGAATGGGCACGGGTTTGGCCGCTTTCGCCGATTATTCGTGCAATGGGTGCTTACTTTATCCGCCGCCGATCCCGTGGGAACTTATACCGCAAAGTCCTTGCCCGCTATGTGCAGATGGCGACACGCGGCGGGGTCAGTCAGGCGGTGTTTCCCGAGGGCGGGCTAAGCTTGAATGGATTGCTTGCGCCGCCACGCATGGGGCTTTTGAATTACATCGTGGATGACTTCGATCCGGAGGCACGTGAAGTTATCTTTGTTCCTGTCGCTGTGAACTATGACCGTGTGCTTGAAGATACGATCCTGATTGCCGCCGACAAATCAGGCACCCGAAAATTCAAGCCGCGTTTGACAGGTATTCTTTGGCGTGTCGCCCGTCATGTCGGATTACGTCTGACCGGCCGGTTCCGTGGATTTGGTGTGGCCTCGGTGAGTTTTGGTGAACCGCTTGAGCTGTCCAAGTTCCGTGTCGACGATGCCGATGACATGACAGAAAAACTTGCACATGAGCTTATGCAAAGGATTGCCAATGTCACACCAGTGGTTGGTATGCCTTTGGTCGCGCGCCACATCTTGCAGGCGGAGCCGGTGCAATTGTCTGATCTCGAGGCGTCTGTTGCCGCGTCCATCTTCGTGCTGAAGGAACGGAAACTGCCATGTCCAAGAAGGGCAGCGAGTGAAGTTGTGGATGATGCGCTAAGCCGGATGCGTGCGCGTGAATTGGTGATCGAATCTGAAGGCGCAATTGCTGTGACCGAAAAAGGCAAAGACATTCTGACCTTCTACGCCAACTCTATTGCGCATCATTTTGATGCGGGCGCAGCAAATTCAGACGAAATTTCTGCAGTTGCAGAGTAATTAAATTACAAAAATTCTCTTATTTTGGTTGCAAAGTTACTTTTCCATGGCGTATTTAATCGTCAACAGCATCGATTCTGCGGTGCGGCAACACGAAAAACTTGAGTGATGGAGACTGAGATGGCCCTCGACCAAACTGCTTACACGGCACCCGAGAAAGACCTGTATGAAGTCGGTGAGATGCCACCCTTGGGCTATGTGCCGGCGCAGATGCACGCGTGGACCATTCGGCGTGAACGGCACGGTGAACCTGACAAGGCATTCCAGCTTGAAGTTGTGGACTGCCCCAAGCCTGACAGCAACGAAGTGCTTGTTTTGGTTATGGCGGCCGGCGTGAACTATAACGGTGTGTGGGCCGGTCTGGGCATTCCGATCAGCCCGTTTGATGTACACAAGGCCGACTTTCATATTGCAGGGTCAGACGCTGCCGGGATCGTTTGGGCTGTTGGTGACAAGGTAAAGCGTTGGAAGGTTGGCGATGAAGTCGTCATCCACTGCAACCAAGATGATGGCGACGATGAGCACTGTAATGGTGGCGACCCGATGTATTCTCAAAGTCAGCGGATTTGGGGCTACGAAACACCCGATGGTTCGTTTGCGCAATTCACTTGCGTGCAGTCACAGCAGTTGATGCACCGACCGCAGCACCTGACTTGGGAAGAGAGTGCCTGTTACACGCTGACGCTTGCAACTGCATACCGGATGCTTTTTGGCCACGAACCACATGACCTTAAGCCAGGTCAGAACGTATTAGTTTGGGGCGCGTCAGGTGGTCTTGGTTCTTATGCGATCCAATTGATCAACACGGCAGGCGCCAATGCGATTGGTGTTATCAGTGACGAAAGCAAGCGGGATTTTGTGATGTCGCTGGGCGCGAAGGGTGTCATCAACCGCAATGATTTCAATTGCTGGGGTCAACTGCCGACCGTGAACACGCCAGAGTACAACACCTGGCTGAAAGAGGCGCGCAAGTTTGGCAAGGCGATTTGGGAGATTACTGGCAAAGGCGTTAACGTCGACATGGTGTTTGAGCATCCAGGTGAGGCTACATTCCCGGTTTCTTCGCTGGTTTGTAAAAAGGGTGGCATGGTTGTGATTTGTGCAGGCACCACGGGTTTTAATTGTACCTTTGATGTCCGCTACATGTGGATGCATCAAAAGCGCTTGCAAGGTAGCCACTTTGCCCACCTGGCGCAGGCGAGTGCTGCGAACAAATTGATGCTGGAGCAGCGTTTGGACCCATGCATGTCAGAATGCTTTGAATGGGGTGCCATTCCGGCGGCTCATACGAAAATGCGTAATAATGAACACAAGCCAGGTAACATGGCGGTCTTGGTTCAAGCCCCGAAAATGGGCCTGCGGACCTTTGAAGATACGCTTGAGGCATCACGCAACATTTGATCCTGACAGAAAATTCCCAAGTGGGGCGTAGCTGGTGACAGCTGCGCCCTTTTTGCTACCGGCGGTTTCGGTGTCCAGAAAACCTGTTTGATTCTACGAAATATGTTATACACGCATAGGTTGTTAATCATTCATTAATAAAATATGGCGACGGTGACACATGGGACGAGATTGGATCATCGACGTGCTGGCCGATCTGCGCAGTTTTGCGCGCGAGAATGATATGCCGCTCTTGATGGCTCATCTGGAAGAGGCCGGGCTTGTCGCGGCTGTGGAGATTGCATCTCATCCCGAAGAGCAGTTGCACAGAATTCCAAACGAAGACGAAATCGGATCAGGTATTCCAACACGTCTGGATGCATCGCGAAGACCCTAATATAGCGGCGCGCTGATGCGAATGCGCTAGCAGCCTCTGGGCTCTGCAGCTAAAGTCCCGCCATGAACGCACCTTCCATTACATTCTCTGAAGATCAGGCCGAGGCTTGGGACAACGTGGCCGCCGCTTTGCGGCAATCGGGGATTGATCTGGAAGATAGCCTGCTCCAGCCGCCGCAGTCTGATACCTCGTCTGTGATGGCCGTGATTGGCAAGGCTGGGTCTGGCAAGACGATGCTGTTGGCCAAGCTGTACCACGCCCTCGAGGAAGCTGGCGTTGACGTTATCTCTGGCGATTGGGAAGGCCGCAAACGTAAAGACAGACGGACATTGGCCATTCTTGCCCCGACGAACAAGGCGGCCAGTGTCTTGCGCAACCACGGTGTGCCCGCGACAACGATCCACCGTATCCTTTATACGCCTGTCTATGATCCTGAATATGAAAAAGTGGCTGAGTGGCTTGCCGGACAAGGCGAAAAACCAGAGATTGAAGGCCTGACCGAGGTCGCATTGGACCGGGCCTTTGCATCTTATCAGGTGCATAAATCGGTGCCCGCCGCCCTCGCCGCTGCGGGTCTGCGTGGCAGTGACTTCATCACCGGCTGGAAGCGGCGCGAAGAGGCGCTGGACATCGGCTTTGTCGATGAAAGCTCGATGCTGGATGAAAAGCAGTTCGAAGATCTCAAAGAGATTTTTCCGACCCTATTGCTGTTTGGTGATCCCGCCCAGTTGCCCCCTGTCCAATCATCTGGCGGCATGGTGTTTGAGACTCTGCCAGCGCCGCGTGTCCTGACCCTCAACCGGATACACCGGCAGGATGCAGGCAACCCTATTCTTGACTTGGCCCATGCACTTGCTGATCCGCAGCTGGATTTCTACGCGTTTGAGCGGATGATCGAAGAAGCCTCAAAAGAGGATGAGCGTGTTGTAATGGCCCAGCGGGTCGAAGCGGATTTGATGGCTCGGTCGCCTTGTCTTGTGTGGCGTAATGCGACACGCATTCGCCTGATCCATGCCTTCCGCGCAGCCTTTGATGCACCCAGTGACGAGTTGCTAGCAGGCGAGCCGCTGATTTGTGATGGCATTGAATTGCCGCTCAAGCACCGTAAGAAGCGCCTTGATCTAGAGGCGCGCGGCCTGATCAAAGGCGCGCAGGTCATCTACCTTGGACCTGGCCGCAAACCGGGGTTTTCGCGTTTGCATGTGATGGGGGCCGAAGACCCGCAGGTGAGTGCGGCCAGTATCGTGAAGATTGAGCAGGAGGGCGATGAGGAGCCGTTTATCCCCTTCGCCGCCCGCATGGGTGCCACGTTCCTGCATGGCGCGGCAGTCACGATCCACAAGGCGCAAGGATCACAGTGGGACACCGTGCAGGTCTTTGCCCCCGATATTTACGCCGCGTCGCGCATGGGGCGCGTCGAGGCGGGGCAGCCGCTTTGGAAACGTTTAGCTTACGTTGCAATAACCCGTGCCGAAAGGCAGTTGCGTTGGGTCGTGCGTAACCGTTTAGCACGACCGCAAGGCGTCTTGCGCGTTGATGACTTAGAGGTGCCCGCAGCACCGTTGGAACTGAGGAGCGAAGAGATATGAAATCAATCATCGTCACAGGGGCCAGCAGCGGTATTGGTCGGGTCACGGCAGAGCATTTCCTTGAGCATGGCTGGCGGGTGGGGCTAATCGCCCGCCGCGCGGATGCGCTGGCAGAAGTCACCCATGAAAATGCGGTTCTAATGCCCTGCGATGTGACTGATGAGGCGGCGGTGGACGCCGCCTTTGCAAGCTTTGGCCATATTGATGTGCTGTTTAACAATGCGGGTATGTTCGGCCCCCAGACAACCATTGACCAGATCGCTTTAGACGACTGGAAGCAGGTCGTTGATGTGAACCTGACGGGCATGTTTCTTTGCGCACGCGCAGCCTTTCGTCAAATGCGCGGGCAGACCCCGCAAGGCGGGCGGATCATTAACAACGGTTCTATTTCAGCCTACACGCCGCGCGAAGGATCGATTTGCTACACTACAACAAAGCACGGGGTGAGCGGGCTGACAAAGACCCTTTCACTCGATGGCCGAGCCTTTGATATTGCCTGTGGGCAGATTGATATCGGCAATGCGCGGACGGATCTGGTGTTGAACCTAGAAAAGACCCGAGCGGCGCAGGGGCTAGAGCCACTGCCCAGCATGGCTGTGGAAGACGTCGCACGTTCAGTCTTTCACATGGCGACTTTGCCGGCAGAGGCGAACGTCCAATCCATGATGGTGATGGCGACGAAGATGCCGCATATCGGCCGTGGTTAGCGGCGGAACATGCTGAACGCGGCAGACGCGCCCCAACCCGCAGCAATCGCAATGGAAAGCGACATCAACCCGTAAAGGAACGGGTTGTCATGCGCGAGGTTGAA
>Ga0115562_1002716_pt1 | contig 12087 bp, 12 predicted proteins | sample COGITO_mtgs_1105_6_FD_87200 | JGI IMG/M metagenome (GOLD analysis project Ga0115562, IMG submission 87200) | Pelagic marine microbial communities from North Sea - COGITO_mtgs_110516 | ecosystem: Environmental > Aquatic > Marine > Epipelagic | place: Germany:Helgoland, sampling site Kabeltonne...
CGCGGCTTGAACGCCATCGACCAGCTTGATGGAAATGTCGTCGCTTTCCTCAACGATGTGCACCATGCCTGCGCAGCCAAGCACGACGCTCTTGATGTTGTCTTCCCGTACGGCTGCTCTGATCTCGGCCTTAACTTTCTCTGTTGCATTGGCGCGATCATCTTCAAGGGCAAGAACCGGCACGCCACTCGCCCGAATGCGCCCTAGGTTTTTGTCCAGCCCGTAATCGCTGACATTTGCGCTGAGGACCGGGACTGAAACATCCAGCGTTGTCACGACAGAAAAACTTTGGCCAAAAAGGGATGCCAGATGGTAGGCCGCTTGCCCGATGCCAATGACCGGACATGTCGCTAACGCGCGTGCTGCGCTAAGACCGGTATCATCAAAACAACCTATGATGATTGCGCGCGCTCCTGCCTCATCGGCCTTCTTTACGAGTTCCAACAGTGGCGGGATTGCTGCGTTTCCGTCCTGCTCGCCTTGAATTGCGGGTGGGCCACCTGCTGATGTCCAGCCAACTACATGTGCCTCAGGCGCAGCCTTGCGTGCAGTTTCGACCATTGCCGTCGTCATCGACTGGGTGCTGTTTGGGTTGATGATGACGATCATAAGTGGCCCTTGCCTGCATCCGAGCCGTGGCGGGCGCGGCGCTTGTTCGCGATCAGAGCAACACAGAGGAAGGCGCCGATGATAATCAGGGAAAAGACGGTCGTCAGTGTCCCTAAAGCATAAAGAACGGGCGATGTAACGTTAGTGGTCATTCCGTAGATTTCGAGAGGTAGTGTATTGTAGCTGCCTGATGTCAAAAGCGTGCGGGCAAACTCGTCATAGCTCAGTGTGAAACCGAACAAAGCGACACCGATCAGCGAAGGCGCAATAATGGGCAGCACAACATGGCGCAGGGTTTGCCACGGGGTCGCGCCCAGATCTCGGGCAGCTTCCTCATAGCTTTTGTCGAAACGGTTGAAGACAGCGAACATGATCAGCAACCCGAACGGCAGGGTCCATGTTAGTTGCGATCCGAAGCCAGATGTCGACCAATGCACATCAAGGCCTGATTGCGAAAACAGCAAACCAACGCCCAGCGAAATCAGGATTGATGGGATCACCAGTGATGTGATGATCAGGTAGAACAAGATATTTGAACCTGGAAATCTGCTGCGAAACGCAAGCCCGCCCATGACCGATACAACAACCGTCACCACCATCACCATCAGGCCAAGCACAAAACTACGTCTAAAACTGCCCCAGATGTCGCCTACGGCCTGTTGTTCAAACAGATCACGGAACCAATAAAGGGATACGCCGCGCATCGGGAAGGTTAGGCCGCCACCCTCCCCCTGAAACGACAGAATGCCGATGGTAATCGTGGGTCCGTAGAGGAACAGGATAAACAGCGCGAAAAAGGCACTGAGGATGTAGAATGAACGCGTGCGCGGTTCCATTACAGCTCCTTCCGGATATCAACAAAGCGCAGCAGGATCGCAATGGTGATGAGCACAGTGGCCAGCAGCACAATCGCCGTGGCTGACGCACTTGGGTATTGCAGCAACGCGATGTCGTTCGAGATCAGGCGGCCAACATTGGCGGACTGGGACCCCGACATAAACCGCACGGTGATGAAATCACCCATGACGAGTGTGACTACGAAGATTGTGCCGATCATAATGCCGGGTTTGGTCAGCGGGATGATCACGTTCCACAGAATTTGCGCCCCACTGGCGCCAGCGTCGCGTGCGGCTTCGATTAGGGATTTGTCGATGCGCATCATGGTGTTGAAGATCGGGACGACCATGAACAGCGTATAGAGATGGACAAAGGCGAGGATGACGGCGAAGTCCGAGAACAACAGCCACTCAATCGGCTCATCAATCACTCCCCATGACAGCAGCGTGGAATTCGCGATCCCGTTGCGGCCCAAAAACGGAATCCATGAGATCATTCGGATGATATTGGAGGTCCAAAACGGGATGGTGCACAAGAGGAACAGTGTGATCTGCCACGTGAGGGTGCGAATGTGGAACGCGAGGTAATAAGCAACCGTAAACCCAATCAACAGGGTGAAGACCCAGGTGATCAATGCGTATTTGAAGGTATTGAAAAAGACTGTGTAGGTCACGGGCGACCCAAACAGGAATTCATAGTTGTCAAATTCAAAAGCTGGGATAATCGAAAACTCTGTCGCGCGCCAAAATCTGACGATGACAATCAGAACGATTGGCAACACGAGGAAGATCAACAAGACCGCCGCGAGAGGGGATACCATCAGCCAGCCCTTAAGGGCAGTATTGTCGCGCCAGTTCTTCATAGTGACTTCTTTGTATTGAAGGGTGGGTGCGCCCCCTCAGGAAGGGCGCACCCGTTGACCAAGATCACGCAGCTTAGGCCGCGATGAACTCGTTCCACTTACGGACCATGTACTGGTTTTCGTCCATGACGGAGTTCCAGCAAACGACCGATCCCATACGGTCCAAGAAGGACCCGCCATCGCGGACCTCGCCCGCACCGGCCAGCTTGTCACCTGTTGGAGACAGGATGTCGCCCTCGGCGGCTTTGCCTTCATACCAGAAGCCCCACTCATCGGCTGACATGAACGCTTTGGAGGTTTCAGGAACCGCGGAGTAATAGCCCTGACGCATCAGGTAGCCGCCAACCCAGCCAGAGAGGTACCAGTTGATGTACTCATAGGCTGCATCCAGTTCGATACCCGACAGTGCAGCAGAAATACCCAAGCCGCCGCCCCAAGAGCGATAGCCTTCTTCAAGCGGCTGGTAGACGCAAGGGATGCCTTGGGACTTCACAGCCGTGATCGCAGGGGACCACATTGACTGGATCACAACTTCACCAGACGCCATCAGGTTGACGCTCTCGTCAAACGACTTCCAGAACGCACGGAACTGACCGTTTTTCTTGGCCTCGGTGAAGATCCCGATAGTCAGGTCGATCTCTTCTTTGGTCATGTTTCCTTTGTCTGGGTAGGTGTATTCGCCCATGGACTCCACGACCATTGCCATATCCATGATCCCGATGGAGGAAATATCAAGGATAGACGCTTTGCCTTTAAACTCTGGGTTCAACAGCTCGGACCAGTTGGTAATCGGACGGCCGATCAGGTCTGGGCGGATGCCCAATGTATCCGCGTTGTAGATGGTCGGGATCAGGGTCATGAAGCCGGATTCTTCTTGTACGAAATCCGTTCCATTCACGCCAGACGTGAACCCGACAGTGTGGGGTGCAGTACCCTGCGCGATTGTGCTGGTCGGCGTCAAAAGACCACTGCGAAAGGTTCCAGCAATCTTGTCGTAGTTGTCGATCTTGGACGTCTCCATCGCCTGCAGGTTGCCTGCAGCCCAAACTTTTTTAGCGATAAAGTACTCGATGTCGGCAATATCAAAGCTGTTCGGCTGTGTGGCGGCGCGCTGTGTAACACTGTCGGTATCAAGCGCTGTCATTTCCAGCGTGAAGCCAAGGTCTTCTTTCACTTTGTTCGCAACATCATTGAGGTTAGATACGCCTGTGCCGAACTGACGCAAAGTCACGTCCTTGATGTTCTGCGCCCAAAGCATTGGTGCGCCAAGCGTGGTCGAACCTGCTGCAATCGCGGTCGATGCCGCCCCTTTTAGCAGCGAACGACGGCTTAGGCCGTTACGGTGTGTAAATTTCGTCATTTCGATGTCTCCTTGTAAGATTTATGAAGCGCGCCGCAGTTCATGCGGTCAGTTTGTGTTGATCGTTGGCGTCCCAGTGCAGACCGATCTGGTCACCGGGGTGGTGCGGGTTGTTGAAAAATTTGCTGTCTGGAATAAGGGCCAAGACTTCTTGGTCACCGGCAATCCGTGCCGACAAAGATACATGGGTGCCCTGATACTCAACTGCTGTGACTTGTCCCTCGACCGCACCTTTTGAAGGTTCCGTAACCGACACGGCATCAGCACGGACTGCGAAATGTCCTGCGGGAAGCGCAATAACATTATGTCCACCCATGAACTGGGCGACGAATTGGGTTTTCGGAGAATTGAAAACATCTCGGGCTGGGCCAGCTTGCTCAATCACGGCATTGTTCATAACGATGATCTCGTCTGCCAAAGCCAGCGCTTCGTCTTGACCGTGCGTGACGTGAATGAAGCTGATGCCCAGTTCTTTTTGTAGCTTTCGCAATTCCGCACGCATGCGCACACGCAGGAACGGATCAAGCGCGGACAAAGGCTCGTCCAGAAGCAGTACCTGAGGGCGGGTGATCAGTGCTCTTGCAAGCGCAACGCGCTGTTGTTGCCCCCCAGAAAGCTGATCTGGCAACCGTTCCGAGAGGTCTGTAAGGTCTACGAGATCAAGCATTTCGCGCGCCTGTGCGTGGCGCTTGACAGTATCGACCCCCTTCATCTTGAGGCTGAAGGCTACGTTATCTAACACACTAAGATGCGGAAACAAAGCGTAATTCTGAAACATCATCGCCGTGCCGCGCTGTGCAGGTGGCAAGTTCGAGATGTCTCTTCCCGCCAGCAAAATTGAGCCGTCACTGACGCTTTCGTGGCCAGCTATCATCCGCAGCGTGGACGATTTTCCACAGCCGGACGGACCTAACAAGCAGGTGTAGCTGTCTGGTTTGAAGTGGTAGTTGATCGCGTCAACAGCAGTCGTCGTACCGTATCGTTTGCTGACCGACACCAATTCTAAATCTTGCTTGCTCACAAGGGCCCCCAAACGCAATGTTGGGTTCAGCAGCGAGATAACTCATAAACAACGCAATCGTTTTGGTGCTGGCTGGTGGCTCTTTTATCGCAACTGCCTGCTTTTTGGGCGGCAATAAACTCTCATGATGAATTCTTGTACGCAAAATTGTATACAATCTTTGTTTAGATTGTAGGGAAGTAAATTGGGTTGTGTCTTCAATCCTGCTCTGGCATTTCGATTCAGAGGAGGCACCAATGACGTTGACAACGCCAACAGCGGAAAATCCCAGCGTCAACGCTGCGTCCATTTCGAGCGCGTTGTCACTCGCTATTCATGAACACCGCTTGGCTCCGGGAACCAAGTTGGGCGAAGATGATCTGTCAGACATCTATGGGGTGTCACGCACCATTGTTCGATCTGCGCTCCAATCCCTTTCGCATCAACAGATTATTGAAATCAAACGAAACCGCGGTGCGTTCGTAGCACAGCCCAGCCTAACCGAGGCGCACGAGGTTTTTGAGGCCCGCGAATTGCTTGAACCACGGACGGCCCGAAGTGCAGCCTTAAATGCGACGCCAGAAGACGTTTCGTTGCTTGAGGATCATATCACACAAGAACATGCTGCGTTAGACGTCGGGGATCGCGGGCGTGCGTTATATTTGTCTGGGAAGTTTCATCTGGAAATTGCACGGATCGCCAATCAGAAGACGATTGCCGACATGATAGATGTATTGATTGCGCGCTCATCATTGATCATCGCGTTGTACTGGCGGCGTGAAAGTGCGCTGTGTGAAAGTCAGGCGCACCATGCCTTGATCGCTGCGATCGCTGAAAACGACGGGCAGCGCGCTGAAGAACTGATGCAAAGCCATCTTGTCGACCTGCATTCCGCGCTAAACCTGCACAAACGACCTCCTATCGAGCAGAACCTGCGCGCCATGTTGTTAGGAGATTCACAGCGCTGAGCGCGACCTTTGTGGTGCAACTTACATTTGGGCAAATTATGAGGGCATAGGCGTTTTTGGCTTAACCTTCATTATAAGCAAACATCGCCAAAGCAGACCTTGGCAATAGTGCAGTGAACAGCAGTTCAGTCCCGCTTAGGAGACATTGGCGCAGGCCGCAGCGAATGTCCGGTTTCCGCCCTTAGTGCCGGTTGTCACTTCCGGACTGTACCGGCCATTAACCGATCATCGCGATGCTGCACCGCAGCTTCCCTGAAGCAGACATTGCCCCATGAGCGCAGCATTTTGGCATTGTGGATGTCTGAGCGGACCTTGCAGCCGTTCAGCGGTCCTATCTCAATGTCCGCTCTAAGCCGACGGCCGCTCAAATTTTGCCACTCAATTGGTTGCGATGGCCCGGTGGATTCCATTTTGCGACCTCTCCGCCGTTTGTTAGCGGAAAGAAGGGCCATGCGACCACACCGTTAGAGAATGACGTATCCCATGCGTAATGGGTGTGACTTGGTGCAATGAAAAGCTCGGAAAGATACTGACGCAGCCTTGATCTCGATTGGCGGTTAAAACATTTGCACTTGGCATAATCTGCAAATCACCGCCCTCGTAGGATTTCGAAGTGCTCAGCTGCAAAACCAGCGTAAGTTTGCGCTGTCTCGCGAACCGCCCATCACCAATGTCTGAGTGCCATGCGAAATGACCACCAGACGCCGCATTGTAGGTCGAGACTTGCGGGCTTTCCGCGAAGTCACGTAGGTCAAAGTCAAATCGATCTCGGTTCGATGTTCGCACGAGGTCAATCAGACGGTCCATGACCCAACCCATGCCGTCGATCTTGTCGATCCAAACCAATTCTGAACGGCGCTGATTATGATCACGGTTTTTACCGACAAGAAGCGCCTCGTCTTTAGGTGCCGATGCAATACTGGCAATGATCCGTTCGCACTCCACAACACTGAAAGCTTTCGGCATGGAGTGGAGGGACATCACCGCATCGCCCCTTTCAAGCAATCGAGACTGTGGGACCGTTGAGAACCGCAGCGAGTTTTGGCTTGCGGACCGTGTTTCGCGCCGCCGATTGCGCCATGACCATCTGCTTTATCCGCGTGGACGATGTCCTTGGGTTGTACGTCACCTGAGAAATTTGTTTGCCCATATCGCGCAGATACGCATCCACAACCAAATTGTGAGGATTGCTACCCCAGTCCTCGCCAACAACAAAGATATCGACGTCCACGGCTTTACAGCCCGAAACGTATTCCAGTTCGTGATAGGGGCGAACAATGTCGACACAACTTAGCGCCTCTAGCATTTCGACCCGTTGGTCCAATGGCACGACAGGAACGTTGGGTTTATACATATTCACAACCTCGTCGGACGCGACGCCAACGGCGAGGATATCACCCAAGCTCTTGCAATGTTTCAACAATGCAAGGTGACCGACATGAAGAAGGTCAAACGTGCCGACGGTGTAAACGATCATGGTTCATTTTATCCTGTTGCCTACCCATAAATGGTGCTAGCGAACAGGAACTGAAATCCACGAACGCACGAAATTTATTCAGTAGTTTCATACAATTAAGCTGAGAACGCTCCAGGCCATCATAGGTTGGGGCGGGTAGGTGTTTTGAAAGCTACATGTTTCAATTGCACGCAGAATGGAAAGTGAGTGAGTGCCTGTCGAACTTCGACGAAGCATCAGGTCACCTAACGCAAAGGACATGCCATGACAACCGAGAACGCAGCTGACGCGCCGACAAGGCCAATCCTGTCCTACATCAAAGATCTGCCGAATTTGTGTTCTCTCGCGGGGCTGGCGTGCACTCTTTTGGCAATTTATTTCTTGATCACCGGTGTCTATGCCGCCGCCATGATCGGCATGATCTGGGCGGTTGGGTTCGATTGGGCCGATGGTTTGATTGCGCGCAAAATGAAGGGGCGCACTGGGGCCGACCGGCAATTTGGTGGGCAGCTGGATTTGCTCATCGATATTGTCAGCTACGGTGTGACCCCCGCGCTTTTGGTTCTGAGCTATGGTAATTTCCATCCAGCATTCCTGCCGGTCGCATTTATTATGCTGGTTTTCGGTGCCGTCCGCCTGAGTTACTTCAGTACATTTGGCTTGTCAGGTGATGCGAAATATACAGGGTTAGCTATTGATAACAATAGCATCTTTCTTGTGTTCCTTTTCATGTTTGCCGATTATTTCAGCCAACCAACCTTTGCCATCATGCTTGCAGTCGCAGGCCTGTGTCTTGCAACCCTGAACGTCTCTCAAATCAAAACCCCAAAGCTGTCGGGTAATCCTGTGAACGTTGTCTTACTCGCGACCTACACGCTCGCAGTCACGGCAATCTATGGTAGGAATCTGCTATAGGTTTTGGACTTACGGGCGCATGTTCACAGATCCAAGAAGACAAGTCGCGCTGTGCATAGCAGACGTCGATACTCCTCGCAGCATCCGGTAAAATGGGCTCCTAGCCGCCGTTCGCTGCACTATGCAACGAGGTCTGCTATGGGCCGTTCGTGAAGAACGACCCAAATTTTAGATTTCAACAGCTTCAGCAATTGCCAACGCATCTTCAAGTTCAACACCCAAGTATCTTACCGTGCTGTCCATCTTCGTGTGCCCTAGCAGAAGCTGAACGGCGCGCAGGTTACCCGTCTTCTTATAAATCTGAGTGACCTTCGTGCGTCGCATTGAATGGGTCCCATAAGCTGTCATTTCCAACCCGATGGACGAAACACAATCCTGCACGTTACGGGCATACTGATGCGTTGAGATGTGTAGACGCTCGTGAAAACGTCCTGGCCAGAGATACTCAGACCCAACCATCAGCGGATGTTCCATCCACTTCGCTATGGTGTCGCGCGTGCCCTCGGAAATTTCAAACCGGACCGGCTTTTGGGTTGTGCTTTGCAGCACCGATGCCCGTTCTTTGATCTGTCCGGACGCCATAACATCGACGACTTTCATCCGCACCAGGTCACAACCGCGCAATTTGCTGTCGATGGCCATATTGAACAGCGCAATATCTCGAAGGTTCTCGGCCAGTTCCAGCCTGACAAGTATCGCCCAGACATGTTTGGGCTTCAGCGGCCGTTTCTGGCCAACCATGCGACCCTTGTTCCAAGCAGGGCGAAGTGCGCGAATGGCCGGTAAGTTTGGTGTTTGCATGATAGTTCCACCGATCCGCCATGCCCTCCCACATCGACAATCCAACGTTGACAGCGCATCAAATCATGAAATGCTGCCCTGCATCCGAGGTCGGCTTAGAGCCAAAGCGCCCATTTTCTCTGATGTATCGAATGGCGGCTACTACAGGCCACATCCAATATACGTCCCAACCCTAGCGAAACTAGATTGTATCAGGCGGCGGATTTGCCGCAATGAACGGCCCACAGAGGGTGGATAATTAGGGGTGTATGAATATGATTAATCATTAAATACCATTACATAATAATGATTTAGATTAATTATATGGTGCCCGCGGCCGGACTCGAACCGGCACGGCCTTACGGCCAAGAGATTTTAAGTCTCCAGTGTCTACCATTCCACCACGCGGGCACAGCGCTATTCCTACGCACACGCGGCGTCTTGGGCAAGCCGTGATCACAGGTCAGTGGGCATAGGTTCGTCTAAAAGTGCGCGCTCTTGCAGCCACGGGTTCATTTCCACGGCAGCGCGCAACGCGGCTTGCGCCTCTTCGTTGCGCCCAAGCCCCATTAGGGTCAGTCCTTTACCTGATAACGCTGCAATATGATTAGGTGTGATTTCCAGCGCGCGATCAAGATCGGCGAGGGCCGCTTCGAAATTACTGCTTAGATAATTTGCGAATGCGCGCTGGTTGTACCCTTCGGCATAGTCGGGGCAGTAATCCACAAGCCGGTCAAGGACATTCCGCGCGCCAAGAAAGTCGAAACTCGCCCTTCGGGACATGCCTTCGTCCAACATCGCTTGGGCCAATTCGTCGGGTGCATCAGTCCAAATCTCCCAAAGCTCGCGGGTCAGAACTTGGGCCTCTCCCTGCCCCCGGGATTCGCCGAGTGCGACTACGATTTCAGATGTGCGTTGACTATAATCTGTCACAGGTGGACAGACTTCAGCAAAGGCGGGCGCAGCCATCAGGCTTAAAGGGAGAATCCATTTCATACCAAACTATCTGCGGCAACGACCCTTTGGGTCAAGTCAGACGCCGGCAGTCGGCGACATTGGGGCCACGCCTTCTTCTTTAACCGCTTGCATCGCGACATAGGTTGATGTGTTTGATACATGCGGGAGCGTAGATATTTTATCTGCCAAAACAGCGCGATAGCCGGTCATCCCCGCCGTCCGTACCTTGAGCAGGTAATCAAACGCCCCTGCGATCAAATGACACTGTTCGATTTCAGGCACCAGCAAGACAGCATCGTTAAATGCGGCCAACGCGCTTTCACGTGTGTCTGACAGTTTCACTTCAACGAACGCGACGTGATCTCGCCCCAAGCGAATGGGATCATAAAGTGCACGGTAGCCACGGATGACACCTTGGTCTTCTAACCGCTTCAATCGCGCCTGTGTCGGCGACTTTGACAGCCCTATCCGACGCGCAAGCTCGGTCACACTCACACGGCCTTCCACCGTCAGGATGTTGAGGATCTTACGGTCAAATGCATCCAGTTCAGAAAACGTTTCGGCCACTTTACCCGCCTTCAATAAGTCATTTCACCTCCCAGAGTGGCATGATGAAGGCAGATTGGCTATCACTTTTCATGTATCATAGGCTATCTCAACTGAGGAACCTGCGATGTCCCCCGATCACAGCACAGATATGCGCCACCAAATCGACCAATCTATGTACAAGAATGAATCCGCAACCGTTGAAACTCTTGTCCAGACGGCAAGCTTGTCCACGGCAGATCGTGCCCGCATTTCCGAACGCGCGGCCGCATTAGTGACCAAAATTCGAAAAAGCTCCGATCCTGGCCTGATGGAAGTGTTCCTCGCCGAATATGGCCTCTCAACCGATGAAGGTATCGCGCTGATGTGTCTGGCAGAAGCCTTGCTGCGCGTGCCCGACGCAGAAACTATGGACGAGATGATCGAGGACAAAATCGCGCCGTCAGATTGGGGCAAGCATTTAGGTCATTCCGCCTCTTCCTTGGTCAATGCCTCGACATGGGCGTTGATGTTAACAGGGCGTGTTTTGGATGACGAACAACCCGGTCTCACCCGCCATCTGCGCAGTGCCGTAAAGCGGTTGGGTGAACCTGTTATTCGCAGCGCCGTAGCCCGCGCGATGCGCGAAATGGGCCGTCAATTTGTACTTGGCGAAGATATCAGCAAAGCCATGAAGCGTGCAGAAGGGATGCAAGCCAAAGGTTTCACCTACAGTTACGATATGCTGGGCGAAGCGGCCCGCACTGAGGCAGATGCCAAAGGCTATCACCTTGCCTATTCCCGCGCCATCAGTGCGATTGCACAGCATTGCACCCATAGCAGCGTCGCCGAAAACCCCGGTATCTCGGTGAAACTGTCGGCCCTCCACCCCCGCTATGAGGTCGCTCAAGAAGCGCGGGTGATAGAAGAACTGGTACCCCGCGTGCGGGCCTTGGCGCTGCTCGCAAAATCGGCGGGCATGGGTTTTAACATTGATGCAGAAGAAGCAGATCGCCTCTCACTGTCGCTCGACGTAATTGGTGCTGTGCTATCGGAACCTGCGCTGGCAAAATGGGAAGGCTTTGGCATCGTCGTACAGGCCTACGGGCAACGTGCGCCTTTGGTGATCGATTGCCTGTATGACATGGCCACCCGCCTCGATCGCAAGATCATGGTGCGACTTGTGAAAGGCGCCTATTGGGACGCCGAGATTAAGCGCGCCCAAGTCGAAGGTATCGACGGTTTTCCCGTCTTTACCGCCAAGCAGCACACCGACATCAGCTATATCAGCAATGCGCGCAAACTACTGGGCCTGACCGACCGCATCTATCCACAGTTCGCCACCCACAATGCTCATACGGTCGCTGCTGTTCTGGATATCGCCCAGCAAATGGGTTGCGGGTCGGGCACCTTCGAATTCCAGCGCCTGCATGGCATGGGTGAAACGCTGCATACCATTGTCCTACAGGCTGAGAATACCCGCTGCCGTATCTATGCCCCTGTCGGCGCGCATGAGGACTTGTTAGCCTATCTTGTGCGCAGGCTCTTGGAGAACGGTGCGAACTCAAGCTTCGTCAACCAGATTGTCGATGAAGATGTACCTCCACAGGTGGTTGCCGCTTGCCCGTTCGACGCGATTGGCCAAGGCCCTGTTTTGCCAACAGGTCCGAACATCTTCCAACCCGAGCGCGCGAACTCCATGGGATGGGACCTGACGCATAAGCCAACGCTGGAGACTATCGCAAAAGGTCGTGCGCCTTATCTGGACGCGTCCTTTGTCGGGCATCCGCTTATCTCGTCTGACAGCGTGTATCCGAG
>Ga0115562_1002718_pt1 | contig 12068 bp, 9 predicted proteins | sample COGITO_mtgs_1105_6_FD_87200 | JGI IMG/M metagenome (GOLD analysis project Ga0115562, IMG submission 87200) | Pelagic marine microbial communities from North Sea - COGITO_mtgs_110516 | ecosystem: Environmental > Aquatic > Marine > Epipelagic | place: Germany:Helgoland, sampling site Kabeltonne...
GCCCGGTCGGGCTGAGTATTTTTGCCGAGTTGATAACCAGCAGCAGTTGCTGCAGGCGCTGGACTATGCCAACCACAGGCGGCTGCCAGTAACAGCTCTTGGGGGCGGTAGCAATCTGCTGTTGGCTGCTGATATTGCTGGCTTGGTTGTGCACCTCAATTTAACTGGAATCCATGCTTCTGAGTTTGCTCCAGGGCACTTTTATGTCAGCTTTGCCGCCGGTGAAAACTGGCACCAGGCAGTGGACCACTGCCTGCAGCGGGGCTGGTACGGGCTGGAAAACCTGTCCTTAATTCCCGGCAATATGGGCGCGGCACCGATACAGAATATTGGTGCTTATGGTGTTGAGCTCTGCGATCTGTTTGTCAGTCTGGAGGCAATTGAAATCAGCTCCGGTGAGCTGGTGGTGATGGATAAGCAGGCCTGTCAGTTTGGCTATCGCGACAGTATTTTTAAACAGGCAGGTAAAGGTCGTTATCTGATTACCCAGGTAACCCTGGCCCTGTCCTCTGAGCCGCAGGTTAATATTCAATACCCGGTATTGGCCGAGGCACTGCGGGGTAAAGACCCGAGTCCCGAGCAGGTGAGTGCCGCAGTCTGTCGGATCCGCCGGGAAAAGCTGCCGGATCCCCAGAATATTCCTAATGCCGGAAGCTTCTTTAAAAACCCGGTGATAGAAGCGGAGTTGCTGCACAGATTACTGGGGAGCAATACTTCTATGCCCCATTTCCAGCAGCCCGATAATAGGGCCAAAGTGCCTGCAGCCTGGTTGATTGACCAATGTGGTTTTCGCGGGCTGCGCTCTGGCAATGTGGGTGTCCATCAGCACCAGGCTCTGGTGCTGGTTAATTTCGGTGGCACTGGCGCCGAGATTTTACACCTGGCTCAACAAATTCAGGGCGCGGTGCAGGAGCGCTTTTCTATCGCCCTTGAGATTGAGCCACAGATCTATGGCTTGCCAGAGTAGCAGGGCCGCTATGGATCTATTTGACCAGCAAGTAATACCTGTGAACCTTAGTCCTGAGCTGGGGACCAGCAATATTGTTTTCTGGCCCAACTGGCTGTCTGGCGCAGAGGCAGATCAGCTGTTAAGCAGGGCGATTGAACAGACAGATTGGCGCCAGGACAATATCAGAATTGCCGGAAAAATTATCCCTGTGCCAAGGCTACAAAATTGGTTTGGCGATCCTGCAACCAGCTATACTTACTCGGGTATTTGCTTACAGGCCGTCAGTTTTCCCGACTGGATGGAGCAGCTTAGGCTGTCGGTAGAGGGCCAGACCGGGCAGCCATTCAACCGCGCCCTGGTTAACTATTACCGCCATGGCCGCGACAGTGTTGACTGGCATGCGGATGATGAAAAAGCGCTGGGTCCGGCGCCAGTTATCGCCTCTGTTAGCTTGGGAGCTGAGCGGGTGTTCCAGCTGCGCCACAATCTCAGTAGGGAGAAGTTGTCCATCAGCCTACCCCACGGGTCGCTGCTACTGATGGGCGCGGGTATTCAGCAACACTGGCAGCACCGTCTGGCCAAGGTGGGGGATTTACAGGAACCTAGGGTCAATTTTACCTTTAGGTATATGGAGTAACATTATGATTACAGGATGTGCGTTTTGAAGTTATCAAATTTTGGCAAGAAATTTACTGCTGGCACGGGCATCGTTGAGCTGATGGATGATCTGGGCACTGCACTCAATGAAAACCCGGATATGGTTTTTATGGGCGGCGGCAATCCGGGACGAATTCCTGAGGCTGAGGCGATCTTTAAACAGCGCCTGGAGACTGTATTGGCAGATCCAGACCAGCTGCACAGCCTGATGGGTATCTATCAGTCACCCCAGGGTGATCGACTGTTCCGTGATCAGATTGCCAGTCTGCTAAGAAAAGAATTTGGCTGGAATCTCAGTGGGCGTAATATCGCGGTGTCCAATGGCAGCCAGTCGGCATTCTTTATTCTCTACAATATGCTGGCAGGCAAAATGCCCGATGGCAGCAGCAAGTCCATCCACCTGCCTCTGGCGCCAGAATATATTGGTTATGGGGATATAGGCCTGCAAGATAATTTTTTTACCGCCACCAAGCCAGAGATTGAACTGCTTGAGGACAATCAATTTAAATACCATGTGGATTTCTCCCGGCTAGAGGTGAGTGAGCAATCCACAGGGGCAGTCTGTGTCTCCAGGCCCACCAACCCCACAGGCAATGTATTGACGGATAATGAAATAGAGCATCTGGATGAGATTGCCCGGGATGCAGATATTCCCTTTATTATCGATGGCGCCTACGGTCTGCCGTTCCCAGGTATCCTGTTTAACCAGGCCAAACCCCATTGGAACGACAATACAATACTGGTGCTGAGTCTATCCAAGCTCGGCCTGCCCGGGGTGCGCACCGGCATTATTGTAGCTCGGGAGGACATAATTCAGGCCTATAGCAATGCCAATACCGTGGTCAGCCTTGCCTGCGGTAATCTTGGGCCCACTATTGCTCGAGAACTGTTCCGTACAGGAGAAATTCTTAGTTTGAGTCGCCAGCTGATCGGGCCTTTTTATCAACAGCGAGCAGAGCAGGCGGTCAGTTTGTTTAGGGTGGCACTGGGTGATCTGCCCTATAGAATTCACCGGCCAGAGGGAGCTATATTCCTGTGGCTTTGGTTTGATGGTCTGCCTATTAGCAGTCAGGAATTGTATGAGCGGCTCAAGGCTCGCGGGGTGTTGGTGGTTCCAGGGCATAACTTCTTCCCTGGTATGGATTCTGCCTGGCGGCATCAGCAGGAATGTATCCGCGTGTCCTACGCTCAGGACGCCAAAACTGTTGAGCTGGGCATTAAAATGATTGCTGAAGAGGTGATGGCGGCCTACCAGCAGGAGATACAACCAGTATAGGTTTGTCTATGACGGCTGAGCGGTTTGCGAGATTGGTAGAGGTGCTTAATTTGCGCCAGCCGGACCTCACTGTGGTGAGTGACTCTGTTCACAAAGGGCAGAATCTGTCGGCCATTGTGCGCACCTGCGATGCAGTGGGGATTATGGATGTGCACTCGGCCCTTGATGAGGCCAGCTTCCGCGCCCATACAGGCACCACCATGGGTACCCACAAATGGGTTCAGACCCATGTCTATCAGGATGTCTCCGAGCCCTTAAAACAACTTAAATCCGCCAACTACCAGGTGGTTGCAGCTGATACTGCGGGCCAGTCTGTGGACTACAGAGAGGTTGATTTTACCCGGCCTACAGCACTGCTGCTGGGTGCTGAAAAGTACGGTATCAGTGATGGAGCAAGCGCTTTTATCGATACCAGAATTACAGTGCCCATGCTGGGCATGGTGGAGTCCTTTAATGTCAGTGTTGCCTGCGCCATTATTTTGGCTGAGGCCCGAAGGCAGAGAGAGGATGCGGGTTTTTATCAGCAGCGCAGGCTAGATGACGATCGCTACCGGCAGCTGCTGTTTGAATGGTCCCAGCCGCTGCTTGCCAGATATTGCCAAAAGCATCAGCTTAAGTATCCGGCCCTGGATAATCAGGGAGATATTATTGATCGGGATTGGCGCGCTGATCACCAGCTTTAAGGTCTTGGCTGCACTGCCCGTTTTACATTGTTTCCAATGTTTGCAGCAACAGGCAGATCTTGTTCATGGATTCTTCAAACTCTTTGTCGGCCTCGGAATCTGCCACTATGCCACCGCCGCCCCAGCAGTGGATACTATCGCCATCGGCGACCATGGTGCGAATAGCGATATTGGTATCCATGCGGTTGGATGCACTGATATAGCCAATGCTGCCGCAGTACAGAGAGCGCTTAACCGGCTCAAGCTCTTCAATAATCTCCATAGCACGCCGTTTCGGTGCCCCGGTAATTGAGCCCCCGGGAAAGCTGTCCCGGAGCAGGTCAATAACACTGCGATCAGACTTGAGCACGCCGGTGACTGTACTCACCAGATGATGCACATTGGGAAAGCTCTCAAGACTGAATAGTTCTGGTACCCGGATGCTGCCGGGCTCGCAGTTTTTACCCAGATCATTGCGCAGCAGATCTACGATCATCAGATTTTCAGCGCGATCCTTGGTGCTGTTAAGCAGCTCAATGGCATTCTTTTGGTCCTGCTCCACCGTGCTGCCACGGAGTACTGTGCCCTTAATGGGCTTGGTCTCCACGGTAATCTGTGCGTTGTCGATATCGGCCTTGATAAATCGTTCCGGTGATAGTGATAGTACGGCTTTGTCAGCCCATTGCCAGAACACAGCATAGGGAGCAGGTGACGCATCCCGCAGGGCCAGGTAGGCCTGCCACAGGTCCCCCTGATGGCGAGCGCTAAGGTGCTGGGTAAAGTTAGTCTGGTAACAGTCGCCGCTGGCAATATAGTCTTTGATCGTGCCTATAGACTCCCGGTACTGCTGGCGAGTCAATGTGGGTGCAAAGGGCTGTAATAGCTTAAAGCCTGCGGCCGGCTCAGGTTGATCCATATGCATGGCTCTGTCCAGGCGCTCACAGACATTCTGCTGCAGTGCCGCCGGACATCGCTGGTGGAAAAACAGCTGGCTGCGCCGGGACTGATGATTGACCACCAGACTCCATAGATAGCGGCCAAGACGCATATCCGGTAGTTCGGCAACAGTATCAGTAAGGTCCTCAATACCTATTACATGGCGGCCCAGATCATAACCAAAATAACCCAGCAGACCGCCGACAAAGGGCGTGTCGATACTGGGGTCTATGGGCAGCAGAGGTTCCAGTAACTGTTTGGCCAGAGTAAAGGGGTCGGTATCAGAACTGCGCTCCTTATTGCCCTCATAAATTGTCGACAGCTGACCATTAGTTTCAATCAGAGCATCCGGGCTGGCAGAGATAATATCAAAGCAACCCTGCAGGCTTTTGGGCTTGCCACTGTCGAGCCAGATCGCCTCGGGCAGATCGCGCAGAGCCGCAAATAGCGGTGCGCTGTCGGCCTGATAGGGGATATCTTTGACTTCAATGGTTTGCATTTGGGGCTCTTAGTTACAGGCGCTGGATGAAGGCCTTTAAAGCTCGCACTCTATGTGCTTCGATGGGAATACGCAATGGTCAATTATGGAGATCAGTGGTTTAATTTACATTTGGATAAGGCAATATTCTGAGGGGTTAGGCAGATGTTAAAAATACGTACAGGGACCATTGAGGACAGCGGTTTGCTAACAGCTCACAACTGCGCCATGGCGCTGGAAACTGAAAATAAGACATTGGATCCAGAAGTGGCGATTCTGGGAGTTGAGGGGCTGTTTGAGCGGCCGCAATTTGGGTTTTATCTAGTGGCTGAGGAGGATTCCACAGCAGCGGCGACGCTGATGGTAACCTATGAATGGTCTGATTGGCGCAATGGCCTTATCTGGTGGATTCAGTCTGTGTATGTCAAACCAGAGTATCGTCGCAAGGGAATTTACCGGGCCATGTACAGCCAGCTCAAGGCTATGGCAGATGCCTCCAAAGTTCCTGTCTGCGGTTTCAGGCTCTATGCTGAAACCGAGAATACCAATGCCCATGCCACCTACAAAGAGTGCGGCATGGAGGTCTGTGAATATTTGATGTTTGAGCAGATGCTGGGCTAGATTTAAGTGAACAACTCGACCAGATTAAACACTGATAGTGCCGCGATATAGGCAAAGATGCTGTAACTGATAAATAGCTGTACAGGCAGTCGCCAGGAGCCGGTTTCCCGCTGTAGCACCGCGAGGGTTGATACACATTGCAGGGCAATGGCAAAGAACACTAACAGGGCAGCACCAGAGCCCAGGGGCAGGCCGCTATCCTGAATCTGCTGGGCCAGGGAGCTGAAGTCCTCCTGAGCACCCTCAATACCAAACATGGTGCCCAAGGTGCCAACAAACACCTCTCTGGCGAGAAATGATGACAGTATGGCGACACCATAGCGCCAGTCCAGACCAATGGGCTCAAATACAGGCTCAATCCACTGGCCCATGGTTCCCAGCCAGGAGTCGCCCAGTGACTCACCATAATTGGGGAAATAGCCCAGTATCCAGATAATTACAGTGACCATAAAGATCACCTTGCCCGCTTTGGTGACAAAGTGTTTGCAGCGATTCCAGGCATTGCGTACCAAGGGCTTCCAGGAAGGTAGGCGATAGGGAGGCATTTCCAATACGAAGGGCAGATCTGTGCGCAGCTCTGCGCTGCTGCGAGAGACGATGGCGGTGACTAGCAGGGCGCAGACAATGCCTAGCAAGTAGATCGAAAACATGGCCAGCCCCTGCCAGCCAAGCAGTCCGCCAAGGGCTTTATTGGCAGGGATAAAGGCAGCAATAATCAGGGTGTAAACCGGCAGGCGGGCAGAGCAGGGCATCAGTGGTATGGCCAGATAGGTCAGCCAGCGTTTGCGGGTTGATTCCACCGTGCGTGCGGCATAGATTCCCGGGATGGCACAGGCGACACCTGACAGCATGGGGATAAAGCTTTTACCCGTAAGGCCAAAAAAGCGCAGAGGTTTGTGACAGATCACCGCGGCCCTAGCCAGATAGCCGCTATCTTCAAGCATGCCAACCACTAATGTGAGGACGAATATCTGTGGCACAAATACCAGAAATGCACCTATGCCTCCAAAGATGGCATCAGAGGCAAAGTCAGTCGCGACCCCGACGGGGATTACCGGCAGTACTATTGACGCCAGCCAGCCGATGCCTGCTTCTACTGCATCCATCACCGGTGCCGCCCAGGAGAAAATAGATTGAAACAGCAGATACATAATGACAAAAAAGCTCAGACCGCCAAACCATGAATGGAGGAAAAAGCTGTCCAGTCTGGTTTGGGTGTTGATTAGTAGATCGCCTTTGGGGCCGTGCTGCTCCGCTAGTTGCTGGGCATGGAGATGGTTGATGGACTCATCACTGGCAATAATATCGCTTTCAAATTTCTGCGGTGGCACATTGGCTGTGGCAATGGCATCGGGAAGCTCAGACAGACCGAGGCCAGTTCGCGCGGATATGGGTAATACAGGTATCTTCAGGGTTTCTGCCAGTCCCTGGGGGTCAAACTGCATGCTGTGCTGATCTAAAACATCCACCATATTGGCGGCGATCAGCATAGGCTTGTTGTAGTTATGGCAGGTTTCCAGTACCTGGAGTGCAAAAATAAGACCTTTTTCCAGTCTGGTGCTGTCGACGACGCAGATTACGGTATCTAAAAGATTCTCTTCCAGAGCCTGGGTAAATGCTTCCACAGCAACTTTCTCTTCACCTGAAATTGCCTGTAGAGAATAGACCCCGGGAAAATCCAGATATTGTATGCTGCTACCGTCCAGACTTTGCCCAGAGGCAATATCGACGGTGATGCCTGGGAAGTTGGCAACTTTTTGATTGAGGCCGGTAAGACGGTTAAACAACAGGCTCTTGCCTGAGTTGGGACTGCCAATTAATGCAATTTTGGCTGCAGAGGCGATTGGCATAGGTGGTGGTCGCGCTTAGGCTACTTCGATTAACGAAGCAATACTATCATCGAGAGAGTAGACCGTGTTGTTGACGCGATAGAGTTTGGGAGCACCTAGGCTGGGAGATAACACGCAGGAGATATGCTCGCCAGGGTGAAAACCCAATTCACTGAGGCGGGTGCGGTAGCCGCTTTGAATATTGGATTTAAAGCTGCTGACTTTGGCGCTGGCGCCCTGCGTAAGATCCCAAAGAGTCATATTATTTCGCACCTTAGTTTTCAGGTTACTGCTACTTTTTTACTTAATAGTTTGCTGTTGGGGGCATTGTACGACAGTTTTGGTTAAATGTTAATAATATTGATTCTCATTCGCAAAATAGTTTAAGCCCTTGCCATTTGGGTCATTGGCGTATTTTTTAGGTTATTGATGGCACAAATCAGCTACAATGCCGCGGTTGTAAATCCAATCTGCCAATAAAGCGTATTTCAGTTATGACTGCATTCTCAGCGAAGCCAAAGGCACTGTTCGATTATCCAAAATACTGGGCTGAGTGCTTTGGACCTGCGCCATTTTTGCCCATGACCCGCGGGGAGATGGAGCAGCTTGGCTGGGACAGTTGTGATGTGATTCTGGTGACCGGTGATGCCTATGTGGACCACCCAAGTTTCGGCATGGCAGTGATAGGGCGGGTACTGGAATCTCAGGGTTACCGGGTCGGTATTCTGTCCCAGCCCGACTGGCGCGACAAAGAGGCTTTCCGTGAACTGGGCAAGCCCAACCTGTACTTCGGTGTCACCGCCGGTAATATGGATTCAATGATCAATCGCTACACAGCTGATCGACGGCTGCGTCACGACGATGCCTATACTGCGGGCGACGAGGGCGGTAAACGCCCGGATCGAGCAGTAACGGTGTACACGCAAAAATGTCGTGAAGCCTATTCCGATGTGCCTGTGGTTGCCGGTGGCATTGAGGCCAGCCTGCGTCGACTGGCCCATTATGATTACTGGTCGGAAACCGTAAAGCGCAGTGTATTGATGGACTCGACTGCCGATATTCTACTCTATGGCAATGCCGAGCGGGCCATGGTGGAGTTGACCCATCGTATGGCCAATGGTGAGAATATTCGCCAGATTACCGATTTGCGCGGCAGTGCCTTTCTGTGCCGTGAGATTCCCGCCGGTTGGTCAGAGATTGACTCCACCTCTGTGGATCAGCCGGGCCAGGTAGAAAAACAAAAGAACCCCTACGAAGGCGCCCACCCTACACAGTGCGACGATGCCAAAGATATCCGCATTAAAGCGGATAAGGCGATGGCCGAAGCAGCCCCGGCGGCGGAAACAGTGCCCCTGGCAATTATCCCTGATACCCAGGCGATTAAAACTGATCCCGGTAGCACCTATATACGCATGCCGTCCTTTGATCAGGTGGTCGCTGACCCTGTGCTCTATGCCCATGCAGACCGAATTTTTCACCGAGAGACCAATCCGGGCAATGCGCGGCCGTTAGTGCAGAATCAGGGCCGCAATGATATTTGGGTCAACCCACCACCGATTCCCCTTGAGACTGAGGAGTTGGATTGGGTATTTGAGCAGCCCTATAAAAGAGTACCTCATCCGTCCTATGGTGAGAGCAAAATTCCCGCCTACGATATGATTCGATTTTCAGTGAATATTATGCGCGGCTGTTTTGGTGGCTGCACATTCTGTTCTATCACTGAGCACGAGGGGCGCATTATTCAGAGTCGCTCTGAACAATCCATTCTTGATGAAGTGGAAAAAATTCGTGATATGACCCCGGGCTTTACTGGCGTGATATCTGATCTTGGCGGACCAACCGCCAATATGTATCGCCTTAATTGCAAAGATAAAAAGATTGAAGAAACCTGCCGCAGGCCGTCCTGTGTGTATCCGTCGATTTGTGTCAATCTTGAAACTGACCACAAGCACACCACTCAGCTGTATCGCAAAACCCGCGAGCTGGAGGGCGTAAAGAAAGTGGTTGTAGCTTCAGGGCTGCGCTATGACCTTGCGGTTAAGGACCCGGAATATGTCAAGGAGCTGGTGACCCACCATGTGGGTGGTTATTTGAAAATTGCCCCAGAGCATTCAGAAGACGGCCCACTGACCAAGATGATGAAACCTGGCATGGGCAGCTATTATGAATTTAAAGAAATGTTCGAGCGCTTCTCCAAGGAGGCCGGGAAGAAGCAGTATTTGACTCCCTACTTCATTTCAGCGCACCCGGGTTCCACAAATGAAGATATGATGAGCCTGTCGCTGTGGTTAAAAAACAATGGCTTCCGGGTAGATCAGGTGCAGAACTTTTATCCTTCTCCCATGGCTTCAGCCACAACCATGTACTACACCGAGAAGAATCCATTAAAGCCCCTTGGGCGCAACAATGATGAAAAGATATTCAGCGCCAAGAGCAAAGAGCAGCGCACCTTGCACAAAGCATTTTTGCGTTATCACGACCCGGAAAACTGGCCAATGTTGCGCAAGGCTTTGCGCCGTATGGGCAGGGCAGACTTGATTGGTAGTGGCGATGCGTTCCTAGTACCTGGTGAGTCGCGCCGGGAAAAAGAGGTAAAGAAGCGCGAATCCAAGAAGCCGCGGCCCCAGTCTAGGTCATCTCGCTCAGCACCCCGCAGAAGAGGCTAGGCTCTGAGGAGCTAAGAGGCTGGATACAGGCGAGAGATAAGCGCCGGGACTGCAGTTTCAACGCGCAATATTCTCGGCCCTAAATGCACTGTCTCAAAGCCCAGCTGATTGAGCTTTTCCACTTCGTAGGGGATAAACCCGCCCTCCGGACCAATGGCCAGGCTAACCGGCTCGGTGCTGTTTACCGGGCAGCCCTTGGCTGTTCCTGGGTGGGCAACCAGCGGCCTGCTTTGAGCAATAATCCCCCCCAATTCATCTTCTACAAAAGGCTTGAAAAGCTTGCGCATAATAATCTCTGGCATATGAGTATCCCGCGCCTGCTCCAACCCCAAAATAAGCTGCTCCTGTAATGCCTCCGGTTGCAGAGATGGCGTTTGCCAAAAGCTTTTTTCCACTCGGCTGGAGTTAATCAAGTAGAGCTTTTTTACGCCCATAGCTGAGATCGTCTGCAATATTCGGCGCAGCATTTTGGGACGGGGCAGAGCCAGTATCATTGTCAGGGGCAATGGTGGCGGAGGCTGGGTATCAAGACTGAGCTGGATGGTCGCAGACTGGTTATCAAGGGCGCTGATCAAACCCTGACCCATCATCCCATTGATTACCCCAACACAAATTGAATCCCCCACTGCAGCTCGCTGCACTGATATAAGATGCTCAAGTTGGCGACCTGTGATCAGTGCACAATCGCTGTTGATTTGCTGTGGATTCAGTAGCAGTAAATTCATAGGCCTGATTGTAATAGATATTCATCGGTTTAGGGGTCGCGGATACTGGAGGTTTGCTCCATTTGCCCTATAATAACGCCAATGTCCCGTTCGATTAACTGGATAAATCCGTCGCCTCCTAAGCGACTGCTGGGGGTTCAAGTCCCTCACGGGACACCAGTTATCTATGCTCTGTACCAGTCAACTTCCTATATTCTAACCCGCAAGCTGCAGGAGTTATTTGTGGACTTTGTGTCCTCAGCTGTTTATGGTTTTGATTATAAAATATTAAGCGTGGAGAGATATGCACTTGTATTGTAGAACCATTTTGATATCGGTGATTTGTCTCCTTGCTGCCTGTGGAGGTGGAGGTGGAGGTGAAGGAGGTTCTGGTGCTGGCAATAGTCTCTCTACCCCGGTCAATCTGGCTCCGTTATTTTCTGGCACCAGCAGCTTTGAAGTTCTTGAGGCACAGGAGCTCAGCCTGAGCCTGTCTTTTTCGGATCCGGAGGGGCGCTCTTTAACACAATCCATCACTGGTGGTGAGGATCAGGATCAGTTTGCAATATCCGTCTCCGGAACCCTTGATTTTGTCACTTTGCCTGATTATGAAAACCCCGGTGATCAGGGCGCAGACAATAATTATCAGCTTGTTGTTACAGCCTCAGATGGCACCAACCAGACCAGTCAAAATATTAGTATCAGCCTGATTAATGTTATGGAGGCACGGGTTGTGGATGGGCCTGTTTCCGGCAGCCAGGTATTTATTGATGAAAATGGCGATTCTATCGCTAATATAAACGAAGCTACCACCACCACTGATGCCCAGGGATTTTTTACAATGCAGGCACCTGAGGTCAGCTGTCTTGCCCTGGAGGTTTGTGATGTGGTTTTTCTGGCTGTGGGTGGTGTAGATATTGCCACCAATAATGATTTGGGGGATCTGGTTTTATCTGGTGCTGGCCTGCTCGATGAGGATTTTAACATTACCCCCATCAGTACCATGCTGGTTAATGCTGCCGATCCCCAGCTATTGTTAGACGGCTTTGGTCTGGGGCTGACGGTGGCGGATATAGCCACCATGGATCCCTGGCAGCTGACACAGAACGAAGATCCCGCGGCTGAGCAGCTGTTGCGCACCAACCAACAACTACTTGGCCTGATGTTAACAGCCAATAGTCTTGTCAACATTGGTGGTCAGATTGGCTCCGCGGATGTCAATGCAACACTGGCTGAGCTGTTATCGGACTATGCGCAAAATAACAGCGATGCTATAAATCTGGCCAGAGC
>Ga0115562_1002723_pt1 | contig 12059 bp, 13 predicted proteins | sample COGITO_mtgs_1105_6_FD_87200 | JGI IMG/M metagenome (GOLD analysis project Ga0115562, IMG submission 87200) | Pelagic marine microbial communities from North Sea - COGITO_mtgs_110516 | ecosystem: Environmental > Aquatic > Marine > Epipelagic | place: Germany:Helgoland, sampling site Kabeltonne...
AGCCCTTGATGGCGCGCCGATGGGCGAAGGAATGGCACTTCAGGATTGGCGTGCATTTCTTGCGCGGCCTCATTGATGCGGATCAGTCCGGCAGGCAATACGCCGATCTGGCCGAAGCCGTTGTCGCCGCGATCTGGCCTGCAGTAACCAAGGACTTTGCCCGCAAACATGGTAACATGCCAGGCCGCGGTGGCGCGGTCATTGCGATGGGTTCTTTGGGGGCAGGGCGTCTGACCGCGACGTCCGATCTTGATTTGATTATGGTTTATGACGCCGGTGATATCGATACATCCGAAGGCCGCCGGCCATTGCAAACACGGGCCTATTTTGCGCGTTTGACCCAAAGCCTGATCACCGCTTTGAGCGCGCCGATGGCGGAAGGGCGGCTTTATGAGGTCGATATGCGCTTGCGCCCGTCGGGCCGGCAAGGGCCGGTCGCGACGTCGCTTGTCGCGTTTCAGGACTATCAAAAGTATCAGGCGTGGACATGGGAACATCTTGCACTGACGCGGGCACGGATGGTCGCGGGTGAGGCGGGGTTGTGCCAAGACATCGAACAGTTCCGTCTGGATCTGCTGGCGGCCAAAGCTGGCGGGGCGATGGTCTTGGCAGATGTGGCCGATATGCGCCAGCGCATTGCGGCACAAAAAGGGTCCGGGGAGGCTTTGGACAGCAAGGTAGGGCCGGGTCGGTTGCAAGATATCGAACTTTTCGCGCAAGCCATCGCCTTGAGAACAGCACATCCATCGGTGGAGACCCGCGCGCAATTGCGCGCTGGTGTCGTAGATGGCCTGATTGTTGCCGCTGATGCACAGGCACTGGAGGGGGCTTTTGAACTCTTCTGGCAGGTGCAGGCGGCACTGCGGTTCTTGACAGGGGCAGATGCCGATCTAGAGAAACTGTCAGAAGGCGCCCGGCGTTTGATCTTGCGCGAAACTGACCAGCCCGATGTGGCGACCTTGGGTAAGGCGGTGCATGCCGCACAAAACGAAACGGCGAAGATAATTGATCGATATTTGGACAGCTAAATGACTGACGGACCGATTTTTGACCCCAAAGGGTTAATGCGCGAGGCTTTTTTGATCGAAGGGATCAAGGCGCCAGAGTGCAGGAGCATTTTTCTTGATTGGGCTTTGGGGGTACCATCGGATCGTGACATGCAAAAAGAAGTGGGTCGCCTTTTGATCCATTACGCCTCACTGGCGCAGACCGACCACCCAATGCTAGAGACGTTGCGCGCCGCGCAGGTTGCACCGCCTGTCCCGCGCCGTAGAGGTGGGCGCGGCGGTCGCTTTGCCTGATATGTCATTCAAAGCTGGGCAACGCTAATTTGGCCTGCGAAAAACACGTCTTGCTGGCCGCGCTGCATAGGCATCAGAAGTCCTCCCACACGGCCTGATCACTGCCATTGGCCGCGAAGGCGCGCTTGGTGTCTGGGTGAGGTGGTGCGGTTGGACGATGCGTGCTTCCGATGACATCAGCTAAGAACTCAGCGCTGTCACTTGGCGTATGTCGATGTTCATGATTGGCGGAGAGTTTGAACTTGCCAATGAGGTTGCTCAAATTACCGGCCTCCGCTGCAAGGGCGTCGCAGCGCTGCATCGAATCCTGCACCATTGCCGCGTTTTGTTGAGTGACTTTGTCGAGCTGGTTCACACCAAGATTGATCTCGGACAATCCAATCGCCTGTTCTTCGGCACTCGTGGCAATTTGCGATGTCATCGCAGAGATATCATTGACCTGCGTAATGATCTCGGACAGGGCCTCGCCGGCATTGCCAACCAATTGTGTACCTTGTGCAACGTGCTGTGAACTGTTGGCGATCAAAGCCGATATCTCTTTGGCAGCTTCGGCCGATCGCTGAGCAAGGGCGCGCACTTCCGAGGTAACGACGGCAAAACCTCGGCCCGATTCGCCAGCCCTCGCCGCCTCGCCGCCCGCGTTCAGCGCCAAGAGATTTGTCTGAAAGGCAATGTCGTCGATCACACCGATCACTTGCGTGATTTGCTTGGAGGAGTGCTCGATTTCGCCCATGGCACCAACTGCCTGTTCGACGATTTCACCATTGCGTGTGGCTTCCGCACGTGCCCGGGCGACCGAGCTATCAACAGATTTTGCGTGCTCTGCTGCGGATTTGACGCTTGCCGTCAGTTCATCAAGTGCTGCAGCCGTTTCCTCGAGCGTGGCGGCCTGATTTTCAGTGCGTTGTGAGAGCTCCATCGTTGCCGATTGGCTATCGGATGTGCTCATTCCGATCTGTTGCGATGTTTCGTTCATCTGTGCCATCGCTTTTTGCAGGGCGCCGAGTGCTGCGTTGAAGTTGTCGCGCATTTCTTCGTAGTCGGGGGCGAAGGCCTTATCGATCCGTGTGGTCAGATCGCCGCTGGCGAGGTGAGAAAGTTCGGATTTCATTGTGGTGACGACAAGGTTTTGTTGTTCGCGCAGCTCTGCGCGCTCGGCCGCCTCTGCAATCCGTTCCACTTGTGCGTCTCGGAAAACCTGCAATGCAGGCGCCATACGCCCGAGTTCATGGCTGTGTTCGGTGCCGCTGATGGTGACATCGTTGTCGCCAGAGGCCAGCTGATCAGTCGCCTGCGCCAGCCTTGCAATGGCCCCGCTGATAGAGCGTCCGATTCCGTAAGCCGCAGCCAGGGCAATCAGCGTCGCGGCGACACCGGCGACAGGGATGACGGTCTTTAACTGTGCAACAATTGCACTGCCGGCAGGGCCTAATTCATTTTGACGGTCAACGATGTCTGCTGCAATGCGATCCAGCCTGTCTTGCATCGCTGTTCCGATCTGGTCAAGAACGCCCGTCTGGATGCCCCTCGCCTGTGCATTCGCTGCGGAATAGGACGACAAGAGATCGGGATATCCATCCATCAGAGCGGTGATCGAGCTATCGCCACGCTCACGTTATCTTGTCGGTTGAGTGCGATCAAGCGATCAAGAGCGGTGTTAAAGTCTTGATATTGCGCCGTGAAATTTGATAGATTGTCGGCGTCCGTCGACGCGAGATATCTTTTTCCGTATAAAATGGCGCTGTAGAGAGCCTGCAGGCTGCGTCCGGCTGCCGACGTCTGCGCGGGGTTGCTGGACTGCAGGACAAGGTTAAAGGCGGCATTGATCTCTGTTTGAAGCTGCGCTGATCTGTCAACAAAATTACTTTCAAACGCTATTGCTGCGTCGAGCGCGTCGGCCATTTTGATGAACTGGATTTTGTAATTGCGCGCCTCATCGAGGACGGTTTCGATTTCAGCCAGTCGGCTTGGACTATCGTCAAAAAAAGACAGAAATTCTGTGCCATTCAGAACGTCGTCGATGCTGTCGCTCACCTGTTGCCTGACCATAGAATCGGGCGTGATCTGATATTGGAATGAGGCCTGTCGCGCCTCAAAGATGTCTTCGATTAGGGCCGTTACTGCAATGTTCTGTTTTGCAATAGTTTGATACTCGTTGTAGCCACTGCCAAGCGTACCGACCGCCCGCTGGGAAAATACTGCCAGACCAACCAGCATCAGCGTGACGATGACAAAGCCAGTATTGATGCGACGTGATATCGGCCAGGATTCAAGCATGGGCAACTCCTCAATTCGTTTGAGGCAGTCTTAAGGACCAATCCCTAATACCTGATGAAAATCGCAAACATTTTTCTGTTACGTCAAAGTAGCAGCTTCGCGCGCCAGTTCTGTGATTGCGGCCCAATCCCTTGCCGTCACCAGGTCTTTGGGTGCGACCCATGATCCGCCTACGCAGAGTGTGTTGCTAAGGCTGAGATAGTCATGTGCATTCTGCAGGCTGACCCCACCGGTCGGGCAGAATTTGACTTGCGGGATTGGTGCGCCGATCGCCTTGAGCGCGGGCGCCCCGCCGTTCGCCTCGGCGGGGAAGAATTTCTGCACGGTATAGCCGCGTTCCAGAAGGCGCATGGCTTCGGAGGCTGTAGCAGTGCCGGGCAAGAGGGGTAGGTCGTTGGCTTCGCAGGCGTCCAACAGCAGGTCGGTGGCACCCGGAGAGACGCCGAATGTCGCACCCGCGGCTTTCGCGTTTTCGACGTCTTTGGGGGTCAGCAATGTGCCTGCACCAACAACGCCACCGGGCACAGCGGACATTTCGCGGATCGCATCAAGTGCTGCTGGCGTGCGCAATGTCACCTCGAGCGCAGGCAAGCCGCCTGCGACGAGTGCTTTGGCCAGGTCGGCTGCAATGCTTGCGTCGTCGATCACAAGGACAGGGACAACGGGGGCCAAAAGGCAGACTTTGGCGGCGGCGGCAGAGGCGTCTTGCGGGGTCATTTGGGTGCATCCTTTAATGTGGTGCCGGTGGCCCGAACAGGAGCCTCCGGCGGGAGTTTTTAGGGCAAGATGATAATCAGACGAACACGCCTGCGCCTTCCGCGGCGAGCCCGACGTTCTGGCGGAAGACTTCGAAGAGTTCGCGTCCGACCCCTGTGCCGTTGCCGCTTAAGTCAGCAGTGGCAGGGGTGCGGGCGGACAAATCAACGCCTTTGACTTCGATCGTGCCGGTTGTGGCGTCTAGCCGAATGATATCGCCGTCGCGGATCAGTGCGATGGGGCCGTGATCGGCTGCTTCGGGGCAGACATGGATGGCAGAGGGCACCTTGCCAGATGCGCCTGACATGCGCCCATCGGTTACAAGCGCGACCTTAAGGCCGCGGTCCTGCAGAACGGCCATAGTGGGCGTCAGACCGTGCAGTTCTGGCATGCCGTTGGATTTCGGTCCTTGGAAGCGGACGACGATGATCGTGTCTTCGGTCAGCTCGCCCGCCTTGAAGGCGTCTTTAACGGCGTCTTGTGTGTGAAAGACGCGGGCAGGGGCTTCGACGATGTGTCGCTCTGGGGCGACGGCAGAGGTTTTAATGACGCCACGCCCAAGGTTACCGGAGAGTTGCACGAGACCGCCTTGAGGTTGGAAGGGGTCAGATGCCGGGCGCAGGATCTTTTCATTGAGCGATTTGCCGGCACCGGGGGCGTATTGGACGCGTCCGTCCACCAGTTTGGGTTCTTGGGAGTAGAGTTCCAGCCCCTGACCTGCCACAGTCTTGGTATCGTCATGCAGCAAGCCTGCGTTGAGCAAGTCGCCGATCATATAACCAAGCCCACCCGCCGCATGGAAGTGGTTCACATCCGCCAAGCCGTTGGGATAGACCTTGGCCATTAGTGGGGTAATCTCGGACAGATCGCTGAAGTCTTGGAGATCAAGGATCACACCAGCTGCTTTCGCCATGGCGGGCAGGTGGATCACAAGGTTCGTGGACCCGCCTGTGGCCATCAGGCCCACGATGCCGTTCACAAAGGCCTTTTCATCAAGGACATCGCAGACGGGTGTATATTCGTTGCCAAGGGCCGTGATCTCGAGCGCGCGCTCGGTTGCAGCGGTGGTCAGCGCGTCGCGCAGCGGTGTGCCGGGGTTGACGAAGGACGCGCCGGGCAGGTGCAGCCCCATGAATTCCATCAACATCTGGTTGGAGTTCGCAGTGCCGTAGAATGTGCAAGTGCCGGGGCCGTGGTAGGAGGCCATTTCGGCCGCCATCAGCTCTTCGCGGTCAATGTTGCCTTTGGCGAATTCCTGGCGGATGCGGGCTTTTTCGTCGTTGGGTAGGCCGGACACCATCGGACCCGCTGGCATAAAGATGCCGGGGATGTAGCCAAAGGTCGCGGCGGCCATCACAAGGCCCGGGACGCTTTTATCGCAAACGCCAAGGTAGACGGCTGAATCGAACACATTGTGCGAGAGGCCGACACCAGCGGCGAGCGCGATGACATCGCGCGAGAAAAGCGACAGTTCCATGCCGGTCTGGCCTTGGGTCACGCCATCGCACATTGCGGGGACGCCACCGGCGACTTGTGCGGTGCCGCCTGCTGCACGGGCGGCAGTGCGGACGAGGTCGGGGTATTTCTCAAAGGGTTGATGGGCCGACAGCATATCATTGTAAGCGGTGATGATCCCGATATTGGGTATGCGTGCATCAGTCAGCGCATCTTTATCCCCGCCCATGGCAGCGTAGGCATGCGCCTGATTGCCACAGGTCAAATGGGACCGCCGTGGCCCTTCGGCAGCGGCGCGGGCCATGGTCTCCATGTATTTCTGGCGCGGCCCTTCGGAACGGGCGCGAATACGGTCGGTGACTTCGGCAATTTTGGGATGCAGTGACATGGCGTCCTCGGCTGGTTTTACTTTCGCAGCCACTTAGCATGACGTGTTAGCGCTAACAAGGGGAGAGATTGCCGCATACTGGGCGGCTTATTAACTCAATTGAGAGTTTTACTCTGTAGAAATCACTTGCTAGGACTGTGGTGTAATCAACGGGTTGGCGGGTTCATGCTTCGTAGACGTTTTCTTTTGGGTCTTCCCCTTTTGGGCTTGATGGGCTGTAGTGCTGCCCTTGGCATGAAGAGCGGTGCGCGCCCCGAAATGGACTGGTCCTATGACTTGCGCCGCTTTAACTTTGTCGCGCAATCCGGTCTGAAAGTCTCTGAAAGCGAAACCTATTATCCGCAGGCAGATATTGTCTGGCGGGGTGACCCGATTGGTCCGCGTGTCCCTCAAATTGCCGCAATGTTTAATGAGGCTGCGGCGCGCAATCAGGGCGTTGTGGATGGTGCGGTGCCCGTTGATGTGGATGTGACGCTTGTGCGCTTTCACGGAGTAACGAACAAAACCCGCTATACTGTGGGTGGCGTGTATAATGTGATCTTTGATCTGACTATTCGCAGTGCCGCGACGGATGATGTCATTGAACCCACCCGCCGCATTGTGGGTAATCTGAAGGCGCCGGGTGGTGATCGTGCGGCGCGCCAGGATGCGGCCGGGCAAACCCAGAGGGTGAGGGTCACGGATTACCTGACCAGTCTGCTGCGCGCGCAACTGGTTTGACATCTGCCCCTTTCCAGCCCGCGCAAGAGCGGGTAGGAGGCTGGCATGACAGATCAAACATCCCCCACCGACATGCCCGAAACCGCCATGCCCGTCGTTCGCCTGATCCCCAAAGCGGAGGCCCGTGCCATTCGCCACGGCTTTCCTTGGGTGTATGCCAATGAATTGGTTACCGACCGCCGTACCCGTAATCTGACGCCTGGCACGATTGCCCAGCTGGAAGATGCCAATCGAGTGCCAATGGGTGTTGTAACAGTTAATCCCGCGTCCAAGATTATCTGCCGGATGCTGGATCAAGATCCAGAAGCCGTGATTGATCAGGCTTGGTTCACCGCGCGTCTAACACGCGCACTGGCGCATCGTGCACGTCTTTATGCCGACCCTTTCTACCGGCTCGTGCATGCCGAGGCGGATGGTTTGCCCGGCGTCATCATTGACCGCTTTTGTGATCTTGCGGTGATCCAGCCCAATGCGGCTTGGGCGGATATGTTGATCGGACCGCTTGTGGCCGCATTACAAGAGGTCACGGGTGTGACGACCGTTGTTATGAACGGCACCGGGCGTGCGCGCACACTTGAAGGGCTTGAGGAAAAGACAGAAGTTTTGGTGGGCAAGGCCCCGGACGGTCCGGTGCCTGTGCCGATGAACGGAGCCATCTATATGGCCGATGTGATGGGCGGGCAGAAGACAGGACTATTCTTTGACCAACGCCCCAACCACGCGTTTGCCGCAAGCCTTTCCAAGGGTGCACGCGTGCTGGATATGTTCAGTCACGTAGGTGGATTTGGTTTGGCTGCTTTGGCTGCTGATGCCGCTTCTGTCCTTGCAGTGGACGGGTCGGCGCCTGCGCTGGAACTGGCCGAACAAGGTGCGTCAGCCATGAAAGTCTCTGACCGCTTTGTGACCCGCAAAGGTGACGCGTTTGATGTGCTAGCGGCCTTGGCTGAAGAGGGTGAGACATTTGATGTGGTCGTTTGCGATCCGCCAGCATTTGCGCCGTCAAAGCCAAGTTTAGAAGCGGGTCTGCGCGCCTATGAGCGCATTGCGCGGCTTGCAGCGCCTTTGGTCGCAGACGGCGGATATCTGATTTTGTGTTCGTGTTCACATGCAGTTGACCTGACGCGGTTCCGCAATGCGTCGGCGCGTGGGATCGGGCGCGGTGGTCGGCGTGGGCAGATTATCCAGACGGGATTTGCCGGGCCTGACCATCCGCTGATGCCGCATTTGGCCGAAAGCGGATACCTGAAAGCACTGACTTTCCGTCTGTAGGGGCCGCCTATGAGGGTGATGATTGACGCTTGTGTGCTCTATCCCACTGTGATGCGTGAGGTCATGTTGGGCTGCGCCAACGAAGGGCTGTTCGAAGCCCGCTGGTCGGTGCGCATTTTGGAAGAGTGGGCGCGGGCGGCAGGTAAGTTAGGCCCCGCGCAGGAAGTTTGGGCGCGCGGCGAGATTGCAACGCTGGGAGCGGCCTTTCCACAAGCGATTGTGTCGTATGACGCCGCACAGGAACGGCAGTTCTGGTTGCCTGATCCGGCTGACATTCATGTGCTGACGGCGGCTGTTGTCGGATCTTGTGATGGGATTTTGACGATGAACGCCAAGGATTTTCCTAAGAACATTCTTGGGGATGAGACGCTTTTGCGCTGGGATCCGGATGGGCTTGCGCTGATCTTGCTAGATCACGCGCCTGAGCAGGTGCGAGCTATTGCTGCAAGCGTTTTGGACGAGGCGAACCGTTTGTCGGAAGCTCCATGGACCATGCGCGCCTTGATGAAAAAAGCGCGGATGCCGCGATTTGGCAAAGCGCTGGAAGCTTAGGGCCTACCATCATCAGTTTTTCTCTGCGGTCGGCTGAGGAGCCTCCGACGGGAGTTTTTTGGGCAAGATGATAGACGAGAAAATGTGTGTCTAACTTGCGTTCCACTTGGCTTCATTTGCCTCGATGGCTGCAATGCGCAATGGCGTTTTTGGATGGCTCAGCATCCATGCAGGCGTTGTCGCCCCACGCGCACCAGTGAGTGTCTCGAGCTTTTTGAAGAGTGCTTTTTGTGGTTCTGTCCCGATCCCTGCCTTGACCAGCAGGGCAGAGGCATAGGCGTCCGCCTCGAACTCGTCGCTGCGTGAAAGCCGCGCGGCAAGCAGGCTCATCAAGCCATTGGCGATCCAAGGACCGACGCCGGGAATAAAGCGCCCCAAAATCATCGCGAGTGCTGTGCGCATCGCGTTCTGACCTGAAAAATCAATCATCCGGCGGCGCGAATGCCCCAAGGCCACGTGCCCCATTTCATGGGCGATGACGGTTGCCATTTCCTCTGATGTGACTTCGCCTGCACGGTATTTATTAAAGAATCCCCGCGTGATGAAAATGCGCCCATCGGGTGCCGCCAATCCGTTGACCGGCTCGATTTCGTAGATGTGCACCTTGATCCGCTCGATATCGAGGGCCTTGGCCATACGGTCCATCAGCACTTTGAGGATCGGATCGGCCAGTTCGGTTGATTTCTCATCAAGCTCGCGTTTGGTCCGCCACATCGAGAAGCGGTACATGGCAAGGCCGTAGAGAACGGCGAATAGAATTGGGAGGACTTTGATCATATGCTTGATATGGGCCTGTTTGTGGTTTTCTCAAGAGCGTTATACGGCTTGCGCGGGATCACTTTTCCTATTTCTCTCCTTGCTGGCACGCACCAACCAAATGCCAAGTCCAATTGCGACAGCGCCTGCTGCAATAAACCCAGATAGATTTCCCAAGAGGTCAGAGATTGCTGTGATATTGTCGGCAAAACTATAGCCAAGTCCGACATATAGCCCGACCCAAACGATTTCGCCTGCGACCCCCCACAGTGCAAAGCGGGGCCAGCTGAAGCGTGATAGCCCACTGACATAGTTCATGTATGGTCCCAGAGGGGCCACCAACCAGCACGAGAAGAACACGCTTGAACCTCCCCATTTGTGCATGAATGCCTCGGACTTGTCGCGCAGCGCAGCGCGTTTTGGTTTGGCGGCGAGCCAATCACCCAAGCGATCACCAAGGTGACGGGCAATCCAATAGCCCGCGTTGTCGCCAATGACCGCGCCGCAAAAGGCAGCGGCGGCCACCGCTGGCAACGAGAGGTCACCTGCCGCTGCAAACCCACCGGATGCTAGCATCAGCAATGACGACGGCACGGGAAGCGCCAGACAGCTTAGAAACGTGACGCAAAACAACAGCGGCACGCCATAGTCAGCGGCAAGGGCTAGAATAATCTCTGTCATTGTGACGGCCTTGGGTTCGCGGCGCGCCAATCGGCGACTGCGGCATCAACACGCGCTTGCAGTGCATCCAAGCTCAGGCCGTTTTCACTGGCCAGACGATCGAGCGAAATGCGACGGGGCAGGGCGTTGGGATCCAGGTCGAATGCCTCCTGAATAACCTCTGGCGGGACGAGATAGGATTGCGCCACATAGCGGGGTGTCATCCAACCGGCGAGCGTTTGGTCGAGATGTTGCGGGTCTGACCAGTAGATGAACTGGCCGACTGATTTGAACCCAAAGAAACCTGCAAGGCAAAGTACGGCCATGAAGGCCATGAGCGCCATTCGGTTGTGTTGCCAAAGATCTTTCACACGATGCCACATCAATTTCGCCAAACTCTTACTGTAATCCCTGACAGCTTCTGACGACGCCCGCGAGATCACAAGTGTTTAACGGCCCAGCGTCCGCATTCCGGCGTCGATCCCTGATAAAGTCATGGGCACCATCCGGTCAGGGCCGAAAACCTCTTGGATCATCTGGATGGATTGGGTGTAGGGCCAATAGCGCTCATCCAATGGATTGATCCACAGATGGTTTGGCCATTGATCGCGCGCGCGTTCCAGCCATGTATGGCCGGCCTCAGCATTCCAATGTTCGTTTGCGCCACCTTTGAAAGCGATCTCATAAGGCGACATACTCGCATCGCCCACAAAGATGCATTTGTAGTCGGGGCCGTAGGTGCGCAAGATATCCCATGTGGGCGTTTGTGCGTTCCAGCGGCGGCGATTGTCTTTCCAAACGCCCTCGTAAAGGCAGTTGTGGAAGTAGAAATACTCAAAATGCTTAAATTCGGACTTGGCCGCACTGAAGAGCTCTTCGACCACTTTGATATGCGGGTCCATGGAGCCGCCGATATCCAGAAACAGCAGGACTTTGACGGCATTGCGCCGTTCGGGCCGCGTTTGGACGTCCAGATAGCCGTGCTCGGCGGTGGCGCGGATGGTCCCGTTCAAGTCCAGCTCTTCATGGGCCCCGTCACGCGCCCAGCGGCGCAGGCGCTTGAGGGCTACTTTGATGTTGCGCGTGCCGAGTTCGACCGTGTCATCAAGGTTTTTGAATTCGCGCTTGTCCCAGACTTTGACCGCGCGCTGGTGCCGGCTCTCTTTTTGTCCGATGCGCACGCCTTCGGGATTGTAGCCGTAAGCGCCAAAAGGTGACGTGCCTGCGGTGCCCACCCATTTGGAGCCACCCTGATGGCGGCCTTTTTGTTCTTCGAGCCGCTTTTTCAGCGTCTCCATCAACTTGTCAAAACCGCCCATGGCTTCGATTTCGGCTTTTTCCTCGTCGGAGAGGTGCTTTTCAGCGAGCTTTTCCAGCCAGTCCGCGGGGATATCGACTGCGTTCAGCACAGCCTCATCTGGAATGCTGTCTAGCCCTTCAAAGGTGGCCGCGAAGGCGCGGTCGAATTTATCCAGATGGCGTTCGTCTTTGACCATGATGGTGCGGGCCAGATAGTAGAAAGCCTCGACATCATAGGTTGCCAGCCCGGCCTTCATGCCTTCCAGAAATGACAAGAATTCACGCAGGCTGACGGGTACTCCGTTGCTGCGCAGATTGTCAAAGAAAGGCAGGAACATCGCTCAGAGCGTGCGCTGCAAGAAGATCAGAAAGAACAATCCGATCAAGCCAAAGATGATCGCGAAGACAGCGCCCCATTGCAGCATGTCCTTGCCCTTGCCGCCCTTCGATTTGGCGCGCATTGCGCCAACGATGGCACCGATAAGCAGTCCTGAGAGCGGGAAAATCATGGGTTTGGCCTTCGTTACGTGGGTGGCAGAGGTGGCGCCAGCGACGCAATTTCATTGAGCCGGTCAATGACCTCGTCCCGGTCGCCGAAGCCATAAAGCCCCCAACCCAAACTGTCC
>Ga0115562_1002732_pt1 | contig 12029 bp, 17 predicted proteins | sample COGITO_mtgs_1105_6_FD_87200 | JGI IMG/M metagenome (GOLD analysis project Ga0115562, IMG submission 87200) | Pelagic marine microbial communities from North Sea - COGITO_mtgs_110516 | ecosystem: Environmental > Aquatic > Marine > Epipelagic | place: Germany:Helgoland, sampling site Kabeltonne...
CCTCAGCCTCAGCCTCAGCCTTGGGCTCATCTAAATAAACGGAGAAGTACATGGTACGGTATATTCTACCTTGTGTCCTAAATATATCATCGACCTCTTTTTGGTTTTTCGGTTCGTAAGCGAAATGCCTAATTTCCGGATCCCATAAGAAATTGTATCTCATTTGAGACATACCTTTAAGTCGAATGTTAGGCGTTGCGCCCATTTGATTACTTTTTCCAATTATTATTATTTTCATGATGTAAAAAAGCCTCTCCCCGAATACTCAGGGAGAGGCTAGGAGGGTTAATGGGAGGGGAAATTCCGAACCATTAGGTTTAAGCTTACGCTTGGGTCAAAGATAGACCGGGAACTTGACGAACAACTTCGACAAGCTGAACTGAAGGAATTCTGCCACGAGTGTCCTTGCGTGCGCCCATTCCGTAAACGGATTGAACACCAACAGCTGACAAGTGTGCTTCGTTACCACTGTTCGCGAAATCGTCGTAATGGAAGATTTGCTCACCGTAGATTTTTCCTTTTGCGTAGTACATTGCGTCTTTACCCATTGCCAATGCATAACCAATTGGGGTACCGAGTTCATTCGCTTGAACAAACATAGCACCTTGGGAGAATGCATCACCAACTTTGGTTCCAGCAGTGATTTTAGCAGCTTCGTTAGGATCACGGGTTAAGGTGATTGAACCGAAATCAGCAGCTACATCAGCTTGATCATAGGTGTACAACGCTTTAGTACCGTCGGTATCTATTCCGAGGATGTAATAGGTTCCGTTATCGTTAGTTCCTAAGGAATCTCCACCACCACCTGGAAGGCGGATGAAAGCTCCACGGAAGTTAGCAGCATAGTCACCGTCAGTTCCGCCCATAGCTCCAGCAGCAGTTGCGTCAGCAATAGCGTTGAATGCATAGAAGGTAGGAAGTAAAGGAGAACCTTGGCGTCCACGAGCGGTGTCGATAAGAACGTTATGATTCGCGATGATGTTGTTATCCCACTTAGCGTATGAACCGTTGTACAACTTATTGTTATCACTTCTTGCGTCCGCTTGAGTAATAGCTTCTAAGTAGTCAGGGTCAGAACGTAATGGACGTAAGCAAGCGTCAGGTGCGAAGAACAAGTAACCAGGAATTTCTTGGTTGATGTCTCCACCAGTGCTCATAGGCTCAGCGCCATTAGCAATAAGTGCTTGTTTAGCTTCTTGGATGATGTCAGTCGAAAGACCGTCAACATACTTAAGAGCATTGCCTGCTCCGGTTCCGTAAGAAGAGATGAAGTTAGATCCAACAGCGTTGTTGAGACAGATTTGACGTAATGCAAACTGGATTTGGTCTTGCTCGGTACGGCTCATCCATTCGGACATGACTTCAGCTGAAAGCTGGTCAATTGTCTTACCGGTGAATCTCATGAGTTTAAGAACTTGAGTCCAGGATACAGCGTGACGAACTAAGTCGACTTCAATGCTGAATGTTCCGAAATCAAGAGTATCAGTATTGTTCTTGAGAATTTCTTCTCCACGAACACCTTGTCCTCTGATTGGAGCAACAGTAGTGAATGTTACTTTGTCTGATCCGCCTGCGCTAAGATCGCGTTTTTCTGTGATTGGTTTACCGCTTCCTTCGCCGCCCATGAACTTTGCGAATACGTTTTTTTCCCGAGCGTCGCGTGATACGAGTTCGGACCAAAGACGTGAACGCAAGTCGGAATTAGCGTCACCGCCGATAAGATCAGCGTAGGAGTTGGTGTTAGTAACAAGATCAACATTTGCCTGAGTACCGTTTTGGTGTAATCCGGCAGCAGCTGAATTTGCTGGTAGGTTTTTTGTAGCCATTTTATTTAATTATTTGAGATTAGGTTTGTTGCTCCTAATTACCTTCTTGGCTGTGCTCCTCCAGGATTTCCAAGCAGAGCATAGATATCATCTTTGTTCATACTGGGAAGTTGTTGAAGCAAACCGTCCGGGGTAATCGGAGCGTTTACAGGTTGTGCCGTAGTTCCTGTCGTCAAGACCTTCGCCTGAGTCCCCATCTGTGGAGCCTGCTGCTGAGGGGCAACGGCCTGAGGCTGTTGCGCTACAACTGGTGCGGGCGATACTGATGCGAATTCGTTGGCGAGTAATTCAGGCCATTTTGGCGAGTCAAAAACTGCGGCGTAGTCGGGGTCGGACTGAGCTTGCGAAACATAATCATCGAACTGCTTACGATAGACCGAAGCCTTATCCTGCAATGATGGGAATCTTTCATAAACTCTGTCTCTACTCTCCATCGCTTTAGAACGATGGGTCTGATAAACTTGCTGACTTTGGGCTTCTTCCATCCGCTCTTTACGGCTAGATAGATTCTGCAATTCGAGTTCCTTTTTCATGATATCACGCTGAAGGCGTAATGCCTCGGTGGTCTCAAGATCCTCTGCTGCTTTCTCTACTTTACCTTCAAGCTCTATGATAGTAGCCCGTATGTCGTTTGCTTGTTTATCAATGCCTTGAATTGGATCGGGCTCGGACGCCTCGACTTGCTCCTGGGGCTGATAAATGGGTTGAGGTGCGGGTTGCGCTTCCTGACCGTAAATTACACGAGAGGCGTCTGAGAAGTCTCCACTAAAGCCCTCAGACCGATATAGGTCTATGACTTGCTGGTCTAACTCATTCCTTGGACGGATTCGTCTTTTGGCGAGTTTTTCATCCTCTGATTCCTCTAGTTCCTCCGGCTCCTCCGGCTCATGAGCTTCGGCCTCCGGCTCTGGGCTTACGGCCTCAGGCTGTTGGTCTTGGACTCCGGTCGTAGGCTCGGCGGTCTCTGGCGTTATTCCTAAAGCATTGCGAATATCCTCAGTTGAGGCATTTTCAATGCTTGTTCCCTCTGTCGTTTCTTGCGGGGAGTCAACCTCCGCGATAGCTGTTTCCATATCCGATTTATAACTGATCGGATAGCCGGTAGTAACCGGTTGTAGAGCTTAGCTATACTCCGATTTCGATTTCTTTTTGCCGGTTACACTACCGGGTTTCTCAATTGGAGACTCGCTTTTCTCGTTCTGCATCATTTCAAGGGCGCACTGTCCTTTAAAAATTTCTTTACATACTGTGGGAGCAATACATTTATCTCCGCACATCTTTTTTGGTTTTTCTTCCTTTTTACTCATTTCTTTTTTCGCAGGGTTTCAATTAGTTTTACCAGCATATATGCGGTAGTCGTGACACCGCATACACATGCGATTACATCGTTCCATTGGCCAACCGATACAACGGCAAAGGTTCCGGCCCATCCGATAACTGTAGAATTATCAATCATGATTATTGTTCTTTTGTTCGAGGTTAATAACTTTTTTTGTTACGTTTCTTACACGTAGAAAATGATATATAAAGTATAGTACCATCCCCCCGGCACTAATCATTAGAATGTCGTAAACCCCATCAATCAGCTTTTGAAAAAAGCCTCTCTCCTCTTTTAATTTCAGTTCTATTAATTTCTGCACATCGCCTTCACTAAAGGCTTTAAGCTTTTCTGTATTTTTCTTAACTGAATCAGACTCCTTAATTATTTGTCCCGCAGCCGCTCCCAGTCCACCACCAGCAAAAGCGGTTGCCGGCCCACCCAATGCACCTACGCCCGCTCCGATCGCGCCTAAACCCGTTGGGGCAAAGGTTTTTACTGAACATGAGCAAAGATTAAAGACAGCAAAAAGAAAAAAGTATCTACTAAAACATCGCGCTCCAGAAAAAACATAATCATCGCGACTATCCAATATATCTCTCTCTGTAAGTGGCTCATTCATTGGGGTAAAAAAAGGGGTCGAAGGATTAGACCTCCGACCCCTTAGGAGAATTAGTAAGCTAAATTAGGCTTATCCTAATGCTACGCTGAAATCGGAGTAAGAACCGAGGTTGTCGGCTCCGACATAAACATCAGAAACTTTGATGTCCATAAGAGTAGCACTTGAGTCGTCACCTGAGATGTCAGTTGAAGAAGCAGCAGCGGAGGTTTTGTAACAAACGAATTTGTCTTCACCTTCGTCGAATACCAATGCAACGTTATCTTCGCTCGATCCACGTTCCATGATAAGTCCAACGTCATTTGCGTTGTTCGAACTGCCAGCTGCTCCGTCATTGAGAAGCATGATTGAATCTTTAACTTGGGAGTTAACAGTTTCAATGCTGGTGGTTGTACCAGTAACGGTAAGATTTCCGCTAAGAGTTAAGTCAGTACCAGAAACAGCACCGGTGAAAGCAGCTCCTGCGAGGTTTGCTTTAACAGTGTCAAGATTGGTTATAGCAGCCGCACGGGTTGATGCTTCAGCAGAAACAGCAGTTTGGCGATCGGTAACTTCAGATGCGAGGTTAGTGGTAAGAACACCTTCAGCAGCAGCAGCGCGAACTTCTTCTGCGTCGATTTCGCCTTGAAGAGCGGTATCAGCGGATGATCTTGAACTAGCTTCAGCAGAAACAGCAGCGATACGAGCAGTTTCTTCAGCAGAAATAGCGGTAGTAAGAACACCTTCAGCAGCAGTTGCACGAGTTTCTTCGTCAGAAACAGCGGTAGTAAGAACAGCTTCAGCAGCTCTTGCAGTTGTAGCTTCGCTATCGATGTTGCTTTGTAGACTGGTATCAGCAGAAGCTCTTGAGCTTGCTTCAGCAGTAACAGCAGCAATGCGAGCAGTTTCTTCGTCAGAAACAGCAGTAGTAAGAACGGCTTCAGCAGCTCTTGCGGTAGATGCTTCACTGCTTATTGCAGTAGCGTTAGCGGATTCAGCTGCTCTAGCGGTAGATGCTTCAGCAGTGATTGCGGCGATACGAGCGGTTTCTTCAGCAGCGACGTTGGCTTGTACACCATCGACTTTACCTTTAACAGCGGCACCGATTTGTTGGAGAATATTAGACATAGTAACTAAGTATTTTGTGGGTTTAGATTAATCATAAAGAACGAAGCGTATGTGCCTCTTTCCGGTACTCATAATCCCAGATTGTGGTCGATTCCTCAATCGGTTGCCCGCGCTTTACATCCGGTCGCGTAGTACGGTTATAAGCGTATATAAACGAATATGGGCGTAACAAAAAATCGTTATCTTTCGCCACGAATTATTCGTGAAAGGATGGATGTCTCTCCCGGTACCGTTCGTCGATGGGCGAAACAATGGAATTGGGAAAGGAAAGAAATTAACGCACGAGTCATCCGATATAAAGCAGAGGATGTGGAAGAGAGTTTGGGGGTCTCTTTCGAATGAGTTTAGTAGCAGAAATCGGGACAGCCGTTCGGCTAATAATCGAAAGTAAAAAGGGCCTTGTTCGAATAATCGATACCGAGGCCAAATTAAAGGTAGGAGCGGAGATCCTAAAGGATCCATGGCACTAGGAACAGATACGGATAAATTGTATATGCACTTAGGCTCTGGGTCTTGGGTCGTAGTTAATACAACCCCCGCGTAGGAGTAAGAACTATGCCAATTCTTCTAAAGGCTTCGCCCAGGAAGAATCACCATCGACAAGCTCGTCAGCGCTGAAGTGCTGATCGCATTTCCATTTTCCTTCGGTTACAACCGGGAAGATGAACATTCCATAATCAGCATGATCGGGATTATCAATCATACGGGAATCTGCGTATCCAGTTGTTCCCTTGCTGTCAGGGATAGCCAAGAGAGTTCTCATCTCTGCTTCTTTTGCGTCAAACTCCTCAGGAGTGTTAAGTAATTTATATTTAGTTGCCATAATTTTTAAGGTTGGAATTGATATTAAGGTTTATACGTAGATTACAGGATCAATGCTAGCGGTTGGCTGATTTGCTGCGGTTGCTTGCAATGCATGATTTCCATTTCCGGATGCATCTGTAATTTGAGATGCGGATGCTCCATCGGTTAAGCTGTCATCTTCTCCCATGCGGTAGTATGCAGTAGGGCTTAAGCTTAAATCATTTACGATATGAGCTCCACGAGATGCTGCTAGAGAGGCTACCTCGGATGCGGATAAAACGGTATTGAAAATAGCTACATCGTCTAGCGCCCCTTCGAAATGACCAATCGGAGTAATACCTCCCACAGCATAAGCTCCGATTTTGAAATTTGTACCGTAACCTGATTGTGGAGCATTAACGGAAGCGGTTCCCTGACTTACACCGTTTAAAAAGACCTCAAGTGAAGTACCGTTATGGACCGTAGCAAGGTGATACCATGTACCACTGTTTAATGTTGAAACCGATATATCTAAATAAGCGGTTGAGTGACCATACCTAATGTTCTGCGGGTTAAACACCTGAAGGTAGAAACGGTTACCACTAGCACTTCCAGCTGTAATTATATTTTCTGCGGAAGCTGTCGTAGATCCTGAATACGCAAACCAAGCCGAGCTGCTGAAAGCTGCTGGTGCATTTAATGCTGTAATTGTTGGGGCTGATAAATAATCAGTCGATCCATCAAAGCTAAGCGATGTAGTCGATTGATCAAGCGCCTTGAATGTAGGCTGACGGCTTGCAGTTGCTTGAACCAAGTCATTTCCATTTCCGCTTGAATCGGTTATGGTTGCGATGCTATTAGATGTTGGATCTGAGGATGGAGAATCATTTGAATCGTCTCCCATTCTCCAATAGCCTTTAAGATTGGATGTGCGATCGGTATCGTATGATGCTGCTAAGGTTAGATCTGTAGGTTTCCCGTTTGGAGCGGTTCCGTTGTAGATTTTTGTTATGTCGGCTGCTGATAAACCGGTGTTAAAATAAGCGACTTCATCAATTTTACTTTGGTTCCAGAAGTGCCCTTTACCAACCAGCATTTTATGCGTAAGTGCGGTGTTAACAGGAGGAGCGCTTGTATTTTGCGCTATTTGGCTACCATTAAGATATGTAGTAACAGTACTAGCTCCATCCCAAGTTGCAGCTAAGTGAAACCATGATCCTTTAGGTACTACAATAGATGTGATACTTGCATTGTGAGTTTGGTTATGGTACCAACGAATCATATTATATGCACCACCGTTCCAGTATTCATCAGTAAGATACCACCGACATAAAGGGTATGCATGACTTGTATCCGCGCTTGCAAGCGGGCCACCATACCAAGAAGTTGTTCCACCATTACTTGCTAGATTTGGATCATCATCGCGATAAGACCAGCATGAAAAAGTGTAACCGTTTGCCATATCGTTGAACATTATGGGCGTATTGCTAGTCAATAAACGATCATCCGATCCATCAAAGCTTGCGCCCCAGCGGTTTTGGTAGACCGCGCCAACGCCATCGCTATCGAGCTCGATCCATGCGGTGCCATTAAAGACGATGAATTTATTCGTCGAGGTTTCGAAATATGCCTTGCCCGCGAGTGCGGTTCCGGTGCTTCTGTCTGCGATTGTGTCTATAGTTGCCATGATATTTTAATTTATGCGTAGATTGTTTCGCCGGTTAGGTCAGAGAATGTAGGCTGATTGCTTGCAGTGCTCTGCGTTGCATCATTTCCATTTCCGCTTGAGTCGGTAGCTGATGCGATAGTGCCACCATTAGAAGGTGAGTCATTAGAATCGTCCCCAAATCTGTAATACATTTTAGGGCTTAGAGAAGAGATGTCTGTAGGTACACCTGAGTTGTATATATCGGTTACGTCAGAAGAAGATAGGGATACGTCAAAAACAGCTATATCATCTAGTCCACCGCCAAACCTATAAGTAACCCCCCCTGATCTATTTCTTGCCCCTATGCGAACGAAATCGCAAGTAAAAGGAACTCCGTTACCCGAACCCCAAGTACCATAGTCATTACCTACATTATTTCCGTCTAAGTATATATCATATCCCTCGTTACCAGGATTTGTAGATGAATTAGAAATATTCCAAGTTATAGCAATATGATGCCAATCGGTTGAAATTGACACCCCTTGTCCACTGTAACCCCAGAGATAATTGCCTGCTGCTCCGGCAAAACCTATAACCTCATCGGTAAGTCTGCTACTCAGATCTCCTGATAAAAATAAACCTTCATCGCCATCTCCTAAACCGATAACGTAGTCTATACCTGAACTGTTATATGTTATAGTGTGGTCAGGTTTAACCCATAGAGATAAACCCTTTAAATCAAAAGATGTGAAAGATGCTAAATCTAGATAATCATTCGATCCATCAAAGCTCGCGCCCCACTCATTATTAAAAGGAACTACGGTTGAATCAGAATTCCAGGTTCTCCATGCGGATCCGTCATAAAGTTTTACTGCGTTAAGATCGGAATCAACAACCATATCCCCAGTGATCGGGGTCAGTGCGTTAATTTGAGAAGTTGTATATACGTTTAAATCGCTCATTATGCGTCGTTGTTATAGGTTTGCCAATCGGTCCCGTCGAAGATGTAGAGATCGTAGGTATCAGTTCCGAACATTATAGTACCGGTAGCATCCCCAGTCCTCAATCGGATGTTTGCTTCGGTATCTCCCGATGCATTGTATTCTGCGAGTGCAGTTATTACAGCCGCATTTACATTATCGATATCGCTTATGGAAAATGTTCCTCCGTCCGCGACATAAATTGCATTGGTGTCAGTCGCAACTGCAACTGTTCCATTGGCCGGATTTGCTATAGCGAATATATTAGCCGCGGTATCACTAACTGAAACGGTGACATCTGCTATAGTAGAAACAAAATTTGAATAGCTTCCAATCTGTGCTTCCAATGCAGAAATCTGCGCTTTTTGCGCGACCTGAGTTTCTGCGGTAGGTGCGGGAACAACTAACTCTCCAGTTATTGTACCTCCAGCGAGATTAAGTTTTTCTGCGAGTTTAACATTAACTGCGCCACCGATTTGAGATAGAATATTAGCCATAAAAAAATTGTGTTAGAGCGGGTGAAGTTCAGGTCTGATAATCCTATAAAACAACAAAGTCTTCAATCGGTTGCGGTGTAAAACTTTACTCGTCCTCTAATGCAGCAAGAAAGTCGCTAACCTGTAGATTATCAGAGAGTTCCTTAAAAGTATTTAAACTGACTGGAGCGTTCTCGACCACTTCTGTAACTTCCTGAGTATTAGTATCCACCTGATTTTGGATAACCGCAGCCTCCTCCCGAGTCATAAATAAATCAATTACCCGGCCCACTTTTGTATTTACACTGGTTATCGTGTTCGGGTTATCATTCGCTCCCGCGCTATTATGTACTGATATATCTCCCATCGTTCCTATTCTTCTTTAAATTGATGCCAGTCCGTTCCGTCGTTTATAAATATATGATCCACATCTTCTGCGAATTTTACATTGTCATTCCCGACCGGTGCAGATCTTACAAAGTTATCCTGACTCGCTTCTAAGGGTGCGATATTAAACTCCCATACGAATTTATGCCAAAGACTTTGGGTTGCGACCCAGATATATAGAGTATGCGTACTTTCATTATAAGCTACCAAACCATCAGGAGCGGTAGACTGTAATGCAAAGATTTCATCCTCGGTATCGTACGAATTCCCGAGATAGGGAGAGATGTTAAAAGGGACTACAATAGCTGCATCCAATGACCCAGGACCTGAGACCGGAGGGGCAACACTTGCACCCAATGAGCTTGGGCCAGTGGTCGGAATAACAACGGTTGAGACTAGTGTGCTCGGGCCAGTGTCCGGAGGATCGATAGCTAAGGTTAAATTCCCCGGGCCAGTAGCTGGAACCTTTACGGTTGAGACTATTGTGCTTGGGCCGGTAGCTGGAACCTTTACGGTTGAGACTAATGTGCTTGGTCCGGTAGCTGGAACCTTTACGGTTGAGACTATTGTGCTCGGGCCTGTAGCTGGAACCTTTACGGTTGAGACTATTGTGCTTGGGCCAGTAGCTGAAGCCCTGACGCTTGCGCCCAAAGAACCTGGGCCAGTAACTGGAGGAGGAGGCGGAGGAGGCGGAGGAGCTCCGCAATCTAAATTGAATACTCCGGTTTTTGTGAAATCATCACATGTAAAATCGCGATGGCTATCGGTTACTCGATTAGCATCTAAGACCACCGGCCTTGGGGCGGAGGTCAGATGTAAAGGGTCGCGGGTTCTAGACTCAGTACCCCATCTGGAAGTTAGGGGCATAGCTAAAATTATATTACAACGAGAGCGGTATCGATTAAATCACCTGGACCGAACCCACCTTGATTTTTGGAGAACACTCCATAGGTCCAAGTTCCAGCCGCCACTGCCGCGTGAGTGAAAGTAGAATCGCCTTGTGCGGGAGTCGCAATCGAGGTTGCGCCTGTTCTAAAAACAGCCATATCAGCTTCTGCTGTGTGATCTCCAGCCTTTACAAATATTTCTAGTGAATCGATATCAGTCTCACCAGCCATCGGAGCGATATCCCATGTTAAATCTATATCTTTTGCCATGGCTATATTATTAGCAAAGCATTATACACCATCAACCGGTTGCGCCTTTTCGAATCTTAAACATTTCGGGGTGTGAAACCTTGCGATTCTTTACTTCGATCTTAAGCACTTTTTCCGCAAGAGCCATCGGCGATAGTGTCTCAAGAGCGTTAACGATAGCCTTGATGGCAAGGGTTTCTTCTTTATCGGTATCCCGATCAAGCATCTTGGCAAGGTATCGCGCTCGCTCCTTTTGAAAACGTTTTTCCAGATGGATAAAAGCTTCATCCGTTGTGATTTTTTTAATGTCCGCGAGTTGGTCGAAGACTACTAGGTCGGTCACACTACCGTGGTTGCTGCTGTGGTTGATGTGCATGGGCTGTAACCCGCACCGTTATAAGAGAAAACTGCAAAGTGGTAGTGCCCAGCTGTAAGCCCCTGGTCAACATAAGACCCGGCGGAGGATGCTGCGGGTGTTGATGATGTGTCGTGAGCTAGCGTTACTCCGGAAGGAAGCGCATCTCCAGGTCGCGCAGCTAAGGCTGTGTAAGCGGTACAGGCTGGGGCCGGGTCGGAAGCGGCGGCAACAGTAGTTCTTAAAACGCGGATCCCGTCGACATCATTTACGTCAACAGGGTTGGTCCAATTTATTTTTATATTAGCCATAGTATATATTTATTAGAATTAGTGAAAAAGGTTAAGCGAATGCATTAAGATAGTTACTTAACATTAGGTAATGGAATACATAGGTTCCAGGTATATTGACTTACTGTCCGCGTTCGTTATAAAATGTACATCTCTGAAATTTGGAAAACTTACAGGATTAAAACCGTTGTCGTAGTAATCTAATTTACTAGTGAAGGCATTATTATTTGAGTTTGTCTTGTTCCAGCCTTCAAAAGTTCCGGTAACAATTTGACCGGAGATAATAAAGTTTACCGTTGTGTAGACATGGACTCTAACTAACGAATTTGAGCCGAAATGCTTTTCACTAGCGAAGGATCCACCCTCCGCGGTAGCTATAAAAGGGTAATTTCCATTGTGAGGCCACGGTAGGTCTGTCTTGTCTGCGAAATTAATAAGTTTAATGTAAACGGTACACTTGTCACTCCCTGTAACAAAACGGGCAAGCTTTTCACTACTGAATAAAAAACTAGTGTCAAAGGATGAACTGGGCCAGGCCCCATCGTAAGCATTTGGAGACAAAGCTAGGCTGGAGCGCTGCCAATTAGCCGTTACTGTCGTTACCGCAAGTTCGGGGTTGTGTATTAAAGTTTGATCCTGGTGATCTTGCCACCCTGCGAAATAGTCACCGTTGTAAGAGGTATTCGCATCTATGGTAAAAGTCTTAGGTAAAGACCCGAGATTGGGGGTATTAACAATCCTACCCGTAACCATCCGCCCGCTTCTCCCGTTTGCTAAAGGCGGTTGGTACCCGGATGGTGAGCGAAAGGTAGCGCCTACAATCGCAATACCCTGCTGATATTTAATCCCGGAATCATTATCGTCAAAATCGGCAGGGGCATAAACTCCGTCCTCATCCATATCGATCTGCAAGGAAATTCCTGTGGGGCCAGAATTTACGGAGGTTGGCGGCATACCTACCGAGCCATCATTATCGTCAACATCATCAGGGGCATAAACTCCGTCCTCATCCATATCGATTTGTAAGGAAATTCCTGTGGGGCCAGAATTTGCATTCTGTAGAGGAGCTATTGTAGAAATTCCTGTGGGGCCTTGATCGGCAGA
>Ga0115562_1002746_pt1 | contig 11981 bp, 14 predicted proteins | sample COGITO_mtgs_1105_6_FD_87200 | JGI IMG/M metagenome (GOLD analysis project Ga0115562, IMG submission 87200) | Pelagic marine microbial communities from North Sea - COGITO_mtgs_110516 | ecosystem: Environmental > Aquatic > Marine > Epipelagic | place: Germany:Helgoland, sampling site Kabeltonne...
TCAAATGTTAAACGATATATGAGTGAAAAAAATAAAAATTGAATCTATTGTCTCTCGAGCAAATATTGTAAATAGGTATATAAGGTTGGTAGTCTCAGACATCAAACACACATAGCAGCATGTTCACTATCAAGTCGGCCGGCGACCCGTATCCTCCGACTGTGTCATGGGTGATGTGGGTGGAAGGTGAGCTCGATGGAGAGGCGCTCAAGCGCGCCCATGATCTCTCGTACGCACCGATGATCAACCACATCGGGACTGTTATGGGGGGAGATCGGGAGAGAGATGAATGGTTCGACATGATCGCGCCCTGCGTCGTAACTACCATTTCGAAGGTGGTTGACCACCTGACTAACGAGGTGGTCCTCTTGCGTCAACGTGCGGTGCGCGCCAGTACCGTCCATGCCGAAACTCTTGCCGAGGAGATGAACGTCAACGCGGAGAATACCAAAGACCTCGCAAAATACCGGAAGAAACTGAAGAATGCCACGCGTCACATCGATGAGAAAAACGACATCATCGCGAAACAACAGAAGGAACTCGATGAGAAAAACGACATCATCGCGAAGCATCAGAAGGAACAGAGCGAGAATCATCAGGAGGACCTCGCGAGGAACCGCGCGTACTCGGTCGCGTTGCTCGAAAAATACCAGAAGAAACTGAAGAATGCAGCGATGAAACTCGATGAGAAAAACGACATCATCGCGAAACAACAGAAGCACTCTCGGCGAATCCACGATCTCATTGCGAAGCAACAGAAGGAACTCGCTGAGAAAAACGAATTGATTAGCGCAATCAGAAAGCGATTGTGCCCACAACCAGTCGCAGTCACGGAAGAATTATCTGCTAGTGGCTCGGACGACGACCCGCCATCCAAGAAGCAGGAGCGCAAGGGCGTCACGTTCGAACACGTTCAGACCGAACAACTCGTCTATGCTACCACTGACGAAGCTGTTGCAGACGACACGACGCCACGCACCCCGGTAACAGATGCGGACCACACCTGCCACGAATACGACGAATACGACGAACTTGATTACGACCCCGGACTTGCCGATATTATCGCATACATTAATGACGATGATACCCGTTTTAGTTTCGTTCTGCCTGTCGCGAAGACGGTCCCGCACGACCGCGGAGACGTCGTGCGCGCCGATGCGCAGTATCGGCGCCAGCAGCAGCGTACTCCCTACAATTCAATTGTATGGGGAACCTGATCCCCCACACGCCGAGTAGTAGAAAAACAACACTCCATATAAACACCAAAAAAACCCAAGTAAAAAACCCATAAAAACATTTTTTTTCCGTGTATACAGAAAAAAAAACGAAGGGGTGACACAAACGCGTCTTATTTCCCACTCGCAAAATTTCCCTCCAACAACCCGAATTATCGGGTTGTACAACAGGCGTCCCCATTGTGTGTGGTGGAGTTGGGCAACCACACTTGACCAGCAAATTATAACAAGGTTCCGAGATTGGCTCGTCTCGTCTCCACATTTGTTCATTACCTAATCAACATCGCTCACGTATAGCGCGAGCGACAAGAACAATATAATTGCGTCGTATGTGTCTTGAGTCACGAACGACGATTATTGTTCTCCGACACTCTTTGTTCAGTGTTGAAAAGACTAGTGTAGGAGACTCATCACGTGCGCAGTAGCTTTCTCCCTCCTTTGTAAACGACCTTTGGCTTGCCAACCGCCGACCGATACGCAGGTAACACCTATGACAGACCTCTCCCTACTTTTATTCGGTTAGTTTGGTCTGGAACAGCCTTCCTCATCATGGTGCAGGTTCACTCTCATCGCATACATTGGTAGGACCATATATGAGAGAGACACGTAATTTTTGGAACAACACTCAACCACCTGTCACGAGCCAGGTCCGGATGCACAACGAGTGCTCACATCCTGTATCTAGTTGGGATTAGGCCGATACTGACCATTATTAATTTATGCCTGGAATATCACCCACCCTTGTGGACGTTAATATCCCAGACATAACTGCTAGCTTATCTTATATGCATATAAGAGAACCATATTGTTTTGAATGAATTTATAACCATCTACAATATTCAATAACTTTCAATTTATTATTATATTACCCATTTATTGCAAATGTTTTACAATTAAAAACAAACAAAAAAAAACAAAATTGGGAAGGGAAGCGCTTTTTTTTTGATTTATTTAGTTTGTTTCGTCGTCGCTGGACGCTGAAGCCCACGCAGATTGACGAGATAACTTTTTGGGGGGTGGAGGAGGAGACACGGACGAGAGCGTACTCTGCTGCACAGGTGTGACCGGAGAGGATGTCTTCACATTAGACTTCGTCGCTACTTCTGCGACAACCTCCGAAAGAACCTCTTGTTCATCGCTCTTGAACTCTTCAGTACCGTGGTCGTAACCGTTCTTCACGCCGGCACCGCGAACCGCGGTTCGCGGTGCCGGCTGCTGTGTCTTCTTGTGCTGTTTTCCCATGATTTCGATGCGCGGTCGCGGTGCTACACCACCCTTGGGGCGGGGCTTGCGTGTGCGGCTTGCTGAAATCTTCCAAAACCAAGGATCATCGTAGACAACCTTGATCGTCTCTTCATCAAGGAGAGCTTGGCGTGTGCATGTGGTATTTTCGTCGCTATTCCACCGCTTGAAGTGGATAAACACCCGCTGATGTTCTCCGCCAGACTGCGAATCACGCCATACCATGTCAATACGATCAATCTCTCCCAAATCGAGATGCGAAAACACGTCTTGAATGCGTTCCTCCGTGATGTTCGCGAACACGAAAGGAATGCAAAGCGAAGGCTCGTTAATCGCGATATCATTGATAGAAGTCATGTTAGTTTACTTGTAGACAAGAACTGTTGTTGTTAGTAGTCCATAGCTTTGAAAGCATTTCAATTTTTTATTATATAACCCATTTCTACGTAATGTTTAAAAATGTTAATACAATTAAAATGATAACATAGAAACGGGTTAAAACAAAAAAAATTGAAGTATCGGATCTGGATGTTAATGAAGACAACTAAACCAACACACCAACACACCATCACACCAGCACAGCAACAACACCAGCAACAGCAACACAAATCATGGCCATGACTCTTCCTGTAGAGATCGTCTCGCGCATCATGAACATGAATTCTGAGATTGTCATGGCAGAACGCATCAACGGCGGATGGGGGTTGATTCACGATGAGATCAACTGGCGTTCTTCCCACATGCACACCTGCTGTAAGCACTATTGTGATGTCAGCCAGTGCGAGTGTTACACTCGCTTTCCTGGTTTCCTTCTCCGTCGTGTTGATGCCGACGTGTGGCTGCCCGGTGAAGGTGAGACGCGCGCTTCAGATGTCTTCAACTTCGATGTCGACGACGACGACGACGTTGTTATGGACGATGCGGCCGTCCATCCTGACACCGTTGCGCCGCCGACGGCGTACGCACCCACAGATCTCACGGCGTGGGTCGGTCCGATTGAGCGTCTCAATCTCGAGATGCAGGCATTTGATGCCAACGAAGACGGCACAGAGGATTACGCGGGTGCCTGGTGGATTGACATCGAAGGAAACGAGATCGGTACAAACCACTCCCTCATCCCTATCGCATAGAGTGAAGTCTAAACAAAACCCATAAAAAGCAGAAAACCCAAGCAAAAAACCCATAAAAACATTTTTTTTTTGCAACCCATTTACGTTTATAACACCCATTTCCACGTTACCATATATCAGGCTATATTGTACCATATACACGCTACGATAGCGTGTATATGGTATGCGCACGCACCAGAACCGCGTGGCGGTGGACAGAGGTGTAGTTCGCGGACTACGCGCAGAAATGATAACATAGAAATGGTTGAAACAACGATAAATTGAAGCAAACATTCGTCTCTCTCATCAAGTAACCAACACTACACGTAACGTAACCCGAATCACGACAACCATGGACTCTGCCACCGCCGACACCGCGATCGTACCGCCGCTTAAGACTCAAGACGAAAATCCGTCCGGTGATACGGGGGACAATTGTCCGGTCTGTCTTGATGCGATAGGCACCCGTGGCATGGTCCGCACCGCGTGTGGGCATGCGTTTTGCTTCGGATGCTTTGAGAAGTTTATTGTACTTTCCAATTCATGCCCTTTGTGTCGTACGCTGGTGCTGGACGAGAACAGTGTATTAGAAAAGCGTATTAGGGAAATGCCAGGCGGCGAACAGAACATGTTCGGCGAGTCGGCGTGGGAGAGGGAATGGGCGACGGCAACTAATCAAGTCCGCCTCGCGGGTCTCGCGTACCGCCGAGTCCTCGAGGCGAACCGAGTCCGCGAGGCGGACCGAGTCCGCGAGGCCCGCGAGGCGGAGGACCGAGTCCGCGAGGCCCGCGATGCGGAGCGCGCCGAGGAGCGAGTCCGCGGCGAGCGCGCCGTGGCGCGGAGGAGGAGGAGGGAGGTGGAGAGATCGCGCGGTGGGAGTGGCGCCACGGGGTTGAATCCGCCCGACGCGCACACACACGACACCGGTTTCCTGGAATACGACCTTCGCTCCAGTGGTGGTCCGACATTGCTACTGTCAGCCGAGCAATCGATCGCGATGAACAACAGGCTACTGTCAGCCGAGCAATCGATCGCGATGAACAACAGCATGGCCATCGGCACCGTCGGTCCCTTTCGTGTCGTGCTCCCCGCCTCCCCTCGTGTTCTTGTACACGTGAAACACATGGTACCGCGCGCACGAGTGTCGATCTACATGGGCTTCATCGTGTGCGTCAACCGGCGCACGTGCAAGGTGCAAGTTGACGACAGTGCATACACCGATCACGCGCGTCCGACGTTTACCGCGTCCATCCTGCATGGTGAGATCGTCCCGGATACGCCAATCATGCGTGAAAGTTTTGCGGCATTCTGGCGTGAGGCCGACGATGTGGTCTGGTCGCGCGCAGGTCGCCAGAATGTCCCGCTCAGCAGCGCGGTGCCTGCGGCACTCCAAGGTCTCTGAGCACCACTCGTAAAAAAGCACCAAACCCATAAAAAGCAGAAAACCCAAGCAAAAAACCCATAAAAACATTTTTTTTTTGCAACCCATTTACGTTTATAACACCCATTTCCACGTTACATATATCAGGCTATATTGTACCATATACACACTATTGTAGTGTGTATATTGTAGACATACGCGCGCCCTAGCCGCGCGCGGTGTCGGCGCGGCTAGGGCGCGCCCTCGTAAAAAAGCACCAAACCCATAAAAAGCAGAAAACCCAAGCAAAAAACCCATAAAAACATTTTTTTTTGGTTCCCATTTACGTTTATAACTTAGAAAAAATTTATTAAATATATATATATATATATATATTTATGGTATTATTAGCCCCAATACTAATAGATAATACTGATCCTCATCCAACACCAGTATCACCTCCTGATTTTATATTAACTGAGTTTGTACATGATAAATTTTACAATGTAGGAGGCCTTCTGCAAAGTAATGCTCATTTTATAGTTAGAGATCTTATTAAAGATTGTGATTTAACAAAAGGATACAACGATGACGGTAAGCACGATGCGAACCGTGTGCTTCGGCAAGCCACCCCTGCTTTTGATATTTTCAAGCAGTTTCCAACAAGTGCGTTTTGTACCAACCAGATATATACTGATAGTATACTGTTTAGGAAAATGTTTGGTATGGATAACGCCATTATTCGCAGGAATATTCAAAATGCACACGGCGACCGCGGCGGTAGGGGCAAGGCTCTGAAAGTGTATGTTATAGATTCAACCCCGACGTTGAACGGGGCGACCGTGACGCAACCCGTCGTCCGTAAAGTAACTACAAAACCTGTAAATTTATATTCTTATACTGATAATGCCAAACATCACCGCGCTAAAGGAGGGCATAAAAAATATACGCCCGGCGACGGCACGCCTTCGAAACCGTATGAGGGATCAGATTTTCAACACGTATTCGAAAACGTGCCCACCTACATCGACCCCCTCACCTCAATAAAAAGTAAAAACTTATTTTTTATTTCAGATTCTTGTTCTGATTTAATAAGAATATTAAGTGATACACCTTACCCACTAGGTAACTCGGCGGCGTCCCCTAATTTAAATATAAATATTATGATATCAACACATACTTTAGCAGACCCATCGCCTAGGACAGATCAGCGAGCTAAAAATTTTATATGGCCTTTACTCAATAATAGCGCGACTAAGAATATTATTAGATACGAGGATAGCGGCGACTTGAATACTATACAGGATTGTAATCCATTATTACTTATCAATTCAAATGTAAAAATGGAGTTTGGACCTCAAATCCAGAAAAATATTGTGAATCAAACTTGGAACTCGACGAATACCAAGCCCGACATCCAGATAGCTCATAAGGGTAATGTGTTAAATGCTAACACAAATAACTCCCTCAACAACCTTAAACTTAAATATAGTAAACAGGGAGCAAGTACGTACATGGCCCATGCACAAAAAAAAAGATATGGTGATCATGGACAAATTGCCTTTGCTAAACGATTTCCAAATGAGGCGAAACGGGTGCCGACAACTTTTGTCACTGTATATGACTCGTTTACAAAAAAAAGTGAGGACGCCCCAACAATACTAGACGTCAAAACCCACGGCCTATTTAGTAATCTTGATGAAGATAATATAAGGAAGGGTACATATTTCTTAACAGGCGATTGGCCAGCTTTTTGTTATGCTGTTTATAATCAAATAAATAGTATAATACATTTAAAACTTAAAAATGGAAAATCTGAAATATTTGTTGCAGATTTTAATTAGTTTTAATATATATATGTATCAAATTCCAATTGAAGATATTATAATTGAAACCGATTATGCAAAATTGATGATAACTCATTTTAATTACTTTATTTTAATGATACCATTATATAGTAATGAAATAGACCCGGAAGTTTCAAGACTTATTATTGACCATACAAATGTATATAATCAATTAATTGATTATATAAATGAAAATCTTGATTCAGTAATATTTGACATTAAAAAGGCACATCATGGAGATATACCTACATGTTATTTATATGATAAAGAGAATCACGAAGAGGAAGCGAATACGGATCAATACATATTTGATGGTGATGAGAAAGATGACGATAAGATTCTTACCGATGCAGGCATCAATATCGTAATGAAAGATACTGACACGGTCGGAGGCGCCGGCCCGGCGCGCGCGGTCCGGCGCGCGGTGGCGCGGGATCTGCGAAGAAGGCCGGCTAGCAAAAGCTTCGCCGTAGCGACTAGCAAAAGCCTGAGCAGGAGCAGGAGCATGAGCATGAGCAGGAGCAGGAGCAGGAGCAGGAGCAGGAGCAGGAGGAGGAGGGGGAGCAGGAGCAGGAGCAGGAGCGAGGAAGGTAATCGGTACCTGGTTGAGGGTAGCCCGCCGATGGAAATCGGTAATAGCATCGCGAGTGCCGTTCACCCTGGGCGCGAGATAATAAAAAATGTGCTAGAAACATTGCTGCTCTCGCGAGACGATTTGCCTGAATTAATTCAACAACAATTATGTGTTTGGGTTACAATATTTTCAAGTTCTATATATACAAATATATTACAACAATATTATGGTAATTCAAATTCAAAAGATGGATATGCTGATATGTTTAAAACTATATTTTTAGGAGTAAAAAATTCTATTAAAAATTCTAATTCATTCAAAATATATTTTACAACAGATGTGGAGGGGACGTATTTCGATAGACTCATTGAGTTATATAGCAGCGGGCTCAAACTCGACCCGAGTGATCTGGAAAAACTTATGAAACCGAGTACCCCCACGACAACCGGTGTTGTAGTAACACGCGGCGGTGGGGTCGCGGGCAGAACAATGAAAAAGAAGAAAAAATTAAAGAAGAAGAAAAAATCAACCAATGCGAAAAAAAAGAGAAAAAAATAAAATAAAAAGTAAAAATTGAGGTCACCTTGAGAAACCTGGTTAATTTGAAATAAATTGAAATAAAACAACCAATCGCCACCAGCGGCAACAAACAGCAAACCGCAAAATGAACTGTGAACATCATGAGTATTCAGTAATCACGCCGTTCGGATGGAGTGATGAGTCGCAAACGTATTCATTGAATACATTATACACAGCAATAACGATCATTGTCCTGACACTTTTAATAACCTACACTAATGACTATATAAATAAAAAAAGTTCTTATGAAAATTGTCTTGAAAAACTAAATAATCAAACAAATATACTAGAACGTATAGAAATAATTATAAAAGATATTAATGTAAAAACACCCACAGAAGCACTCGCAGAAGCACCTACAGAAGCACCTACAGAAGCACCTACAGAAGCACCCACAGAAGCACACACAGAAGCACCCACAGAAGCACCAATAGAAGAAGAAATTGATTTCTCATTTGAAGAAATAGAAAAACTCAATATATTTGTAAATTTAAGGGATTGTTATGTTCCTTGGCGCACAAAAGACACCGATACCAGATTTAAAAACGCATTTACTAATTTGTGTCAAGCGAACACACTTGCCATGTTATCTTGGTACAATAACGACAAACCTAGTGAACTTCTATTGCGCAATGAAGAATACCTCCCAATAGAAATTATAGAATACCACCTCCGACAATATGATGATGATATATTTACATCTGTAACTAAAAAAAATACAGAACAAGGACTTTATTATATTTGCGATACGTGCTTTAAACACAACAACATTAAAGCGGAAATAGAAGGCGTGCGGTACACCACCGGCGCGCTGGTGATGCCTGAATTAAAGCATGCTCGCTTAGTGCGCACAATGACACCACATCTGTTTATTGTAAAACAGATGATGAAAGTGTTTGATTCTTCTTCTGAAATTCGTTGCTTTAAAAAATACAAACGCACACAAGAAGATATTCAATATCAATGTGAAAGTTGTAATAGATTTGTGAAGAAAACGATGGAAAGCGACGAGTTAATAAAGCAACACCAAATCGCACGACGTCCAGGCGACAGACTAAATTGAGGTCACATTGAGAAACCTGGTTAATTAAATTACAAATTAAAGATAAATTTTTTACTTTTAATTTGAATAAATTGAAATAAAATAACCAATCGCCACCAACAGCAACAAACAGCAAATGACGATCAGCACTAGCACCCGCACATACGCATACATTGCTCTCGCGCTCACAATGCATCCTGTTTACACGACAGCCAATCCAATGCTATCCATCGGTATGTATGAATCGCCACCAACGCGCTGGATTACCGATGGTGTGCTGGTAGTAGGAGTAACCGACGGTGAATGTTCAATCACCACCTCTATTAAACACGAAACAAAATGGGGTGCAGGAAACACGTTTAATTTATACACAGCAGTAAATATTCTTAAATACATGCATACACGTGGATTCAATAATATTCCAGACCCCTTTACGCTGACGACGGACCCAAACAGTCAAATGATCGAAGCATCACTAGAATACTATTACGGTAATTGCAAGATTTTGGTAAAAAATGAAACAGATATTACGGAAGAAGAATACACTACCTCTTACGCTATCGTATCAAAAAGCGCAGAAAAATACTTTTATAATTCAGTAGAAGCTATAGATTTAAACAACAATAATAACGAGGATGATGGTAATACCGTAATGCTAATTATCATCAGCATTACTTGCTCTGTATTTGTAATATGCTTTGTAAGTTGCTGCTTCTTTCATAACAAACACAAATAATTATAACAATAATTAAGCAATAAATACTCGTATTAACTTTACTTAATTTTGATTAATTTTTAATTTTTCTAATATATATTGTGATAAATATTTATTTGAACATGGATTATGGCGTTGAACAATATAAAATAATTAAAGCGAACTGAGTTGAAAAATGCCAGATAGTATGATAAAACATTCGGTCATTTAGTATGGTACTTTTTTGAGATTTTATAAAAAAAAATAAGGCATTAGCCATTGGTATAAAAGGAATATAAATACGTTTCGTTAATGCGAAAATACCATAATATAAAATAGCTACACACGTTACAAAAGTGTCAAGTGTTCTAAAACGTGTTTTAATACCTAAATATACAACATCTGATAAAAAAGAAGTACATGCAATTATAGATAAACCTAATATTTCTATTATAGTTGATTTGTCGTAAAAATAAGCAATCATTGCTGGTACAGGAAACGTCAATGATGATAGTGAATATAAAAATGAATATAATGGACAATTATAAAGTTCTCTATTCCATTCAGGATTACATCTAGTTTCTGATCCAATAATATTATACCATGCCATTGGTTGATTATAATGACTTAATACGGGTAAATCTATAGTAATTAATGGATTAGATGGTATTTCTTCATATTCTAGATTATGCATATAAATAATACCTTAATATATATATTATATATTACAATCTGAAATACAACGATGTATTAGTGTTATGTAATACACGTAACCATGTCAGACAATAACAATCGTCACCACCCTTGTCCTAGTCATACACGCAACCCGAAAAACTATTGTCCATTTTTGTTTAATATATGCACAGTAAACTGCAATAGTTGCGGTGATAAATAATAACAAAACATAAGAACAACATACACATAAACCACAATACATCTTCAATCAACTCTACATCAAATCCCGAATAGCAGGTTTGTGGCGACGTATCTTATAAAGATTATGCCACATACTACCAACAAAATTAATCTTATTTTTAAAAAAAAACACAGAATGAGGTCTTATCGCACCGCCATCACACGCATCCAAACCCAATCCCAGATCACGAAAACTAAATGAAACATTAGCATTTATTTTATATGTCTTTGCATTCACCAATGATTCATCGTAATATAACTTATCTAATATACCATCTTTATAGAATATATTATCTGTATACTTTATCAGTTCATCACTCAACTCACAAGCAACAATGCTTGTGTCTTGTAGGTCAAAATCCAAACTCATATTCAACTTATGTAAAGGCGATACACAAGTTATATTGCATAGATTATCCAATTTAACAAACGAGCATTGTTTGTCCCATTCAGGCAATTTTATCAATGATATAGGGTCCATAGACTGTCCGTTAGTTATGTAGTCAACAATTAATGTTCCATAATTCCCATTCTTATCTTTAATGTAGGTATTTATTTCACATCTTGTGACCGGGTCATCCGTTAAAAAAATCGGACTAGTAGAATTGTATATATTAATGCTTAAATAATAGTCCTCTTTATCATCATTAAATAATTTTATAGGGACAAGTTCAAGTGACTTGTTATATTTATGAATATACTGGGTTAATTCACGTACATCACAAGGTTTTAAATTAAAGTTAATATACGTGCTAACTTCGTTTACTTGTAAAGGAACAATAAGATTCGCATCTCTTAATGGATTGTATAAGATCTGTGGAATTCCTAATAACAAAGTTTTATATACAGTTTTAAGAATACGAGAAGGATTAACTAGCATATTAATTGAATAATATGAAAAAAACATTTATAACACGCATACGTCGTGGTTTCCGATGATTTCATGCATAGAAACCACGACGGCGATGATATTGCGTGTTACTATTAAAATTGAAATACTTTAATGTTTATACACAAAATGGAATTAATAATAATGAACCAAAAACAACAACGTGACGTGGAAACGCTCGCGGATGTAATTGAAACTAATCCTATTTGTTTCCAACAAATTTTAGCTGCGGCACATTTATTGGTAATAAAGAAACAAAAGAGATTAGAAGAAGAAAAACAAACCCAAAACAGAGTTTATAATTTAGACTTAACAAAATATGGTTTTAGGTGGCCATCGCCACCACCGGACCAATTTATAGAACCCATACATGTGCGAGCACAAGAAGCACGTAAATGGGGAAAGCGTATCAAATTACGTAAAGAAACTACGCTAGCAATGAAAGAACTACAATTACCATTAGCAGTGATAATAAACATTATAGACTTTATTTAA
>Ga0115562_1002773_pt1 | contig 11906 bp, 10 predicted proteins | sample COGITO_mtgs_1105_6_FD_87200 | JGI IMG/M metagenome (GOLD analysis project Ga0115562, IMG submission 87200) | Pelagic marine microbial communities from North Sea - COGITO_mtgs_110516 | ecosystem: Environmental > Aquatic > Marine > Epipelagic | place: Germany:Helgoland, sampling site Kabeltonne...
ACGAGTTCGTGATGTACGGGTGCTGAGGGACGGAAGCATTGCGGTGCTAACCGATGAAGGAACCTTCTTCCACATCACACCGGAACCCTCAGACGCCACGAAAACTGCGTCCATCGAGTAACCCGACACAGCGCCTTTCTCTTACCAAGGAACCCACGATGATTGACCAACCCTTAACGCTGCCCTGTGGCGCCATATTATCCAACCGACTCTGCAAGGCAGCGATGACCGAGGGCTTGGCCGGGGCGACGGGTGTTCCCGGAGATGCGCTTAATCGCCTGTACGGCATTTGGAGCGATGGCGGCGCCGGCTTACTACTGTCAGGCAATGTACAAATTGACCGAGACCATTTAGAGCGACCCGGTAATGTGGTCGTTGATGAAGAGCCCGATTCGGCGACTAAGGCCGCGTTAAAGGCGTGGGCAACCGAGGGCACTCGAAGCGGCAATCATTTTTGGGCGCAGATCAGCCATGCAGGCCGACAGTGTCAAAAGATTATTAATGCCACGCCAAAAGCCCCCTCAGCCATCAAACTGGGATTGCCGGGAGGGCAGTTTGGCGAACCGATTGCCATGACAGACACCGATATTGAGGCCGTTATTGCCGGCTTTGCTCGCTGCGCTCGAGTTCTCAAAGAAGCGGGCTTCACCGGTGTTCAACTCCATAGTGCGCACGGCTACTTGCTGTCTCAGTTCCTAAGCCCACGCAGTAATGAACGCAGCGATCGCTGGGGCGGCAGCCTTGAAAATCGTGCGCGGATTTTACTGGAATCAGTTAATGCGGTCCGGGCCGCGGTTGGCCCTGAATTTCCTGTGGGCGTAAAGCTCAACAGCGCCGACTTTCAGCGTGGTGGCTTCGATTTCACCGAAAGCCTGCAGGTTGCCAAATGGCTAGAAGCCGCAGGGGTTGATCTATTGGAAATATCAGGGGGGACTTACGAACAGCCTAGGCTGCTGAACGTGGAAGGCATTGAGCCTATTGAGAACCAAGCAGTGGCGCAGTCAACGCGTGCCCGTGAGGCTTATTTTGTCGACTTCGCCCAAGCCATGCGCAAGGAACTCACCATGCCCCTCATGGTGACCGGTGGCTTGAGAAGGCTAGATGCCATGAACAGCGCCCTTGAAACCGGATCTGCTGACGTGGTGGGTATCGGTAGACCCATGTGCGTGATGACCGACGCACCCAAACAGCTGCTCGCTGGCAAGGAGGAGCTCCCCCGATACGAAGATGCGCTCTCTTTACTGCCCGGCTGGCTCAAGTTTCTCGGAAAAATATCGTTAATAAAAACCTTGGGGACTTTTGCCGTACAGTATTGGTACTACGAGCAAATTTTATTGCTGGGCCAAAACGGTAAAACCTCCGACGACCTTTCCGTGTTTGCCGCAACACGGCGCCAAATGGCACTTGCTAACGAACTGGCCGCTGCACGGAAATAGTGAAAGGCCAATTCGAGAGCCCCGGTTTGGGCCATGTTTTGCCGAGGTTTTAGACGAGTCTTTGGGCTGGACTAGCCAAAATCTCGGGCCATTGCCGCCTCCCAACGACCGGCAAAGCCCTCTCGCAATCGCGCCTTGGTGGCTGCGAAGGAAGGCATATCTAAGGCAGCAAACTGCTGGGCAGTGCTCGCCGCCTCTGCCATTAAGTTTTCGGGTTCACAGCAGGCGTCGAGAATACCTGCCTCAGCAGCGCCTTCAGGATCGTAAATACGCGCCAGAGTGACCACTTGATGAGCATGCGCTTCAATCACACGCTCCTGTGCCAGCTCAATGCCAAACCAGGGGAGCGTCATACCAATGGCCACTTCATTGAGGCCCAATTTAAAAGCACCTCGACTGCCTAATCGGTAATCGGCGGAAAGACAAATTAACGCCCCCATCGCCAAGGCGTGTCCGGTCACTGCTGCAATAACTGGGGTTTTGCTCAGCGCCAGTCGGCCGGCAATATCGGCGCCCCTGCGCAATAAACGCTGACTGTCAGCATCCATTTTCCCCATAACACTGAGATCAAAACCGGCGCAGAACTTGCCCGGCCGGCCCGCCAAAACAATCACTTTGCCACACTCAAACCCCTGATCGAGGGCACTATCAAGACCGTCCGCCATGGCAAAAGACAGCGCATTGGCTTTGCCGTCATCGAGGGTAATTAAGCTATAAGCATCTTGCTCTTGATAAGTAACCAGTGCCATGGTGCTGCTCTCCTAAGTACGGTTGTTATTTAGGTGTTATTAGCGCTTCTGAAGCGGCTTATTCCATTCAATTTGAGGAAACTATTGCGTGATCATTTTAGTCGACGCTGATGCCTGCCCGGGAGCTGTCAGGGACATATTATGCCGCGCGGCAGTGAAACGTGAAATCAAGGTGGTTTTTATTGCCAACCAGTCGATAAACTTACCGGCCTCCCCTTGGTTACAAAGTTATCAGGTTGCCCAGGGCTTCGATAAGGCCGACGACGAAATCGTTGTCCGGGTGGGGACCGAGGACCTGGTCATCACAGCCGATATTCCGCTGGCCGCTGATGTCCTAGAAAAAGGTGCCCGGGTTTTAACCCCTAGGGGAGAGCGCTACACCGCTGCCAATATTAAGCAGCGTCTACAAATGCGTGACTTCATGGAAACCATGCGAGCCTCGGGTCAACACACCGGGGGCCCAGCGCCAATGTCCCAAACCGACCGGAAAACCTTTGCCGACCAGCTCGATAAAATACTTACCCAGTCCCGCCGCACCTAAAGGCATTCATAGAGGCACTGCTTTTTTTCCTGTTCGCAGCAGTACCTAGGGCGAACGCACCCGTGACGATGACGTGCGACTTCAATAGCAACGGTATTAATGGAACCGCAACAAGGGCTTACAACCGATATACTTAAGCCCCCAAGAGAGGCTCCGTGACAAACACAGTCGCCCTCGCGTTGTTTCTAGTCAGAGCCCTTAGCATTATGAGCAGTCAAAATCGTACCGCAGTCACGAGGGCTCTCTAGCTTGACGAGCAAGAGAGAAATATTTTTGTTGGCCTGCGCATCGGCGATCGTTACGGCCAACGCCTACTATATTCACCCCATCATTGCTGCGGTAGCGCGGGACTTTGGGGTTAGCGATGCGGGCATTGGTATTGTACCGGCCGTGAATCAAATCGCCCTCGCTTTAGGTGTGTTGCTGCTTCTACCATTGGGTGACCGCGTTGATAATCGAAAACTTGTTACGGTTTGTCTGTCGGTTCAAGTCCTGACGCTGGTGGTCATGGCCGTTACCACAAATTTCGCCGTCTTTATCACCGCGTCTACCGCGCTGGGGTTCTTCACCATTACCCCGTATTTACTGCCCGCTTATGCCTCCCGCCGCGTCACCCCTCAGCAACTCGGTTACGCTACAGCGCTTTTGACGACCGGCGTAATTGCCGGAGTACAGGTTTCAAGACTGTCTGCTGGCGTTATCGGCGAATATACCGACTGGCGTTGGGTTTACTGGATTGCTGCAGCGTTAATGGCCGCTGCCACCATCATTGTGCCGCGGATTATGGTGCGTGAACCGGTGAACACACAGGGTCCCAGCTATTGGGCTCTGATTCGATCGCTGTTTGTCCTCGGTCAGCAGCACCCCCGATTGATGGTCTCGGGGGTTATCCAGAGCCTAAACTTTGCAGCGTTTATTGCCGTGTGGTTGGGAATTGGGCTACACCTCACCAGCGAAGCACAGGGACATGGATCAGACCTTGTGGGTTATCTCACCGCCTTTTCAGCCATTGGCTTATTAACAACGGCACGACTGGGTAAATGGGCCGATACCCAAGGCGCTGAGAAGGCGCGGCTGATCATGGCCACCTTGCAGTTTGTGGGAATAACCCTGCTGGCTACGGCTGGATCTGACTGGGTGTTCTTGCTGCCGCCACTGGCTTTAATGAGCATTGTCGGCCCTGTGGTCGACATTACAGGTCGTATGACGGGACTGCAGGAAACCCCCGCCGTTCGCACGCGATTAATGAGCCTTTATGTTTGTATGATGTTCACCGGGGGCGGTCTGGGAAGCTGGGCAGGCACCTTCGCTTATGATCGCTTCTCCTGGACGGGCATCGTCGGTCTTACGATGGGGTTTAGTTTGACGGTTTGGCTGTTATCGTTGCAGCAATGGTGGCAAAGGTCCCGCCACCAGCCCCGCTAAAACGACGCTGGCAGCTCACTGATCGCCAGATTTTTCACCGCGATACAGCGCCATAATTTCAGCAATCTCAGCCTCTTCAAGGCGGTCTCGACCGTCAGCAAAGCTCCCTGCAAATCGCTGATACATGGCCGCATTAAGGGCGTTGGCCGCCCCATTATCTCGGGTTCCAACAACTTTGGCGGGCACGCCAGCGATAATTGAGTTTTCAGGAAACACGCTGTTTTCTCTGACAATGCTGTTGCCGGCAACAATAGAGTTAGCACCAATTTTTGCGCCATCCATGATGGTAGAGTTAATGCCAATTAAGCAGCGATCACCAATCTCACAGCCGTGCAACGTAGCGTGGTGAGTGATGGAACAATCTTCGCCCACGATGGTCGGTGTCATAGCCCCAACATGAATCATGACAAAGTCCTGAATATTCGTGCGGGCACCAATCCTGATCTCGAGAAACTCTGCCCGGGTCACAACATTGGGCCAAACTGAAGCGTCGGGCCCAATATAAACTTTGCCATAGAGCCAAGCGCTCTCATGGATAAACGCCGGATTGTCGAGTGTGACGTTGTCGCTGATAAAACCCATGCCCTAGTATCCTTAGTTTTCTGGTAGAGATTTGATGACACGACTGTGTACGGCGCGCCCTGTGAGGTAGAGTACGGCACCTTCAGCTATCCGGACATCCGGGTCAATCCCTGATCAAGGGGTCTGCCCCCATTACCCATGCACAACTTACAAACTGACGACAACGAAATAGAAGATACTCGGGTACTGTTGCCAAAGCTTTGGGCGCGTATTTCGCCTGTTTTGTCGGATAACCGCGGCAGAGTGGGTCTGGCTTTGGCCTGCCTGCTGCTGGCTAAAGCGGCCTTGCTGCTGATTCCTTTTTTACTCAAAGCACTGGTCGATGGCCTCGATCAAAACCCGGTGCAGGTGACGACCTCTGTCATTTTATTCATGGTCGCCGCCTACGGAACTGCTCGATTCGCCAACACCCTGTTTGCTGAAATTAGGGATACTTTATTTGGGCGGGTGACCGAGCGCGCCATGCACCGCATTGGCCTTGCCGTCTTTAAGCACATACACAGTCTGGATTTGGGCTATCACCTGAATCGGCGCACCGGTGGACTCGCCAGAGACATTGAGCGTGGCACCAATGGCATTAGTTTTCTGATGCGATTTTTCATTTTTAATATCGCCCCCACCCTGTTCGAAATTGCCATGGTGGCTGGGATTCTGCTGATCAACTACGGTGCGAAATACAGTTTGATCGTTTTATTTTCAGTGGCGCTTTATGGTGCTTTTTCCTTCCGCGCCACTCGGTGGCGGACGCGCTACATTCGCGAGGTCAACGCAGCTGACTCCGACAGCAATACCCGCGCGGTCGATAGCCTGATCAATTACGAGACCGTTAAATATTTCAATAATGAAGAATTTGAAGCCCAACGCTATGACGAATCTCTAGAGCAGTGGGAACAGGCTAGGCGCAAGAATCGCCTGTCCTTACTGGCTCTCAATGGTGGCCAGGCCATCATCATTGCCCTGAGCCAAACGCTAATGCTGGGCTTAGCCGCGCTGTCAGTGCAGGACAGTGACTTGACGCTGGGCGACTTTGTGCTGATCAATCAATTCATGCTGCAGTTATTTATACCGCTGAGCTTTCTAGGCTTTGTATACCGCGAAATTAAAGCCTCCCTTGCCAGTATTGAGCGGCTGTTTCGGGTGCTGGACCAACAACCTGCGGTTACTGATGCACCCGAAGCGGGCGTGCTGAAAATAGCGACGGGAGGCATTGAATTCCGCCAGGTTAACTTTGGCTACAGCGACGATCGTCAGGTGCTGGCCGGGCTCGACTTTGCTATTGCCGGTGGCGAGACCGTTGCCCTTGTCGGCGCGAGTGGTGCCGGCAAGTCGACCGTGGTGAAACTCCTCTTTCGTTTCTACGATCCGACCAACGGCAATGTTTATCTTGATGGACAAAATATTCGTGACGTCACTCAAGACTCGCTGCGAAGTGCCGTAGCCATCGTTCCCCAAGACTGCGTGCTGTTTAACGATTCTCTACTGGAAAATATTCGCTACGGGCGACCCACAGCAACCGATGCAGACGTTGAAGCGGCAGTGGCTGCGGCATACCTAGACGACTTCGTGGCCCGTCTGCCCGAAGGGCTTATGACCCGGGTCGGCGAGCGAGGACTGAAGCTGTCTGGGGGTGAACGTCAGCGGGTTGCTATTGCTAGAGCGGTTCTAAAAGCAGCGCCCATCTTGGTATTTGATGAAGCCACCTCAAGTTTAGACAGCGAATCAGAGCGCGCCGTTATGCAGGCATTTCGGGCCCTTGCGGGGCACCACACCGCCTTGGTAATCGCCCACCGACTCTCTACCATTGTCGACGCAGATAGAATACTGGTACTGGAAGACGGTCAGCTCGTGGAGCAGGGAAAACACGATGATCTACTCGCGCTAGGTGGCCGCTACACCGCCCTGTGGCAGGCACAGCAACGAGAAACGGGGCAGCAACTGTGATTATTTTAGAAGACATTGCCCTGCGACGGGGGCCCAAGCTGTTAATGCAAGGCGCTTCGACGACCTTACAGCCCGGCCAAAAACTGGCGCTCATCGGCGCTAATGGCACCGGCAAGTCGAGTTTATTTGCCATGCTGCTGGGGGAACTGTCTGCGGATCAGGGCCAGATTCGGGGCATGACAGGACTGCGTGTCGCCCACATGGCACAAGAACTCGAGGTCAGTGACGACAGTACCCTGAATTTTGTCATGGCAGGTGATGCCGCGGTATATCAACTGACCCAAGATATTGCCCGGGCAGAACAAGCAGAAGATTATGAACGGGCCGCCTACCTGTATCAGGAAATGGAGGTCTTAGACGGCTACAGTGCACCCAGGCGAGCAGAGCAACTCTTGCTGGGCTTGGGTTTTGCACAAGCCGATTTGCAAACGTCGGTGACCGAATTTTCGGGGGGCTGGCGTGTCAGGCTCAATTTGGCCCGCGCCCTCATGACCCCCTCAGATGTGCTTTTACTCGACGAACCCACCAACCACCTCGATCTCGACACCATGCTATGGCTGCAAGGGTGGCTGCTGCGCTATCAAGGGACGTTACTCATGATTTCCCACGATCGAGATTTCATCGATGCTATTTGTGAACGCACCCTGAGTCTTGAGCAAGAGCAGTTAATACCCTATCGCGGGGGGTATTCGGCCTTTGAACAGCAGCGCGCGGAGCGCATGGCACAACAGCGTGCGCAATACGCCAAGCAACAGCGAGAAATTGGGCAAATGGAGGACTTTGTCCGTCGTTTCCGCGCCAAAGCGACCAAAGCCCGTCAGGCCCAGAGTCGGTTAAAAGCGTTGGAGCGCATGGAAACGGTGGCGCCTGCCCATGTCGATTCGCCCTTCTCTTTTCAGTTTCCCGAGCCCGGAAAAAGTAGCGACCCCCTACTCACCATTGACAATCTTGTCCTTGGTTACGGTGACGATGTGGTCTTAGACGGTGTCTCCCTGTCATTACACCCCGGGGACCGCATTGGCTTACTCGGGAAGAACGGTGCCGGCAAATCCACGTTCCTGAAAGGTTTAACAGGCGCCTTGCCGGCGCTATCGGGGGATCGTGTCACCGGGGCACACCTACGAATTGGCTATTTTGATCAGCAACAACTTGAAGTTTTAGATCTGCAGGCCAGTGCATTACTGCACCTACAGCGACTGACTCCAAAAGTGCGCGAACAGGTGATTCTCGATTTTCTGGGCGGCTTCAACTTTAGGGGCGATCGCGCCCGACAAGAAATTGCGCCCTTCTCCGGTGGAGAAAAAGCCCGCCTGGCATTAGCAATGGTGGTTTGGCAAGACCCCAACGTTCTCATTCTGGACGAACCGACCAACCACCTCGATCTGGAAATGCGGCATGCACTGGCCGTGGCGCTACAGGGCTATACCGGGGCCATTGTGCTGGTCAGTCACGATCGTCATTTAATGCGCCACGCTGTGGAGTCATTATGGCTAGTCGATGAAGGTGCCGTTACTGAGTACCCCGACGATTTATCCGCGTACGAGCAATGGGTGCTATCGGGGGATCGAACCGCAGCTGTGAACTCCGGTAAGGCCGCGAGTAAAGTCACAGAAACCGCCGAGGGCAAGGGTAAACAGCACCGACAGAGTGCAGCGGAGCAGCGCGCGCGTTTGCGTCCATTGCAGAAGGCCCTGGAAAAAACTGAGCGGACATTAGAAGGCTTGCAGCAAAAACTGGTTGAGCTTCAAGCCCAGCTCGCCAATTCAGATCTCTATGAACCCAACCAGCAAAGCCAGCTTGCCAAATTGCTGGAGACTGAAGGTTCACTAAAATCACAGCTGTCTGAAACTGAAGAGGCCTGGATACAACAACAAGAAGCCATAGAGAGTGCTAGCCGTTAGCTATCCCTTGCTAGAATTGGCATCATTGCGTCGAAATTTTTGTCCCACTAACGGAATTAATTTGTCATGAGCCAAAGTTTTCATCCGCCCCAACGTACCCTTATGGGTCCAGGTCCCTCAGACGTATCACCTCGAGTACTGGGCGCCCTGGGCCGTCCCACTATTGGCCACCTCGATCCGCTGTTTATTGAGCTCATGGATGACACCAAGCGGCTGCTTCAGTACGCCTTTAAAACCGCCAATGAATTAACAATTCCACTATCGGCCCCCGGCTCGGCTGGAATGGAGGCCGCATTTGTTAATCTGGTGTCACCGGGCGATACGGTTATTGTTTGTCAGAACGGCGTATTTGGCGGACGCATGAAAGAGAATGTCGAGCGCTGTGGTGCCACCGCCGTTATGGTTCAGGACCGTTGGGGAGATCCCGTTGACCCACAGAAGGTTGAAGAAGCCTTCGCCGCTCACCCACAGGCGAACCTGCTGGCTTTTGTGCATTCAGAAACCTCAACCGGTGTTCGCAGCGACGCCCAAACTCTATGCAGCATTGCCAAAGCCAATGACGCTTTGGCTGTTGTCGATACCGTAACGACACTGGGTGGTATTGATCTCCGCGTTGACGAATGGGGAGCCGATGCGGTGTATTCGGGCACACAAAAATGCCTGTCCTGTGTGCCGGGCCTATCGCCCATGACGTTTAGCGCCAGTGCCGTTGAGCGCATTCAAAGCCGTAGCACAAAAGTACAGAGCTGGTTTCTCGATATGCAGCTGGTGATGGGTTATTGGGGTGGAGACAGCAAGCGCGCCTATCACCACACCGCCCCGGTTAATGCCTTATACGCCCTGCATGAAGCGCTGGTCATTTTAGAAGAGGAGGGTCTCGAAGCGAGCTTTGCCCGCCATCGAGATAATCACCGCGCGCTGGTCTCGGGACTCGAAGCTATGGGTTTGGAAATGGCCGTAGCCAGTGAATGGCGATTACCTCAGCTCAATGCCGTATGCATACCTGAAGGCATTGATGACGCCGCGGTGAGAGGCCGCTTGTTACAGGATTTCAATCTGGAGATCGGCGCCGGACTCGGCGCATTAGCAGGTAAGCAGTGGCGGATTGGCTTAATGGGGCACGCCAGCAATCCGGTCAATGTACAGCACTGCCTGACGGCGCTTAAGCACGTACTGGATCGTTGATCTTAGCGAAGGGTCAGACGATACCCCAGCTCGTAGACCCCCAAGGGGTGCTCTGAGCGCAGGGGCGTGTTCTCCCAAACCCAACGGTCGGGCGCAAAAAGTTCAGCCATAGCATCAAGACCGCAGTGAAAAGGAGGGCCTCCCGCCTCGCCTGTTTGCATGAACAGTACAAGCAAACTGCCCCCCGGGCGCAGCCAGCGGGTAAGCTGTGTTTCGTAGGCCGGCCAGTGCTCGGGCTTCAAAGCGCACAAACACGTTTGTTCGTAAATAATATCCACAGGGGTCTCGGGTAACCAGTCGAACAAGTTACTCGTGACGACCTCACCGCGCCCCTCCGACTGCGTTAATGCAGCCTCCTGAAAGCGTGCCGCGCTCTCGGCAAGATCAATGCCCACAGCATAAAAACCTAAATCAGCAAAGGCTCGCATCTCTGGGGAGCGCCCACACCCGGGCACCAAAACGCTACCTTGTTGCTTCTCCAGCCAGGGCAGCCATGCGGTAAAGGCCGGGTTCAACCCATCGCGCTCCCAAGGCACCGACGCCGCCTGATAGCGAGCCTCCCAATCTAGAACCGGCTCCATAGCTCTACCTCCCTAGTTTTGCCTCAAGAACAACCGCCTTTAGCTACTGTGCCCAAAGCCAGTGTCGGTGACAACTGACGCAAATAAACCCACGCGCGCCACCGCGTTATCGAGCTGTGCTGTCTCAGTGAGCGAGTGCGGTCGAAAACACGGCAGGGTCAACATTCCCGCCGGATAACACCACACCCACGCTGCGATAACGCTCAGGTATTCGACCCGACAGCAGCGCCGCGAGGGCTACCGCACCTCCTGGCTCAAGAACCAGCTTGAGGTGTTCAAAGGCAAAGCGCATAGCGAACAGCACATCATCATCGCTAACAGAGAACCCACCGCTAAGCAGACGCTGATTAATTTTAAAGGTCAGCGCTCCGGGAGTGGGTGCCAGTAGTGCATCGCAGATCGATGTAGCCCCTGCCCGAACACGCTCCCGATTGCCACTGAATAACGAGCGCTCATGATCATTAAACGCTTCAGGCTCTACGGAAAAAACCTCCGTGTTAGCACCCAGGCCTTCAACCGCCAGGGCGCAGCCGGCGACAAGCCCCCCACCGCTACAGCAAACCAATAGAGCTTCAGGAGGCTCGGCATCTTGCAGCATCTCAAGGCCCACGGTGCCCTGCCCCGCAATAATGTCAGTGTCATCGAAGGACGGCACAATCGTGCCGCCATCTCTTGCCACAAGGTCGCGGGCTATGACCTCTCGATCTTCACGGTAGCGATCGTAAGCAATCACTTCAGCACCAAGCGCTTGGGTGTTCGTAGTCTTGATCTGGGGCGCATCGGCGGGCATGACAATCCGAGCCGGTATATCCAGCAGCTGCGCCGCCAGCGCAACCCCTTGCGCATGATTACCCGATGACCAGGCCACAACCCCCCCAGCACGCTCCTTTGCGTTCAATTGGCGCAGCCGATTAAAAGCACCCCTAAACTTGAAACTGCCGGTATGCTGTAGGCATTCTGGTTTTAGCAGGACCTGCCGCCCTGTAAGTGCATTTAATGCCGGTGAAGCTATTAAGGGGGTTCGCACCGCATGCCCGTGCAATCGTTGCGCAGCGTCTTCAACGTCACCGAAAGTCGGCTCATGGCTCATCAGAAACTCCCTTGTTGTATTGGGCAACTCTCAGCAATAGAAACGCTTACCCTGCCTGGCCCGCACCAATAACTCACCACCTGCGTGGCCTCTACTGGTTAGACCATAAGGGCCTCTAGCCGAGTAGTAAGATCAGCGATTGAGAACCCTATACCCGCAATAACATTGAACGCACTTAGCTTCTATCGCTGTCGGCGGAAGACTCAAGAATATCGGCAAAGCCCATATAGGCGCCCAGTGCCATAAAGCTGCCACAGAATAACTTACTTGATTCCTCAAAAATCACGGAAAGTACTGTTCTGGGGTCCTGAGTTACGTCGATTATGGTGTGCACAAGATAAAAACCAAAGGCTACTACCAAGCATTCCAACATCATCCGGAACCTGAGCAGATGGGGTAGCACTGTAGCCACAATGGGCAGTGAAACAATACCGTACAAAATAACGACGATGTCATTGCCATTACGAAAAGACCC
>Ga0115562_1002779_pt1 | contig 11898 bp, 13 predicted proteins | sample COGITO_mtgs_1105_6_FD_87200 | JGI IMG/M metagenome (GOLD analysis project Ga0115562, IMG submission 87200) | Pelagic marine microbial communities from North Sea - COGITO_mtgs_110516 | ecosystem: Environmental > Aquatic > Marine > Epipelagic | place: Germany:Helgoland, sampling site Kabeltonne...
ATATCATGGGGTGGCATTTCGCCAGAATAAAGAAACGGACGGTTAGAGCTGTCGTAGCGTACATAAGGGTTGGCGCCGTAGTTGCGGTTGAATGCCGGTTGTTCCATCACCAGACCATCTGGGTTGCGGGTCGAAAACGCCTCCCAGCTTTCCATCCAGCTGGGCAGGCTGACAAGTTCGGTGCCCGTCAAATCGCCGACAATCGCCTCGCCAATGGCCTGCTGCCACCAGCTCTCGGTTTCACGGTCATACATGATCATGTCGGAATTGCGCAGCTTGCCTGACACACCAAAGCTGAGCGTGCCTTGTGCGATGCGGCGGTCAAACGTGATCCCGGAGTTGCACAACGGGCAGAAGGTGACGGCCACGGGAATGTCCCCTACCTCGTCATTCACGATCTCATGCCATGTCAGATAGCGGATCGGATAGGCGCGCGGTACCTCGCCTTCGATTTCAAGCGTAATCACAGGCTCGCGGGCGGTCAGGTTCGGTTTGTCTGCCACCGCAACAAATGTTGGGTCATCGATGGCGGGAATGCCGTCTTTAGGTGGGCCGCCCGACATGATCTCGACCCAGTTTTCGACTGTCGTTGTTTCAAAATCAGTGTTCGGCCACTCAAATGACCAAAATTCGGGACTGGCCACAGACATGCTGGCGGCAGTGCAGAAGGCAGTGATGGTGGGGATCAGGCGCATTGGTCTCTCCTCGCAGTTTTGCCAAGAGTGTCCGATTGCTTGCAGTCCGCCTAGCCCCCTCGCGGATATGTGAGAGGGCTAGGCGTTTTTGTTACTCGGTCACGCGGACCGCGGCCATCATATCTGGCTGACCGATCACAGCGCCATTGGCGCCTGTGCCGCGCTTGATCTGGTCGACCAGTGCCATGCCTTCGGTCACTTCACCAACGACAGTGTACTGTCCGTTCAGAAAGTAACCTGGCTCAAACATGATAAAGAACTGGCTGTTGGCAGAGTTTGGGTTCTGCGCTCGCGCCATGCCCACAACACCGCGTTCAAACGGCATGTCCGAGAACTCGGCAGGGATATCCGCAAACTCAGACCCGCCCGTACCAGCACGGGACAAATCGCTACCCATCACGCCGTGTTGCACATCGCCAGTCTGGGCCATGAAGCCGTCAATCACACGGTGAAAGACGACGCCATTATAACTGCCTGCCTCGGCAATGGCCGTGATCTGGGCCGTGTGCAGTGGTGCTGTCTCTTCGAAAAGGTCGATGACGATGGTGCCATTGGCCTCGCCCTCCAGATCGATCTCGAGGCCAGCGCTGAACGCTGGCGCCGCGACGATCGCAAGAATTGTCGCAATCTTATACATCGGCGGCGACTTTCACGCTGATCATCCGGTCGGGGTTCATTGGCGGTTCGCCACGCATGATCGCATCGACATGTTCCATGCCGGAGACGACCTGACCGTAGACAGTGTATTGTCCATTCAGGAAATCATTGTCTTTGAAGTTGATAAAGAACTGGCTGTTGGCAGAGTTCGGGTTCTGCGAACGCGCCGCACCGATTGAGCCACGCGCATGGGGAATCTTGGAAAACTCGGCTGGGACGTCAGGCATGTCAGACCCACCTGTGCCTGCGCGGCCAATGTTGAAGTTATCTTCCATGTTGCCGTTGGCCACGTCGCCTGTCTGCGCCATGAACCCGTCAATCACCCGGTGAAAACATACGTTGTCGTATTTGCCTGCGCGTGCGAGCTCTTTCATGCGGGCCACATGTGCGGGCGCCACATCCGGCAGCAATTCGATGATCACGTCGCCGTCTTTGAGCGTCATGATAATTGTGTTTTCGGGGTCTTTGATATCGGCCATTGGGCACTCCTGATTTGTCTGTTCGCACCTGACATATGGCCCATAGGCGCAATTGCCAAGGCGGTCTGGTTGACGCGGGCGCCGGATTGCCGCAACACCTTGGCTAAATCAGACCTAAAGGAGCATGCCGATGGCTTGGAAAACACTCGACGATATGGATTTTGAGGGCAAACGCGCGTTGGTGCGGGTGGATATCAATGTGCCAGTCGAAGATGGCGTCGTCACCGACACTACGCGTATTGAACGGATCATCCCAACGGTTGACGATATTCAGGAAAAAGGTGGCAAGGTGATCCTGATGGCGCATTTTGGGCGCCCCAAAGGTCAGGTCGTGCCTGAAATGTCATTGGAGCACATCGCCTCTGCCGTCGCTGATGTACTGGGTTTACCTGTTACTTGGGTCAATTCCGATTACGGCGATGCGGTTGCCGAGATGGAAGGCGACGAAGTGCTCTTGCTGGAAAATCTGCGTTTCAACCCAGGTGAAGAAAAGAACGACGCGGGCTTTGCTAAGCGGTTGGCGAGCCTTGGCGATATTTACGTCAACGATGCATTCTCTGCTGCCCACCGCGCCCATGCCAGCACCGAGGCCATTGCGCGGCTGCTGCCCGCTTGCGCGGGTCGCTTGATGGCCGAAGAACTGGGCGCGCTGGAAAAGGCGCTCGGTACACCTGAACGCCCGGTCGTCGCTGTGGTTGGTGGTGCTAAAGTGTCTACAAAACTCGATTTGCTAGGCAATCTGGTGACCAAGGTCGATCATCTGGTGATTGGTGGCGGCATGGCCAATACGTTTCTAGCGGCCCAAGGGATCGATGTTGGCAAATCCCTTTGCGAGCATGATCTCGCAGACACTGCCCGTGAGATTTTGACCAAGGCCGAAGCGGCCGGTTGCGAAATCATCCTGCCGCGCGACATTGTTGTGGCGCGTGAGTTCAAGGCCGGTGCTGCGCACGAAACACTCGCCCCCGATGCCTGTCCTGCCGACGCGATGATCCTTGATGCAGGGCCCGCAACGGTTGCCTACATCTGCGAAGTCTTGGAGAACGCGAAAACTTTGGTTTGGAACGGACCGCTTGGTGCATTTGAGATTGCGCCTTTTGATGCGGCAACGAATGCAGCGGCAGCGAAAGCGGCCGAGCTGTCCAAAGCAGGAAAGCTGATTTCTGTAGCAGGTGGCGGTGATACCGTTGCCGCGCTGAACCAAGCGGGTGCTGCAGATGATTTCACTTATATATCAACCGCAGGCGGTGCTTTCCTAGAATGGATGGAAGGCAAGGAATTGCCGGGTGTCGCAGCACTGTCTTAAGGCCTGCGTTCAGGGGGCGCTGCCCCCGTCGCCTGCGGCGCCTCCCCCGAGGTATTTGGGAACATGAGAAGGGGTTGGTGACCCCGGAGCGGAGATGTTTGCGATAACATTGCCGTCGGTTGCGCTAACACATTTGCAACCGCGCGACGGCCCGCCTATCGGTTCTTTGACAGCTTAGAGGGACCCGTCATGAAAACCACCAGAATCGTTCAGAAAATCCTTAGCCACTACGAAGGCGAAACACCCGGCGTGAAGGCGAAGCTGGCAGGCATATTGATGAACGGCAAGCTGGGTGGCACGGGCAAGATGATTATCCTGCCCGTCGATCAGGGTTTCGAGCATGGTCCGGCGCGGTCATTTGCGCCAAATGCCCCCGCCTATGACCCCCATTACCATTACCAACTGGCCATTGATGCGGGACTGAACGCCTATGCGGCACCTTTGGGGATGCTTGAAGCTGGGGCGGACACCTTCGCGGGGCAAATCCCGACAATTCTGAAGATGAACTCTGCAAATTCCCTGATTCCGGATGCCGCGCCGAAAACCCAAGCGATCACAGCGTCGGTTGACGATGCGCTCCGCCTTGGATGTTCGGCGATCGGCTTTACGGTTTATCCCGGCTCGTCTGCGGCGCTGGATATGTTTGGCGATATCGCTGAAATGCGCAAAGAGGCGGCCGCCAAAGGCGTCGCAACTGTGATCTGGTCCTATCCACGCGGCGAGGCTTTGGACAAGGATGGCGAAACCGCCATTGATATTGGCGCATATGCCGCCCAAATCGCGGCGTTGCTTGGCGCGCATATTATCAAGATCAAGCTGAGCTCCGATCACCTCAGCCTGCCAGAGGCCAAGAAGGTCTATGAAGCCGAGGGTATCGACATTGCCACCCAAGCGGCCCGTGTGCGCCACTGTGTGCAAAGTGCCTTTGATGGCCGCCGCTTGATGGTGTTTTCGGGTGGTGCGGCAAAGGGAGCCGATGCAGTTTATGACGATGCGCGCGCTATTCGCGATGGCGGCGGCAACGGGTCAATCATCGGGCGCAACTCTTTCCAGCGGGAGCGCAGCGATGCGCTGTCGATGTTGAACAAGCTGGTGGAAATTTATCGCGGCAAGGCCTGAGGAATAGTTACCGCAAGGGCATGCTGAGCAAAGTCCAGTGCTTGGCATGCGCAGCGACCCTGCCACCATCTGTTATCAGGTCGGCGATGGCCCCACTCTCGTATTTGGGGCAGCCGATCAGGATGGCGCTATCATCAAGCAAATTCGATGTTAGCGGGTTTTCTCCGATCACTTGGCATACGTCCTCCGGATTGGGAAATGGTCGAACAGCCACTAAACCTGAGCGTTCTGGCACGGAATAGCTCATGCGTGTCGGCTCTGGCCCATAATCTAGGGAAGCGGCGGAGACGCAGCCAGCGCTGGCCAGAACAATGGCAAAGAGTGAGGTTCTCATTTTCATCTGGTTTTCCTTTTCGCAGGATCAGCACCTAACTATCATTGCCCCACCCTGCCTCGTCCAGCGAAAGTACCTGAATTGCTAAATTTAAGGGATTCCCTTCGCGAATCAAATATGCGATTCTGTCTTTAGTTGCCCGCGAGAGGTGACGTTTGAGGCAGACACATGATCCGACGCGGCCGCACGCAACTTGGCGCTTTGTTCTATTTCCTTGGCATGGTTATGCTTGGGCTTTATTTCACGTTCGCTGCCGTGCAGGGCGACTATGGTTTGTTCAAACGGATCGAAGTTAAAGCCGAAGGGGACGCGCTCGCCGTTGAGCTTGCCGCCTTGCAAGACGAGGTCGCGCGGATGGAGAACCTGACGACCCGTCTGTCGGATAATTTCCTTGATCTGGACCTGTTGGATCAGCAGGCGCGCGACGTGCTGGGCATGATCCGTGCCGATGAAATCGTAATTCGCTAAGAATTCCTGACATTCGCGAGATGCAACGCGGCTATTCCGCTGGCGCTTGACGGTAGGTCACTTTGACACTCGCATTTTTTCAGCGCATGGTTTAGAAGATAGTTTAATACTAAACTATATAAGAATACGCTGGAGGATAGCCCATGCCGCCCAAGAAGGCCGCCGCGAAACCCAACGTCTCGGCAGAAGAACTGCTAGGACATTACCGTGAAATGCTGCTGATCCGCAGATTTGAGGAAAAGGCAGGCCAACTCTACGGCATGGGCCTCATAGGCGGTTTCTGCCACCTGTACATCGGACAGGAAGCGGTTGTTGTCGGCCTAGAGGCCGCGGCAGAAGAAGGCGACAAGCGCGTCACTTCCTACCGCGATCACGGTCACATGTTGGCATGTGGGATGGACCCCAAGGGTATCATGGCAGAGCTGACAGGGCGCGAGGGCGGTTTTTCCAAGGGCAAAGGCGGCTCCATGCACATGTTCTCGAAAGAGAAGCATTTTTATGGTGGCCACGGGATTGTGGGCGCACAGGTGCCATTAGGAGCTGGCTTGGCGTTTTCGGACAAATACAAAGGCAATGACCGCGTGACTTTCGCTTACTTTGGCGACGGTGCGGCCAACCAAGGCCAAGTGTACGAGACCTATAACATGGCACAGCTTTGGGACTTGCCCGTCGTTTTCGTCATTGAAAACAATGGCTACGCGATGGGTACATCTGTCGTCCGTTCGACCAAATCGCCGTCGCTATGGGAACGTGGTGCTGCCTATGGCATCAAGGGCGAAGAAGTTGATGGGATGTCGGTTCTTGCGGTCAAGGAAGCTGGCGAACGCGCCGTGGCGCACTGCCGCGCGGGAAAAGGCCCCTATATTTTGGAAGTTAAAACGTACCGCTATCGCGGCCACTCGATGTCCGATCCGGCGAAATACCGGACCCGTGACGAAGTGCAGAAAATGCGTGATGAGCGTGACCCGATTGAGCAAATCCGCGACATGCTGCTGACCGGCAAACATGCCTCTGAAGAAGATCTCAAGGCGATCGACAAAGAAATCAAAGCCACCGTCAATGAGGCCGCCGAGTTTTCGAAAGAAAGCCCAGAGCCCGCGTTGGATGAGCTTTGGACAGATATTTACGCAGAAGTGGAGGCGTAAGCCATGGCAACTGAAATTCTTATGCCCGCCCTCTCGCCCACTATGGAAGAAGGCACATTGGCCAAATGGCTTGTCAAAGAGGGTGACACTGTATCATCCGGCGACATCATGGCCGAAATCGAGACCGACAAAGCCACGATGGAATTTGAAGCCGTCGACGAAGGCATCGTTGGTAAAATACTGATCGCAGAAGGCACCGAAGGCGTGAAAGTGAACACGGCCATCGCAATTCTGGTGGAAGAAGGCGAAGACGTGCCCGCCGCTGGCGCCGCCCCTACTGCGGCACCCGCCGAAGCGGCACCTGCGAAAGCGCCAGCTGAGCCTGTCGCCGCAGCCCCTGCAGCACCCGTTGCAGATGTGACCCCGGATTGGGACGCAGATGTTGAGACCAAGCCGACCACAGTGCGTGAAGCCCTGCGTGACGCGATGGCCGAGGAGATGCGCCGCGACGGGGACGTGTTCTTGATGGGCGAGGAAGTCGCCGAGTACCAAGGTGCTTATAAGATTTCCCAAGGTCTGCTGGATGAGTTCGGCGCCAAGCGCGTCATCGACACCCCGATTACCGAACATGGTTTTACCGGCATCGCCACGGGAGCTGCCTTTGGTGGGTTGAAGCCAATTGTCGAATTCATGACGTTTAACTTCGCCATGCAAGCCATTGATCATCTTATAAACTCTGCCGCCAAGACGCTTTACATGTCTGGTGGTCAGATGGGTGCACCGATGGTGTTCCGTGGTGCTAACGGTGCTGCCGCCCGCGTGGGCGCACAGCACTCACAGTGTTATGCCGCATGGTATATGCAGGTGCCGGGTCTGAAGGTCGTGATGCCTTACTCGGCTGCGGATGCGAAGGGTTTGCTGAAGACAGCAATCCGTGACCCGAACCCTGTTATCTTCCTTGAGAACGAAATCATGTACGGCAAATCATTCGATGTCCCCGTCATGGATGACTTTACCATTCCATTCGGCAAGGCCAAGATTGAGCGCGCCGGTGACGATGTCACGATTGTCAGCTTTGGTATTGGCATGACATACGCATTGGCTGCGGCTGAAAAGCTGGCCGAAGAAGGTATCAACGCCGAGGTCATCAACTTGCGCAGCTTGCGTCCGATGGATACGGCAACGATCCTGAATTCGGTCCGTAAAACAAACCGCTGTGTGACTGTCGAAGAAGGTTGGCCGCAAGGCAGCGTTGGTGGCTATATCAGCGGTGTGATCATGCAAGAGGCGTTTGATTACCTCGATGCGCCAGTGATCACTTGCACAGGTAAAGATGTGCCGATGCCCTATGCTGCGAACCTCGAAAAACACGCTTTGCTGACCACCGACGAAGTCGTCGATGCCTGCAAAAAAGTAACTTACAGGTAGGGCGTGCAGATGAAACACAGCCCCCTTTGTAGCCGGGACGGTGGACATGAGATCATGTTCACTGCCAAAGATGGCGACACCAAATTGCGTTTTGTTTTGCCGCGTGACTTGCTTGATACTGCTTGCGGTGAAACGGCGAATGAAGCCGCACGCAAGACTTGGGTCAAATCGCATTTGCCCGACATTTTGGCCGTCCGCACTGCTGACGTTGCTGCAAAAGCCCCATTCAATCGTGTCCGCGTCGAGGAGATAGTCTGATGCCAACCGAAATCCTGATGCCCGCCCTTTCCCCCACAATGGAGGAAGGCACGTTGGCCAAATGGCACGTCAAAGAGGGTGATACAGTATCCTCGGGCGATATCATGGCCGAAATCGAGACCGATAAGGCCACGATGGAGTTTGAGGCCGTCGACGAAGGCGTCATCGGCAAGATTTTGGTCGCCGAAGGCACCGAAGGTGTAAAGGTCAACGACGTGATCGCCGTGTTGCTGGAGGACGGCGAAAGCGCGGATGATATCGGAAGCGCGCCTGCTGCCAAAGCTGACGCCGCACCTGCTGCAGCGCCGGCTAAAGAAGCACCAGCTGCCGCAGCCCCTGCCCCGGCAGCGCCTGCAAAAGCTGACGGTGCACGCGTTTTTGCGACACCCCTTGCCCGCCGTATCGCGGCCGATAAGGGCCTAGACCTGACAACGATCTCGGGCTCCGGCCCGCACGGTCGCATCGTCAAAGCAGACGTTGAAAACGCAACGGCTGCACCGAAAGCCGCAGCCCCTGCCGCTAAGGCCGATGCGCCCGCAGCAGCAGGTGCCGCAATGGCTTCTGGTCCGTCAACAGATGTTGTGCTGAAGACATATGCTGATCGTCCGTTCGAAGAGGTCAAACTCGACGGCATGCGCAAGACCATCGCTGCGCGCCTGACAGAGGCCAAGCAATCCGTGCCGCACTTCTATCTGCGCCGCGATATTCAGCTGGACGCATTGCTTAAGTTCCGCAGCCAGCTGAACAAGCAGCTTGAACCACGCGGCGTAAAGCTGTCGGTCAATGACTTCATCATCAAGGCCTGTGCTTTGGCGTTGCAGCAAGTTCCAGAAGCCAATGCCGTTTGGGCCGGTGATCGCACTTTGCGGTTTGAAAAATCCGATGTGGCTGTTGCTGTCGCAATTGAAGGCGGTCTGTTCACGCCAGTTCTGCGGGATGCTGAAATGAAATCACTCTCTGCCCTGTCCGCCGAGATGAAAGATCTTGCCGGGCGTGCGCGTGAACGCAAGCTCGCGCCGCATGAATTCCAGGGCGGCAGCTTTGCGATTTCCAACCTTGGCATGTTCGGCATCGACAACTTTGATGCGATCATCAACCCACCACATGCGGCGATTTTGGCCGTGGGTGCTGGTGCGAAGAAGCCGATTGTTGGGGCAGACGGTGAGTTGACAGTGGGCACTGTGATGTCGACCACCTTGTCCGTCGATCACCGTGTGATTGATGGTGCGATGGGTGCAGATTTGCTGAACGCGATCAAGGACAACCTTGAAAACCCAATGACAATGTTGGCTTAAGCAGCTGATTCAAAATAAATAAAAGGCCGGTTCAGTGATGAACCGGCCTTTTTCTATTTCACCGAATTCAAAATTTGATCCATCGAGATTGAGGGCTGCGAACACCCAGCCTCTCCTACGATCTTGGCAGGCACACCCGCAACCGTCTTCATTGGCGGGACTTCATCCAACACAACAGAGCCCGCAGCGATCCGGCTGCAATGGCCGATCTTGATGTTGCCAAGCACTTTTGCGCCAGCGCCGATCAACACTCCATTGCCAATCTTGGGGTGGCGGTCGTCATCATCTTTACCTGTTCCGCCCAGCGTCACAGAATGCAACATCGAGACGTTGTCGCCCACGACTGCCGTCTCACCAATAACGATCGAATGGGCATGGTCGATCATGATCCCCTGCCCGATCTTGGCTGCGGGGTGGATATCGACACCAAACATTTCGCTGGTGCGCATCTGAATGAAATAGGCCAGATCTTTGCGATTGTTCTGATACAGCCAATGGCCCAACCGGTATGCCTGCACGGCCTGAAAGCCCTTGAAGAACAACAAAGGTTTCATGAACCTATGGCAAGCCGGATCACGATCATAGGTCGCCACCAGATCGGCACGGGCCGCGGCAACCAGTTCAGGCGCTGCCACATAAGCCTCGTCCGCGATCTCGCGCAAAATCTGTTCTGACATCTCCGGCGAGGACAGCTTCATCGAAATGCGGTAGGCCAAAGCACCCTCAAACGACTTGTGATGCAGGACACCCGCATGGATCAGCCCGCCCATCAGCGGCTCTTGGGCAATTGCAGTTTCAGCCTCTTGGCAAATCCGATGCCAGACCGGATCTACTTTGGTCACATGGGGTTGTGGTTGCGCCATGGCACTCACCTCGCGTTTATCAGACTTCATTCTTAGATCAGATAGGTCCGCCAAGCCAAGAACAAAGCTGTGATGCGCAAAGTCACGCAGATTGATGTGACGTATGCGCCATGAGCACATCTAGAGCGACCGCATAGGCATGCAGTGCATCCGCCTCAAGTGCCGCAGGGCGCGGTGCCATCTGACGGCGCAACGCACATGACATCAAGGTGCCAGTTCCCCAGCGCGGATGCGGACGGCGCTTGGCAATGCGATAGCGATCTGCTTGCTGTGCGCGGACGATCATATCCTGCATCACAACGCGGCGCATCTCCGGTGCAACCTGCATTAAGACACGCGCAGCCGTTTCAATATCCGCAAGCTGGATCGGCCTCATAGAAACTTGAGGATTTCACTGGGCAGCCCAGCGCCGAAACGGGCCGATATCTGCGCAACTTCAATAGTGTAGAACCCGGACCCAATGTCAGCAGCCAACTGCGTGCCGCTATAGGTCCATGTCGGAGTAGAGACGGTTTCTTCGCGCACAACGTTACCCGATCTGAGCACCCTCACACGGTAGGCCTCATTGTCTTCTCCTAAAGGCACATCCCCATCGGTCCAGATATCTCCGTCAATGCGGCTACGTCTGATCCACGACACATCTACGTCCGCCCCGCTCTTGCGCGTCCGTAAATGTGCAACCGGAAAGGGCCGCAAGCCGTTGCCTGCGAAGGTCTGCGTCTGGTAGCGAAAACTGGGGTCACTCATGGGTTGTTTGGCAGGACCAAAGCGGTAATGGCGCTGATTGCCCCGTGATGCGGATGGCAGAACAATCTGCTTCGGTACCGCATTCAACAGCACAACACGTGAACCTATAGGCCAGTTGTCGGGCATCAATCCACTCGTGCCCGCCTGCCCGCGCAACAGCCCTGATAGCCTGAATACGCGCTCTGACAGCGGCAAGGCGTGTTGAAACTGCAAGATTTCCCAGTTGTCGCTTAAGCCATCACCAATCGCCAAGGTATTTGCCCCTGCTAGCATCGCCTCATGCAAGGCAGAGCTGAGCGCGCCGTTGATCAAGGCAACATCGACCCCGCCTTGCCGGTCCCATATCCCCACTGGTCCACGCGACAGCGCCGTTTGGGTCACGCCCACGGTTGCAGGCTCGTTGATGATATCATGCAACGCGTAGTCGCTATCCTGCGGCGCGCCATAAAGCGCGATGTTCCCGGGCCAAGGCCGCCCGGCTGCCGCGACATAGGGCGCATGGGGCAGTTCATCGCCCGTCAGCAAAGGAAGGTCCAGGAACAGCAGCTCTGCCGGGATCGGCCCGACATAGGGCTGCATCTGTGCGCCTTCCTCGGGACGCGAGTGCTTGCGATAGACCTCTGGTTCTATGCGCGTCGCCTCAACCAGACGCAGGCCTGCTTCTTCTACGCGGTCGATACGGTAGGTTTCTATGTGCGCATCGGCCTTCAACGTGACCGTATCGCCTGCGCCCACATCCAATTGCGACGGCGGCAAAGCAAACCGCACGGTACCTTGCCCGATCCGTGCTTCTTGCAGCCAGCGTGCGACCACCTCTTTGCCTTCGGCGCGCATCATCCTGCACGACCACCGGCAGTGCCGCAGCCGCCTCTGCAATCAGTTTCACCGCACGAAACCCAATCGGGTTGCCCGAAAAACCTGCCCGCGTCAGCGACACCACATCGCGCAGAGACCAGGCAACGCGACCGGCACCAGACATCGCCATCACACGACCCGTAGCCGAGGCTTTCACCTCAACTGGGGCCGTCTCTGGCTTGGTACGGTTTAAAAATTCAAACATTCAAAACTCCTCGTGCCGGTGGGTGGTGACTATCTGCAGTTCACGAAAAACAATTTCGCTGAAAGGATTTAGGAAACTGAGACAGCACCGACCGGGACAGCACG
>Ga0115562_1002789_pt1 | contig 11860 bp, 9 predicted proteins | sample COGITO_mtgs_1105_6_FD_87200 | JGI IMG/M metagenome (GOLD analysis project Ga0115562, IMG submission 87200) | Pelagic marine microbial communities from North Sea - COGITO_mtgs_110516 | ecosystem: Environmental > Aquatic > Marine > Epipelagic | place: Germany:Helgoland, sampling site Kabeltonne...
GATCGACAGCGGCAACATCGCCAAACCGATCGCGGCCGATTTCTTGTAGGCCGACGCGTAGTGGAAGAAGTGTTTCAGATAGCGTAAATCCAGTGCCTTGATCATGTCACGGCCTCCGTCTCATTCTGCTGCAGGTCCCAGGTGGCCTTATAGTAGACCGAGCTGCGCAGTAAGCTTTGATGATCGCCGCGGGCAACAATGGCGCCGGCCTCCAGTACCAATATTTCGTCCATCTCCTCCAACGCGCTGATCCGATGCGAGACGATTAGCACCGACTGATGGCTGATGCGATCCAGCAGACCGCCAAGAATCTTGCGTTCGGTGTCGTAATCCACCGCCGATAAGACATTATCCATGATAATCAGGTCACTCGGGCTGAGCAGCGCCCGAGCAATGCTCAAGCGTTGCTTCTGACCACCGGAGAGCATAATGCCCTTCTCACCGACCAGGGTCTGGTCGCCGTCCTGAAAGCGCGCTATGTCCTCGGCAAACTGGCTCAACTGCAGCACCTGATCAACCTCGGATTTGGCCAGATCGGTCGAGCCGAAGCGGACATTCTGTTCGATGGTATTGGAAAAGAGATAGGGCTCCTGGGTAATAGTGCGCACCAGGGCACGCCAATCTTGGCGGGCCAGCGTGGTGATGTCGCGCCCGTTCCAATGGATCATGCCCGGTGCCACATCGAGGTGATGGTTCAAACAATTGACCAGGGTGCTCTTGCCGGCGCCGATGCTGCCGAGAATGCCGACCTTCTTGCCCGGCGTCAGTTCAAAGCTGATGTCGTGCAGCACGGCGCTGTCGCCATCGGGATACTGATAGGCCAGATGGCTCACCGTCAGCGTACCCTGGCCCAGGGCGGTCAGATCAGCCGGCGTTTGCAAGGCCATATCTTGCTCGGGAATCGTACTATTGAGAATAGTCAGTACGCTCTCGATGCTAACCATGCCCATCTGATAGACCGTCGCGATCCGGCCCAGATGCATTAACGGCAAGGCGAGCAAGACTGAATAGGATAGGAAGGCGGTAATTTCACCCAGGGTCAGATTCTGTTGCAGCAGGAAGTAGCCGCCCAAGCCCAGGATCAGCACCTTCATCAGGTTATTGGCGTAGTCCAGCACCGGCATAATAAAGGTCTGGATACGGGTAATCTGCATGGTGCAGGTTAACAGCCGTTGATTGACCTGTTCGATCTCGTTCAACACCCAGGTGTCCATCTGTTGGTTTTTAATCAGGTCGATACCCGACAGGTAGTTCATCAGCTGTTCCGACAGATCCTGCAGGCGGGTAAGACGTTCACCATGCAGCGCGCGCATCTTGCGAAAGCCAATGCGAAAGACGATAAAGGCAAGCAGGATGGGAATTATCGAATAGAGCGTCAGGGCCGGTGAGATGCGCCACATCCAGATCGGCGTCAGCGACAGGGCAAAGATCACATTAAACAGTTGCAAGAAGCCGATGCCGTAGAACAGCCGAATGCCATTGAGGTCGTTATTGATAATGGAGATCAGTTTGCCGGAGCCAAAGCCCTTGTGAAAACTGTTGGGCAATCGATTGAGCTTATAAAACAAATCGTTTTTCAGCGCCGCCTCGGTGATCCGACCCGGATTCAGGGCATACATGCGCGATAGGATGCGAAATACCACCATCACCACCGACAAGCCCACCACCCACTCGACATAGCCAAAGAGTTCTTGGCGTGACGCCTCACTCTGGTCACCAAAGAGATCAATCGCCTGCTGAATGTAACGCGGAATTTCCACCTGCAACCAGTTCACGATCAGAATGCAGAAGATGGCAAACAGATAGGCGTACTTATTGAGCAGCAGGTAATGCAGTATAAAACGGGATTTAGTCATTCTCGGTCTCGGGTTGAGTTTTGCAAGCTAAGGCATATCGGCTTTGACAGGCGTCGAGGATCAGTTCGCGCGGGTCGCCGAGGCGTTCCAGTTCGTCGAGCAGCCATTCGGGTAGGCGCACCGGTCGGGTCTTGACGCCCGGTTTGCGGCCACAGCCGGGCCGAGCGCCACCGCGTTTGCACCAGTCGGACTTATCATCGCACTCGGTTTTCATAACAGATTGGCTCGATCGGGATTGAATTTTGATTAGTGTACAGTTTTCAAATTGAAATGGTACCGCTTATTCAACAGCCGTTCGGTATTCGCCATGGCCGCAGCTGTAATCGCATTGGTTGGGGTTAGTTAATGAGCTGATGGGTCGATTTTTTTCACTTTGCTATTACCCTGACAACGTTTTGAACAGTACTTAACCTCAGGCCAATTTTTTTCCCACTTCTTGCGCCAGGTAAAGGGTCGCTGGCAGACCAGACAAACCTTAGTGGGTAAATGACTCTTGCTGTGCGCCATAACCGCTTACCTCACATGTCGATTTAGAATGCGCCGTGCTTCCTGTTTTACATCGGCTCGATCACGCCACGCCCATAACAGATCACTGGCCTGACGGTAGGTTACGGCGGCATCAATGATCGGCGCGGGATAATCGGTACCCACACTGAACTGGTACATTAGTTCTTCCATTGCCGTCATCGTCCAGGGTTCGAATAACAGTGGATTGGGTAGGCTGGCCAATTCAGGGCACCAAACACGAATAAACTCGCCGTCCGGATCGTGTTCTTGGGCCTGCTTGGTCGGGTTGTAAATACGAATGGTGTTGATACCGGTAACACCCGCTTGCATTTGAAATTGCGCATAATGGATGCCGGGCTCAAAGTCTAAAAACAGACCGCCGAGATGTTCAACCCCACGACGCCAATCAATCTGTAAGTGGTGGCTTAAAAAACTCACCAGCATGGCGCGCATTCTGAAATTTATATAGCCCGTTTTGATGAGACAACGCATGCAGGCATCGACTAAGGGATAACCCGTCTGCCCTTGCTGCCAGGCGATCAGGTCTGCATCTGAGCGGGCATCGTCACGGTAGGGGATGGTTTTGTAGCCGGCGTTTATATGCTCAAACTGCATATTAGCTTCGCTTTCGAATTTTTGAATAAAATGACAATGCCAATGCAAGCGTGACGCCAACGCGCTCAATGCTCGGCGCCAGCCCTTGCGCTCCAGATGCTGCAACAGTTGCTGATACATTTGGCGCAAGCTGATATTGCCCCACGCCAGATAAGGCGACATGCGCGAGCAGCTTAATTGGCTTTGCAACGGTTTGGAAATAAAGTACTGGTAGTCTTTTCCGCGCGCGTCAAAAAAATCAGCCAAGACCCGGGTTGCCTCACGAGCACCGCCCTGTTGCATGTCGGTATTGGCAACCTTCCAGGCGTTGGGCAATTGACGGGTGTCGAACTTAACTTGGACCACGTCGAGCTTGCCAGGCTGATTTTCAATGAGTTCGCCGGTCATCACGTCTTGCCAGAGTTTGCCCCATGCGGCACGGTTATGACACGGTCTAACGACGGCTGCGGTTTGCGTCTCAAGCCAGTTGATGCCTTGCTCAGTGAGCCATTTGGCAACGGCCTTGTCGCGCGCGAATGTATTTGCCAGGCCGGTCTCTTGATAGGAGAAAATCGACTCTATTTGGTAGTGCTGGCTGACCTCACTGAGTGCCTCGATAACAGAATGATGGGCAACCGAAACCTTGCCCCGAATCGTTTTATTAATATCGATGAGTGACTCGGTGACAAAACGCCAATGGCGCTCGGTATAATGGCCATCTTGGAGTAGTAGTGGCTCGAAAACATACAACAGCAAGGTCGGCAGACCGGCGTCTTCGGCGAGCTTTAACGGCGCATGATCGCTGACCCGCAAGTCACGCTTAAACCAAACCAGATTAATCCGCGGCCGGTTCACCACTTAGATTGGCCGGTTAGCCGCTTAGACAATACCCGGTGGCACTGGGTACTGATTGCCTTTCCATAACTCAATGTCGCGAGCCTCAAGATCAAATACCGGAGCAGGAAGATAGGTCTTTACCGTGCTTGTCGGCATAACAATAAAATTAGTTTACTCAAATCGTCTCAACAGCCTTGTCAGCGCACCGAGACTGTCGTCTACCGAGACCGTCGCCTACCTAGACCATGACGCCGCCGCGCTTCCCATAGGCCGTGCTCTGAACGTCAGCCATTATCCGGATTCACCCCACTTCGAGCTGTATAAGTGTACAGCTTTGATAATGAAATGTATCGCTTTTCCGCGAGCCCTTATTTACCCCTTATTGGCAACCGCTCATCAGCCATTTGACCAATTTTTATTGCCATCCCCGACCCCAGAGCGGGCACCCACCGGTGCCCTGTTCGAAATGTGATGCAGCTCTAAAGAGCCTTTACATGTTCGAACAAAGTTCTATTTGGCCAGCGTTAATGGCGCTTTATCGCGTTTTGGGTTTGGCGAAAACGTCCTTTTTGTGTGCTTTTTGCAACCTGAACTTTTTTCAAGCAGCGATCGTCTACAGTATCGTCACTGTCCAATTTGACTGATGATTCGGGGGCTTATGAACAAGATCGCGATTTCACATATTGGCCTGACCGCCAAAGATCAAATGTTGTTGCGTAACCTGTGTCGGCTGTCCAGTACGGTCATGGGGCAGTTCACTCTAGTCGACGATCCGAATTCGCCGCAGGGCGATGTATTGCTGATTAACACCCAAGCCGAGCGGGCCGAGCAGACTTTTAAGGCAGTACAGCAGTTCAAACAATTCCGTTCCATTATTGCGCTCCAGGATACGGAACAGGTCACCCATGCCTGGTTACCGAGCGCAGAAATTTTGACCCGACCGATGGTTTTACGACGAGTCACCAAGGTCTTCGAGCGCTTGGTCAATCAAAACCGATTGGAAAGTGAATCGAGCACCAGCAACCTGACCATTCTGGTGGTCGACGACTCGATGCCGGTGCGAACCTTTATGAAACAACGGCTGCACGATCTATTGGGCAATCAGATTGCCGTCGATCTGGCCTGTGATGGCACCGAGGCGCTGCGTTTGAGTGCGAACCACCCCTATAACTTGGTGTTTCTCGATGTGCTGATGCCCGATATCGATGGCTACCAGGTGTGTCGGCAGATCAAAGCCCGGCAGCAAGCCTTACCCGTGGTCATGCTGACCAGTAAAGGCTCCACCCTAAACAAGGTCAAAGCCAAGATGTCTGGCAGCAATGGCTACATTACCAAACCGCCGACCGACCTAGCTCTACTTCAAGAGCTGGGGCGCTTTTTACCCACTAGCCTGATACCGATTCATTCAACGCCCCAACTGGTATAACTCAAGGACATTCCGATGACCAAAAAAATATTGTGTGTAGACGACAACCCCGCGGATTTAAAAAACCTGCAGCGCATTATCGCCAGTCAGAATTTTCTCTCCGTGACCGCCAGCTCCGGCGCCGAGGCGATTGCCAAGGCACGAGCGGAGCGGCCAAACCTGATTTTAATGGACATTATTATGGACGGCATGGACGGTTTTAATACCTGTAGAGAACTGCGCAAAGATGCGGAGCTGTCGGCCATCCCCATTGTCTTCGTCAGCAGTAAAAACCAAAAAGCCGACCATATGTGGGCTGCCAAACAGGGTGCCAAGGCGTTGATTTCAAAACCCTACACCGACGCAGACATTCTCAATCAAATAACCGCCCTGGTCGGCTGAGCGAGCCCCGATGACAACTCTGCGACGCGCACCCAATCGCCTTATGCTGCCCAGCGCGGCCTTGGCTCTACTGAATGCGTCCGAGCCCGAGGACTCAAGTGCCGCGGACTCCTCGCTCAGCGAGTCGGCACCGGCACTGCAGCGCTCGGCCTACTTCGGTTTGAGTTATCAACGTTTTGGCCTGTTGTTCGATGATCGGGTCAACAAGGAACTGGTCGATTTTGAAAATTTGCGCCGCTTACCCAATGCACCCGATTGGCTGCAAGGCTTCACCAATATCCGCGGTGCCATCATTCCCGTGTTCGATTTCCACCAACTGTTTGGCCTAGAGCTGGATCAGACGTCCAAAAACCTGAGTCGGAACTACCTACTGGTGATCGGCAAAGGCAGTGAGGCCTTTGCCCTGCCCTTGCAGGAGTTTCCGCATAAGTTGTCCTTTGCCCTCGCCGAGGCCCAGCCAGATCAGGATTTGGCCCCGGCCCGGTTGCGGCCCTTTATTCGCTATTGTTTTCGCCAGAACCGGCCCTGGTTTTGGCTCGACCATAATGCCTTTTTACAGGATTTGAAGTCTCCGGCCTGAGAGCCTGCGACCCTATTTGTTGGAGTCAACTATGAAACAACCGTTACTTGTATGTGCAATGTTGGTCTGGGGTGCCGGGTTGGCCGTGGCCGATGAGGGTGTCTTTGCCAACCAGATAATTGTTGGCGGCGTGATGGACCTGGAAGGCCAGTCTCGCGGTTTAGGCCAGGGCATGAAAACTGGCATTGAGGCCGCCTTTCGCGGGGTGTCGGTCAAGGGTCGACGGCTGAATTTTAAGGTCCTAAACGACTCCTATACGCCCTCCCTCACCGGTCAACAAACCCAACGGCTGATCGATGAGGATGTTTTTGCCGTGATCGGCAATGTCGGCACCCCCACCGCCCAAGTCAGCCTGCCCTTGCTCGCCAAGGCCCGCATCCCCGCGGTCGGCTTCTTTACCGGTGCCGGGCTGTTGCGCCCGGGTGTGGGCGATGTGATCAACTTTCGTGCGTCCTATGTCCAAGAAGCCGCGGCGGTAATCGACGCGGCGATCACCGCTGGAGTCCGGCCGCAGGAGATCTGCGCCTATGTCCAGAACGACGCCTATGGTATGGCTGGCGTATCCGGTATCAAGGCCGCCCTGCAGAGCCGGCCGAACACGCGCGACATTGTCGCGCGGATCGATCAGATCTTGGCCTTGGACGGTGATAACCCGGAGCGCAACTACCTCGGGCCGGTCGGGGTCTATCAGCGCAATACGCTGAGCAGTCGGGACGGATACGACTCCCTCAAGGCGTGGGAAAATGAGATCGGTACGCGCTGCAAGCTGGTGGTGACGGTGGGCACCTACGCGGCCATCGGTCGGTTTGCCGGCTACGCTCGCTATCAGGGCGAAGACTGGGTGATCAGTGCGGTGTCCTTCACCGGTGCCGAGAATCTGTCCGATATTCTCACCGAGTTTGGCGTGACCGACCGAGTGGTCATGACCCAGGTGGTGCCGGAACTGGACAGCAACTTGGCGATCGTTAAGCAGGCCATGAATGCGCTCGGCGATGACTTCAACTTCGTCACCTTTGAGGGCTATCTGGTCGGCCGGATGTTTATTGAAATCCTCAGGGTCCTGCCCGGTGAGCCGAACCGGCGCAGTTTTTTATCGGCCGCACGCAATGCCCGGTTTGATCTGGGTGGTCTGGTGTTGGAATTTATCGGCGATAACCAAGGCTCGGATTTGGTCACCACCACCTATTACAGTAATAAAGAATATCGACCGATGACCACTAGCGATTGGTTAACACTTTTTTAATTAAGGGGTACCGCATGAATTTTCCCAACATTCCCAAGTTACCCATTCGCCTGCGCCTGTTCTCGGTGCTCGCGGTGGCCGCAATCAGCTTGATTATTCTCGCCGGGGTCAGTTACCGGTCCTTATTGTTGGCCGGCGATGCCACCGAAACGCTCAACGATCTCGTGGCCAATGCCACCGAGGTCAGCGACTTGGTGACCAACGTGCAGAGTGAATTCGTCAACACGGTAAACAACATCGACAACGGCCTGGTCACCTGGGACACCGGGGCCCTGCAGATTCAGGCCTCTAGCAGGCGCTTTGCCGAGCAGTGGCAGGCCATCGCCGCACAGCAAGACCTCGACAACGCGCTAATCGATGCGGTGCGCGAATTGCAGACGGCCTATGGTCTATTCGAGCGGCTCTCAGAACGCCAATCCCGGGCCGATTTACAGCTCTTCTTGTTAAACGATCTCTATGTTCTGGTTGGGCCCTTTATCGATCAGGCGCAGCGTTATAACGAGCAGTTGACCGCCGCGGCAGAGCGTTCGTTCGCCGGTTTCAGCGCCACCTTTACCCAGTCTATCGTGTCCAATTCGGTGGTGATCCTATTGACCGCCCTGGTTACCTCGGTGATTGGCTGGCTGACCTACCAATCGATCCTCAAGCCGGTGCGGCAGATTTCCCAGACCATTAGCGCGGTCCAGGCCAATAACCCCGATGCGCGCACCGGTCTGGTTGCCAGCGCCGATGAGTTGGCGAGCTTGGGCGCGACGCTCGACCAACTGCTCGATGAAAAAAACCGCACCCTGAGTCGCATGGAAAGCGAAAACGACCAGCTCAACAACTCGATTATCGAACTGCTGGAGGGCACCTCATTGCTCTCCGATCGCGACCTTACCGTGCGCCTGATCGTAAGAGAGGACATTACCGGTCCGGTGGCCGATGCGATGAATATGGCGACCGAGGAGATCGGCGAGGCTTTGGCGAAAATCCGCCAAATTTCCGATCTGGTCGGCGCCGCGTCGGCGGTGATCGATGAGCAGTCGGCCAAGGTTAATAAGGTCTCAGAAACCAGCCGCCAACTGGTCGCGGCGACCATCGCCAAGCTCGAGACGGTTTCGGCACAGATGTTCCAGATCGCCAAATGGTCACAAGCCAGTAACCAGGTGGCCAAGAAAGCCACGGCCTCAACCGACAGCGCCTTTGAGTCGGTGACCAACACCATGACCAGTATGGTGGACATTCGCGGTTCCATTTCGGAAACGGAAAAACGTATTAAGCGGCTCAGCGAACGGTCGCAAGAGATATCCTCGATTATCGACATCATCAACTCCATCGCCGAACGTACCCACGTACTCGCCCTGAACGCCTCGATGCAAGCGGCTGCGGCCGGCGACGCGGGTCGAGGCTTTGCCGTGGTGGCCGACGAAGTGCAGCGTTTGGCCGAAAGTTCGCGCGATTCCACATCGCAAATTTCGGTCTTGGTGCGCAACATCCAAGCGGAAACGGCGGCTGCCGTGGACACCATGAACCTGTCGATCAGTGAGGTGGTGGCCGGCTCGAAACTGGCCCAATTGGCCGGTGACCAGATGATGGAAACTCAAACCACCACCAAAGACCTGGCACGAGCGGTGGCGAAAATCTCCGAGCAATCCATTCTGCAAGCGCGCGAGACCGATCAGTTGAAAAACCAATCGACTCAAATTGCCGAATCCACCGAGCAAACCCGGCTCGAGCTCAAGCGTCAGGCCGAACAGACTCGCCGATTGGCGTCGGCCTCGCGGGCGTTGGCCAATACCGTCTCGGTATTTGCCCTGCCCAGCCATCTGCTCAGCACCGGCCTGACCGCGGAAATACTCGAAGCCAGCGCGGTTGCGCCAGTTATTGCCTTGGATAAGGCAAAGCCCTTTGGTAATGAACCGTTGAGTGCCATCGCGCGCCCAGCCCAGGCTAACAGATAGACTTCGGCCCCCCTGCCGCGACCGGTGCCAGGTGGCAACCGGCTCGGCTGCAGCGACCTTTTAGGAGTGGCTTATGACGACACAAAACAGCTCGATCGATGCGGTAGCGGCGGAATTTTCAACCCTGCGGGTGCAATTTGAGCACTGGCAGCCTGGCCTATCGGGTCAGGATTCCGGCGAGGTGCTGGAAACCTATCTGGTCACCCTGTCGATGCTCAGCGAAACCCTGCAATTGGTGGGCCTCGATGGCCTGTCCGGCTGCCTGGATCGGGTCGCCGAAAACCTGATGCTCGCCGATCCAGACCAGCCAATCGAGCAACAGTTGCATAACTTTGCTCGTTGGACCGCGTTAACCCAAGGCCACCTGAACAATGTCCTCGACCCGGAACCCTGTATCGAATGGGCCAACCTCCTGGAACATGAAGACTGGCCGAGCCCGATGGATATTCGCGAGAGTCGGCAGCTGATCGATCAGTTCGTGCACGACCAACAACGTCTCGATACTGAAGAGCCCGACACTCGCCCCGAGTATCGACTCGACGAGCTCAGCACCCGCTTCTCAGACACCACCGACAGTGAGGTGCTGCAGGCCTTTTTGCAAGACACCCCGCATCAGCTGGAGGACTTATCGCAGCAGATCAATCAATTCAATCTGGCCACCGTCAACAGTCAAAGTGCCCCGAGTCTGCAAGCGATCCAACGCATCAGTCATACCATCAAGGGCAGTGCCAATTTGGTCGGTATTACTGCTATGGCGTGGCTGGCGCATGAATTGGAGAGTTTCTTTGAGCAGCTCATCGATGGCTGCCTGGACGACCCCGGCCGGCAGTGGCATTACGATGCCGATGCCAAGGATCTGTGTATCGCCACCGTGGATACGCTGCAGACCTTGCTCGACAACGCTGAGCATGAGGCCGGTGACGACTCGGATTTCGCCCCGATGCTGACCGCCCTAGCCCAATGGCCCACCTGGCCGGTGAGCCATTCGCCTTGTGTCGAGTCCGACCCGGCAGTAGCGGCCCGCGAACCGGTGCCATCCACGCCAGACCAAGCTCCTGACACGACCGGTGCCGCAGACTCGGGCCTCAAGACGATGGACTCGGCCCCATTAGATAAGGCGGAATCGCTTACCACGCTCGATTCCGCCCGTTCTGCGGGCGACTCGGTCCAGCCGAGTCAGGACACCGATCCGCTTGCCCTCACACCCCAAACCCGACCGCCCAACGCAGCCAAGCCGGTCGATCTGGGCGGTCCGATCGACGCCCCGATGCCGGTGCCAGAGCGCCGCCGCCTGAATGATGGCGATGAGGATGTTTGGGTCGAGTTGGTCGAGGAGATGTCGATTAACCTGGTGCAAAGTCAGGAACTCTTTAAGCGTGTCAGCGGCAATTTGCGCGAGCTCAAGGGCCATGATTTGCATATTCAGGAACGGCGTTTTGAATTGGAAAATGCCGTCGACAGTCGCAGCATGGCACAAGCAAATGTGACCACCACGAATCCGGAATTCGATGCCCTGGAGATGGACACTTATGACGACATCCATCGCAGCGCACACCAGTTTATCGAAGCCATTGCCGACAACCGGGAAATGGTCCTGCTGTTGCAAAAGCAAATCAGTCTGTTCGACGGTCTCATCCGCCAACAGCGGCGCTACACCGAACACTTTCAGCATCAGGTCATGCGTTCCAGCCAGCAGACTTTTGCCAGCCTGAAGACCCGCCTGCAACGCTGTGTGCGCCAGGCCGCGCGCTTTACCGACAAGGAGGTCGACCTCTTTATCGCCGGTGATGACATACGGGTCGACCGAGCCATCGTGACCGCCCTGGCGGACCCGCTTATGCATCTACTGCGCAACTCGGTGGACCATGGCATCGAGGCAGAGCGCGGCACCAAATCCGCCACCGGCCGGATTGAACTGACCTTCCGTATTGAGCAACGCCATATTGAGATCCGGCTGCGCGATGATGGCGGCGGTATCGATGTCGAGGCGGTCACCGAAGGTGCCCGCCGACGCGGGCTTATTCCGGACGATACGCACCTGTCCGACCCCTTGCAACTGATCTTTGCCTCTGGGGTCACCAGCCGCGAAAGCGTTACCCAGCTCTCGGGACGGGGTATCGGCCTAGACGCCGTGGCCTTCGATGTCAAAAAACTCGAAGGCCAGATCCGGGTTAATTCGACCCCGCTGCAGGGCACCGAATTTGTAATTCGCATCCCGCTGCGCCAAGTCACTCGCCATATGATTGTGGTCAGCCTGGGTGAGGAAAGCTTTGCCATCGACAGCACTCGGATCCAGCAGATTATTCCGCCGGATGAGTCCTTCGCAGAACAGAAAGGAGAGCAATGGATCGTCAAATGGCAAGACCAATGGCTGCCCTTTATGGAAATGCACAGCGGCCTAGGGTTGACGCCCTATTCCTATGCAAGCGGGGCCATACGTCATCCCCTGTTGTTAATTGACTACCAAAACAAGACCGTCGCAGTGGCCATTGA
>Ga0115562_1002807_pt1 | contig 11834 bp, 10 predicted proteins | sample COGITO_mtgs_1105_6_FD_87200 | JGI IMG/M metagenome (GOLD analysis project Ga0115562, IMG submission 87200) | Pelagic marine microbial communities from North Sea - COGITO_mtgs_110516 | ecosystem: Environmental > Aquatic > Marine > Epipelagic | place: Germany:Helgoland, sampling site Kabeltonne...
CAGCCCCGATGATGTCACCGATACCCTGCTGTCTTTGGTGGCCTTGCCGTAGGACTATGAGATGACCGCGCCCCGCGATCCACGCATTCATGTCGACCTGACGCACCTGCGTGCGCTCAAGGGTCGTGCGCGCCAGATCACGTTTCGCCCCAAGCAGCCTTCGCGCAGTATCCTGAACGGTCAACACGCCTCAAAGATCAAAGGGCGCGGCCTGAATTTTGAGGAATTGCGCCACTACGCCGCCGGGGACGATGTGCGCACGATTGACTGGAAGGTCACGGCCCGTACCGGTGCCCCATATGTCCGTGTCTATACCGAAGAGCGTGATCGGCCGGTATTGTTGGTGGTCGATCAACGTATGTCGATGTTTTTCGGCAGTATTTTGAACATGAAATCTGTCACTGCGGCCGAAGCTGCGGCGCTGGCCGCCTTTCGCGTCCGGGCCAAGGGCGACCGCGTCGGCGGCATCATCTTTGATGACACGGATCTGCACGAGGTGCGCCCCCATTCCTCGACCCGCACGCTGAACCGGTTTTTGGATATGCTGGCCCGTGCCAATTGTGCGCTGAACGCAAATGCCCCAACGCGCGCGGCCATGTCGTTGAACCAGCCGATCAAGGCCGCCGCGCGGGTGGCCAAATCCGGTGCGCTGGTCATCGTGTTCAGTGATTTTGATGGCTGGGACGCAGAAACCGAAAAGAACCTGCGCACCATCGCCCAGCACAACGAACTGATCCTGTTCAGCGTGACCGATCCGACATCGCAGCAGATGCCGACGGACCTTGATATCATGATGTCGGATGGTGAATTGCAGGCACAGGTCAACGTCGGCCATGAAACTGTGCGCAGCAAGTTGGCGGATTTCGCCAGCGGGCGGCTGGCATCACTTTTTGCGTTTTCTGCCAAATACGCGGTTCCCATCGTCCCCCTTACCACCGCCGAAGCGACATTGCCCCAACTCTTGCGTTTGTTGGGCGCAGGGCAGGGGCGCTGATGGAACAGGATCTGTCCACACTGAACCTGGTTGAACTTTACGATTTGCTAATCGAGGCCGAGGCCCCTGTGCCTGTGTCGCTGTGGCCGCAGACAGCCGGATGGATCTGGGTGCTGGGTGCCGTCGTTCTACTGGCCGCGATCGCCGTTTGGAAATGGGTGGCGTGGCGGCGCGCCACTGCCTATCGGCGCGCGGCCTTGGCGGCACTGGACGCGGCTGGGGATGATCCGGCGGCGATTGCTGACATCTTGCGCCGCACCGCCTTGGCCGGGTTTCCGCGCAGGCAGGTTGCTGGATTGCACGGGGCAGGGTGGTTGGCATTTTTGGATGAAACAGGCTCTAACACAGGCTTTTCAGGCTCTGATGCGGGGCGTGTGTTGGTCACGGCACCGTTCAAACCCCAAGCGCCCGACGCGCGCTTGCCTGTGATGGCAGCAGAATGGATCAAAACGCACAGCGCGCCGATGGGGTCACCGTAATGGTGTCGCTTGCGTTTCCCTGGGCGTTGATCCTGCTGCCCGCGCCTGTGCTGGTTTGGCTGTTTGCCCCGCCACACCGCGAACAGGCGCATGCGCTGCGCGTTCCGTTTTTCCGCAGTCTGGCCGAAGCCGCAGGCGAGGTGCCGACCCAAGGGGCCATCGTGCGCAAACGCGGGCGCTGGCAAATGATTGTCGCCATTCTGTGCTGGGCGCTGACTGTTGTCGGCCTTGCGCGTCCGGAAATATTGGGCCAACCGACTGTCATTGAAAAGACTGCGCGTGATCTGGTGTTGGCTGTGGATATATCAGGGTCGATGGATGCGCGCGATTTGCGCGGGGCCGATGGCAAGCCCCAACAGCGCCTTGATGCGGTCAAGGATGTGATCAATGATTTCATTGCCGACCGCGAAGGCGACCGAATTGCTTTGATCGTTTTCGGCTCTAATGCGTATCTTCAGACCCCGTTTACGGAAGATCTGGCAAGTGCTGCTGAGTTGATGAACCAGACCGAGGTGGGCATGGCGGGCCCACACACGGCCATTGGCGACGCGATCGGGCTGGCGCTTCGGACATTCGAGGCGTCTGAAGTGGATCAGAAGCTGATGGTGCTGCTGAGTGATGGCACCGATACCAACAGCCAGATGAGCCCGCTGAACGCGACTGAAATCGCGGCCAGCGCGGGCGTCAAGATTTACACCGTGGGCGTTGGTGATCCGACCGCGACGGGCGAACAACGCGTTGATCTGGTTACGTTGCGGGCGATTGCAGATCGCGCCGATGGCGGGTTTTACGTCGCTGACGATACCGAAGGTCTGCGCGAGATTTATGCCGAGATTGACGCGCTGAACCCCCGATTGGTTGAAACCACGACATTCCAGCCCCGCCAAAGCGTTGCGCACTATTTGTTTGCGGCTGCCGTGTGCCTTGCGCTTGCGCTCTTGGCGGGGCTGATGCTGACCGGGCAGACGAGGGTGCGCGATGCTGGATAGTCTCGCTGCGTTTCATCTTGTGCGCCCGCTTTGGGTGATTGCGCTTCTGCCTGTGGTGTTGATCTGGTGGCAGGTGCGTCCGCGCAAGGCGGCCGAGGACAAGGTGGCCGACGGTATCGCGCCGCATCTGGCCCGTGCCCTGACTGTTGGGTTTGAGGATGCCCGCCGCATCTATCCCATTGACGGTGTTGCGCTGTCTCTTGGGTTGCTGGTGCTGGCCGCCGCCGGACCCACGTGGAGCCGGGTGATAAACCCGCTATTGGCCCAAACCGCACCGCTGGCCGTGGTCCTCAAGGTGACGCCGTCCATGGAAAACACGGATGTGCAGCCGACCCGCCACAAACGCGCATCGTTCAAAATCCTTGATCTGATCGAACGGCGAGCAGGGGCGCAAACAGCGCTGTTTGCCTATGCAGGCACCGCCCATCGCGTCACGCCCCTGACCGAAGACTCCAATATCGTGAAATCCTATCTGTCCGGCTTGGACCCCAGCATCATGCCAACCGAAGGGGATCGCGCGGGTCAGGCACTGGCGCTGGCCACCGCAGAACTGGCGCGATCCGAAACACCCGGTGCCATTCTGTTTATGCTGGATGATCTGAACCCCGCCAATCTTACTGCCTTTAACACGGATGCGGTCAACCGCCCCCCGGTGATCTTTTTGGTGGTGGCAGGGCAGGTGGTTCAATTGCCCCTGCTGGATCAGGTTGAAAACGCATCTGTGGTGCCTATCAGCCCGGACGATGCCGACCTTGACCGGATCGAGCGGCGTGTTCTGTCTGCTTATCGCGAGGCGCTGTTGGACGACACCAATCAGGATTGGGACGACAAGGGCTGGCTGCTGGCATGGCCCGCGCTGTTGTTGTTCTTGCCGTGGTTCCGGCGCGGGTGGACGATGCGCTGGGTGTTTGCCGTCATGTTTGTAAGCTTGCATGCCGCGCCTGCACAGGCCGAAGGATGGAAGGACTGGTTTTTGACGCCCGATCAACAGGGCCGCCTTGCCTATGAGGACAAGCGGTTTTCAGATGCCGCTGATCTGTTTCAGGACACGGAATGGCGCGCTTATACCCTTTTGCGCGCGGGCCGCTATGACGAAGCGGCAGAGTCCTATGGGTTTATCGAAACGTCCGAGGCAGCCAATGCCGAGGGCATCGCCCTGTTGCGCAACCGAAAATACCGCGACGGTGTTCGCGCCTTTGAAAAGGCGTTGGAACGCGATCCCGACAACGCCACGGCCCAGTCCAACCTGACCACTGCGCGCGCCATTGTGGTTTTTGTGGAAAGCACTCAATTGGCCTCTGATACGGGTGAAGAGGGCGGAATCGGTGCGGATGACACCGTGTTTGACAATGAAACCGGGCAGGGGGCCGAGATGGAAATCACTGCCGAAGTGACCGATGGCCCGCCCGCTGGCCTGAGCACCGAGGACTGGATGCGCGCCGTTGACACGCAAGTCGGTGATTTCCTTGCCTCACGCTTTGCGCTTGAGTCTGCGCGGGGGGCTGAATGATGCGTGCGCTGGTCGCGGCCTTTTGCCTCATGCTTGTGACTGTGCTGCCTGCACAGGCGCAGGACCCGCAGATCACCGTCACCGCAGATCAGGACGAGGTGATCGTCGGTCAGGCCTTTGTCGTGCGCGTGAAGGTGTTGGTGCCTACATTCATGCCCCGTGCGCCCGTCTTTCCATCCTTTGAGGTGCCGGGCCTGATCGTGCGCCTGCCTGAAAGGTCGACAGGCCCGGTCAGCGAGCGGATCGGCGGCGAGACGTGGTCTGGCGTGCAGCGCAGTTACCGTATTTATCCGACACGGGCGGGGGTGTCGGACATTCCGGCACAGCAGGTCGAAATCGTGTACAAGGATCCGGACACGAACGCGGATGTGACCGCGCGGTTTGATGTGCCTGCCACGCAGATCATCGCCACCGTTCCCGACGGTGCCCGCGACCTTGATCCGCTCATTCTGGCCCAAGGCCTGACGATTGCCCAAGATTGGCAAGGCGGCGAAGGCGCACTGGCGGTGGGGGATGCTGTTGTCAGATCTGTGGACATCAAAGTGACCGGTGCCTCGCCGCTGTTTGTGCCCGAATTGCTGACGGATCAGGTCGTGCCGGGTGGCGACGCGCCACAGGACACTGACACCGCAGACGCCATTGCGCGTTTTATGCCCTATCCCGAAGATGCGCGGATCACTGAAACCTTTGACCGCGGGATCATGTCTGGCAGCCGCCACGAACAGGTCAGCTATATCGCCACTACAGGCGGCACGGTGACGTTTCCGGACATTACCCTGCGCTGGTACAATATCGACAGTGAAACAGTCGAAGACATTACCCTGCCCGGACGCAAGGTGTCAGTCGTGTTTCCACCACAGGTGCGCGCCCCGTTTGATTGGCAGGGGGCTGTGCGGCTGGTCCTTGCCGGGCTGGGTGCCGCGCTGTTGATCTGGGCCGGGCGCAAATGGGTCTGGCCGCGTGTGCGCGTCCGCATGGATGACAGACGCGCCGCCTATGCTCTGACCGCCCGCGCCGCCCATGACGCAGCGCAGGGCAGGGTGCAGGCGCGCGATTTGAACGGGTTGCTTGCCGCCCTTGATCTGCGCGCGGCGCGCGGTGTGCCTGTCAGTGCGCCGCTGACCGCCGCGCTGCACGCGCTGACCCGTGCGCTATATAGTGATCACGCCGATGCGGCGCAGGCCAAACAGCACTGGCAGGCGATCGACAGTGCCCTGCGTGCAGATCGCCCCACGCGCAATTCCCAATCAGCCGGGCGAAACGCCCGAGGGTTGCCACCGCTGAACCCGCAGTTCACCGGGCTGAAATGACCCATGGCAGCGCGGTCTTTGCCCTTGTTTCTGAACGGTCAGGGTTTACGCTGGTGTCATCCCTTTGATCTTCAGGCACGCACATCTATGAAATCCACTTTGTCCGCCCATTTTTATGCTGTGATTGCCTTGTGCATGGCGGCACTGCCGGCTGCTGCGCAGTCGGACGCGGTTCCGGCCTATGTCGGGTCGGATGTCTGTGCTGATTGTCATGTCGAGGCGACAGAGGCATGGGCCGGATCGCATCACGCCAAGGCCTGGACACCGACTGCTCCTGAAAATGTGCTGGGCGATTTTGATGATACGAGCTTTACGCTGAATGGCATCACCTCGCGGTTCTATCGCGAAGGCGAGGCCTATATGATCGAAACTGACGGCCCCACGGGGCGCATGACCAGCTATCCGGTGCACAGCGTGGTCGGCATCGAGCCCCTGCAGCAGTATCTGCTGGAAACCGAAGAGGGCAAATTGCAGTCTTTTGACGTTGTGTGGGACGTGGAGGAAAAGCGCTGGTATCACCTGTACCCGGATCAGGAACTATATGCCGGGGACGGGTTGCATTGGACGGGTCCCTACAAGAACTGGAACGCGCGCTGCGCGGAATGCCATGCCACGGATTTTGAAAAGAACTACAGCCCGGTCACGCGCAGCTATGCCAGCACCCAATCCGAAATCGGTGTCGGTTGCGAGGCCTGCCATGGTCCGGGCGAGGCGCACCTTGCCTTGGTCAACTCCCTCGAAACCAGCCAGACGCCGTGGACGGGTCTGACCGACGCGGGTTTTACCATCGACATGGCGGCGGGCGGCGAAGTGTATTTGCAGCAATGCGCCAGCTGCCATTCCCGCCGCGAACCGTTTGAGGGGGGCAACCCACTGCCCGGTACCGCATTTCACGAGGCCTATTGGCTCAGCCCATTGCGGGCCGGATCGTACCATGCGGATGGGCAAATTCTGGACGAGGTGTATGTCTATGGATCGTTCCTGCAATCCAAGATGTATGCCAAGGGTGTGATTTGCAGTGACTGCCACGAACCCCATACCGCAGAACTGCGCGCCGAGGGCAATGGGCTGTGCACGCAGTGCCATTCGCAGGCGGCCAACCCGGCCTTTCCCACGTTGGCGGCCAAGGAATATGATGACCCCGCGCATCATTTTCACGAGGCTGGCACCCAAGGCGCGCAGTGCAAAAGCTGTCACATGATCGAACGTGACTACATGGGTATAGACGGGCGCCGCGACCATTCATTCCGCATCCCACGCCCCGATCTGTTTACCGAAACGCTGGCCCCGAACGCCTGTACCGACTGCCACGCCAATGAAACCACCAGCTGGGCGGCGGATGCTATTGCGGCGTGGTACCCTGACAGCACGCACAGGGGGCCACACTATGGTCAGGTCATCGCGCAGGGCCGCAACGATCTGTCTGACAATATTGATGTGCTGGCTGAACTTGCCGAATACACCGAAATGCCCGCAATCGTGCGCGCCACGGCGTTGGAAATGTTGATCCCTGCTGCCAGTCCGCAGCTGGCCACCCGGTTCGAGCCGCTGTTGCGGGATGCAAGCCCCATGGTGCGCGCTGCCGCCACCAGCTTGCAACGCGGTGCGGCCCCACCATTGCGCGCTGTGCGGCTGGCATCCATGCTGTCCGACGAGACAAAAACCGTGCGCGTTGCGGCCGCCCGTGAGTTTCTAAGTACGCAGGTCCAAGGCATGCCCAACGAGGTGTCGCGGGACCTGAACAGCGCGATGCGGGAATGGCAAATGTCCCTGCTGGCGAAAACCGATTTCCCAGAAACGCAAATCGTACTGGGCGGAGTCGGCCTGACGACACGGCGCATGGAGTCTGCGCTGCAAGCCTTTGGAGAGGCGACCGTGTTGGACCCGCAACTGACGCAAGCCTGGGGCATGATGATCCGCATCCACGACGCACTGGGCGATCGAGACGCTGCGCGCCGCACAGCGGACGAAGCGATTGCAAAAAACCCCAACAGTATCGATTTGAATTTGCTGCGGTCCGATTTGTACTGATCTAGGCGGTCAACAGGTCCAGCGCGCGCAGATCGTCCAATGTTTCCTTGCGGGTCAAAGACATCGGATTTGGGATTATAAGGCTGTCGCCACCGACATCCGCGCTGCGCTGCGCGAGGTTTTGTGCCATGTCCTCGAAACCTGCGAGCGGAATGCGGTAGGTGACAGGAATGCGAAACGACTTGGCCGATTTATAATGGTCGCAGTCGACATTGCCTGCCTCTTGGGCCTCGCGGAAAATCTGTGCCTGATGCAAGTCCGGGCTATCCCACTCAGCACTGCCCGCGTCTATTGGTTCTTCGACGCAGAACACACCGTACCCTTCGTCATCATAGGCCGTCATGTAATTTGAAAAATTGGTCATCCGCGTGGCGCGGTGTGCCGGGTCGTAATCGACAAGGTAATAGGCCTCGTCGAGGCTGTCGCTTGGCACTGTAAAGCAATGGAACACTTCCGGGAGCATGTGCGTATGGGTCAACAGGGTGTCTGTGCCAAACAGCATCTGTTCAGCCTGGCGCGGGTCACAGCCGAAAAACGCGCGGCCATATTGAGTGTGCCCACTTGCATAGCTGCAGGCACGCGTCGCCACATCAATGTTGATGTCACCGCAGTTCAGCACCACGTCAACGCCCGCCTCGCGCACGGCGCGTTCCATCGCATCCCGCACAGTTTCCAGATTAGATCCGCGTGGATACAAGTTATAACGGGTTTCGGTGACCACTTTTTTCTGTGCTGCCAGCAACCCGTCCAGCAAAGGTGACTGTTTCAAATCAACAGAGGTGTCTTGATCAAACAGAAGTTTGCGGCCCACAAAGGTGGCCATCTTGCGCGCATGCAGGCTAAGGCCCTTGGCATCGCGGCGTAGGAATTTATGGGTCATTTGAGACATTTTCTCAGCCAGCTCTGCCCCGCCATCCGCGGTCAGCAGGTCCTGAAAACTGGAAATTTGGGGCGCAGGTGCGCCAACGCGTTTCGCCAACAGATCACTAAAGACATTGGTGCAAAAATCTGCGCCGAAACTGCGCCAGTCCGGGATCGCAAATCCATCCGTCTTGCACCCGTTCAGATAGGACGCATATTTGAATCCGATGTCTTCAAACACGTCCTCGCCGACCATTTCAGTCATAAACGACAGGTCCGCGTCTTCAAAATTTTCAAAGAACTGGGGGCCCTTATCAATCCAGAATGCGCCCCACTTCATAGGGGCCATGAACCCGCCCAAGGCTTTGTCACGCTCAAGCAACAAAACAGACTGCCCTTGCCGTGCCATGCTGTAGGCCGCCACCAAAGACTTGAATCCACCGCCGACAACAAGCCAGTCATATTGTCGTGATTTTTCCATATCTTCGCTCCTTGTCGACGCTTCTGGGCACGCCCGTTCATTCAGTGTAGCATTGCGGTTGTCGCAGCAAAACTGCTCTTTCTTAAGGGGTGTAAAAGTCGCAGATGAAGACCGTCATTTTTCGCGCCGACAGCTCTTCGGTTATGGGGGTAGGGCATTTGATGCGCTGTTTGACGCTGGCGCAGGCGATCCGCGAGAGCGGCGGGTTATGTGTTTTCCTGTGCCGGGATCTGCCGGGAAACCAGAGCTCTTTGGTGCGAAAACTGGGTTTCAAGAGTCATATATTGCAAGGCGACGCACCAGTGGAAGTACGTACACATGTAACTGCGTTGAACGCCGATTGGTTGGTTGTTGACCACTATAATCTAGATGCTGGATGGGAACGCGCTGCCTGCCCCGAGCCGACCTGCATTGCTGTTATCGATGACCTCGCCAATAGGCCGCATGCCTGTAGGTTGCTCTTGGATCAAAACCTTGGGGCGAAGCCGGATTTTTATAGCCGATGGGTGTCACCTAGGACGCACTTGCTCGTGGGCCCGCAATACGCCCTATTGCGGCCGGATTTTGCGCAAGCTCGCGGGGAAAGTCTCGCACGAAGGGCGGATAACAAATCTCTTGATCTGTTTATCAATTTTGGTGGGGCTGATCCCTGTGGGGCGACTGCGAAGGTGCTGGAGCAGTTGGCCTGCGTGCGACACTGTTTCGATGCGCTGTGCGTCGTTTTAGGTGGTGCCATACGTGACCCGGAACCCCTAGAGGCCAAGGCGTTTGCACTTGGGGCAGAGGTGCTGAGAAATACGTCGGATATGGCGCTAGTGATGGCACGCGCAGACGTGGCAATCGGCGCGGCGGGAACGACAGCCTGGGAACGGTGTTGTTTGGGCTTACCAACGGGGCTGATCATCGTAGCCGAGAACCAGCGCAGTGGCGCGCATGCACTTGAGCAAAGTGGGGCGGGGCTCATTCTTGGGGATTTTAGCACCGGTAACGACACGGTTGATGTGGCCGGATTTCTAACGCAGTGCAGGGCTGAACCTCAGTTTCTCTCACAAATGTCTGCGCACGCAGCCGATGTTCTGGATGGACAGGGTGCCGCGCGCGTCGTGGCTGTTATGCAAGAGCTAAGCGGTCGGGGCCCTAAATTCGATTGAGATGGAGAGCAAGGGGGGTGCAACGATGCTAAGGGCTGGCCGCGCCGCGAAGGTCTTGGCAGAGATTGAAGCCCAAGAGGACGAACTAGGAAAGCGACGGTTCTTGATACAGAACCAGCAAGAAAAACGACATACGACTTTTTCACTGGAGGGCCTATGAAGCCGATTCATTCAGACATCGCCCTGGATTTTCTAGACATCACCGACATTGACGATGTGATGAGCGTTTTGAAAATTAGAAACGAGCCTGCTATCCGTAATAATATGTATACAGACCATGTTATTCAGCCTGATGAGCATCTGGGTTGGATACGTTACTTGAAAACATCAAGAGATGCGATTTTTTTTGCAGTGCGATATGAAGGTCAGATTGTCGGTGGTGTCGGCCTGAGCAGCATAAACACATTACATAAGAGGGCTGACTGGGCATTTTATCTTTCTGAAAAGTGTCAGGGTATGGGCCTTGGGTCAGCTCTTGAAAAGCAATTTTTAGACATGGCTTTCTCTGAATACGATCTTGAGAAGATCAATTGTGAGGTGATTTCCTTCAACAAAAAGGTGGTTGATATGCATAAGCGGTTCGGGTTTGTCGTTGAGGGGACGAGGCGGAACCATGTGGTTCGAGATGGCGATAAGTACGATGTTATCTTACTGGGCATAACGAAGGATGAGTGGCATGGCTGAATTGCACATTCCATGATGTCGTCCTGTTTGCTAAGACCAAGGTGACAGAGCCCTAGGACATGCCCATGACCCCAGAAATCACAATTGCCGGACGTCGCATCGGGCAGGATCATCCGCCCTATTGCATCGCAGAAATTTCTGCCAACCATGACGGTCAGCTGACGCGTGTTTTTGAATTGATAGATCAGGCTGCCCGGATCGGGGCGGATGCCGTGAAAATTCAGACCTACAAACCTGATACCATCACACTTGATGCGGACGGACCAGAGTTCCGCATCGAAGGCGGGCTGTGGGCGGGGCGCACCCTTTATGATCTGTACGAAGAGGCGCACACGCCGTGGGACTGGCACGCCCCAATTTTCGAACACGCGAAAAAGCGCGATATCACGCTGTTTTCGTCGCCTTTCGATTCAACGGCCGTTGATCTGTTAGAAGACCTTGGGGCTCCGGCTTACAAGATCGCCTCGTTTGAGGCAGTGGACCATGCGTTGATCAAATACGCGGCTGCAACGGGCAAGCCGATGATCATTTCAACAGGCATGGCTGACAAGGACGAGATCGCCGAGGCCGTCGTCGCCGCCCATGACGGTGGGTGCACCGAACTGGCCCTGCTGCACTGCGTCAGTGGGTATCCTGCTGCAGCCAGCGATTACAATCTAATGACTTTGGCTGATATGCGCACGCGGTTCGGACTTGTCACAGGGCTTTCTGATCACACGCTGAGTAACGCAACCGCAGTCGCGTCTGTGGCGCTTGGCGCGTCCATCATCGAAAAACACTTTACCATGAACCGGGGTGGCGGCGGCCCTGATGACAGCTTTTCACTGGAACCTGACGAGTTCGGCACGCTTTGCACTGATGCCCGCTGCGCCTGGGAGGCGATCGGCGGGGTCGACTATGGGCTGAAATCAAGTGAACAGGGCAATATCCAGTTCCGCCGTTCGCTGTACTTTGTGAAGAACATCGCGGCGGGGGCAACGATTGATGCAGACGCTGTGCGATCAGTCCGCCCGGGGTACGGATTGGCCCCAAAACACCTTGAAATGGTGATCGGCAAACGTGCGACCCGCGACGTGGTGGCCAACACGCCTGTCAGTCTGGATTGCCTGTCAGACTGAACAGCCCTGCGTCGGCCAGCATGTCTGCCAGATCGGCCAGTGTCTCGAACGGTTCATCCAGCGTGTCGCACAGCGCTATTAAATCCTGCGTTCCATCGGCATAGGCAATCAGGTTGCGCATTGGCATGGCACTGGTCGCAGAGCCCACCTTGGACAAGTTGGAATAAAGGCCGCGCCGACCCAATTGAGGTTCGCCCAGCACTAGGGTCTTGGGCGCGCAGTTGCG
>Ga0115562_1002819_pt1 | contig 11803 bp, 6 predicted proteins | sample COGITO_mtgs_1105_6_FD_87200 | JGI IMG/M metagenome (GOLD analysis project Ga0115562, IMG submission 87200) | Pelagic marine microbial communities from North Sea - COGITO_mtgs_110516 | ecosystem: Environmental > Aquatic > Marine > Epipelagic | place: Germany:Helgoland, sampling site Kabeltonne...
CGAACCGGAACCCGAACCGGAACCCGAAAACATACCCGAACCAGAACCCGAACTCGTACCCGAACCAGAACCGGAACCCGAACCGGAACCCGAACCGGACCCGGACCCGGAACCCGAACCCGAACCCGAACCCGAACCCGAACCCGAACCCGAACTTGAATCCGGCTCCAATTCCGATTCCAATAAGAACACCGGACCCCCGTTCTATATATATAACTACACTATGGTATAATATCTTTAACGCTATCACTATCATCATATCTAAATTTTCATAGCTTAATTTATGATGTGGTTTAAAACACCGAAATAAACAATATTTTATTACTATAAATTAATCTTTAAGAATAAATCTATTCTCATACACAATATATATATATATAATGTCAAATAACATTGATTTACAATATTACAAAAACATTATGGTTAAATATGCAGATATATATGATATTAATAATGATTATTATATATTAAAAGATTACGATATAAGCAAACCCAACAATAAACCACCACCTATTATTAATGAATTTGATGTTTCAAATATATATTTTAATATAGAATCAACGCAAAATAGTGGTTTAGACTTAAATAGAAAAAGCATAAAAGATATCAGTTCTGTGTATCTACCTAGCATTTATTTAAATAAATTGAAATTTGATTTCAAAAGAGATGTAACATTAAAGAATTTTAAGATACACGATATTTTCGAAAATGAGCTATCATATTCTATTGTAAAAGAAAACAACAATAGAGATTTAAATTCAAGTCATGATATTAGCAAGTCAGTGCTTACAAATAATACTTTAATAATTGATTTTTCAAATAATATATCTGTTCCTTACAAAATAACATTTGAACGCTTTTATGACGATCATATTTTTAAATTTAACAGCGATAATATAATTGAGTCAAACATATTAAGAGAAAAAGTAAATAAAAATTTTAATTGGATTTATTCTCCTTGGAAACAAATTTCAATAAGTAATGAAACACTTTCCTTAACCGATATATCTGTAAATAAACTTAATGATTTATTGTCAAACGTAGTTAATCAACAAAATAGACCTATATTTCCATCAGATTCTTCTGCTATTGAGATTATTAATTCATTAGAGAATGGCAATATTAATTGTGTCATAAATTTTAAATACAAGGAATACGACACAGAAGAAGACGAATTTAACAATTCTAATTTCAGTTATAATGATTCAAGTTTCGCCACCATCCTTATAGGCGGTATTAGTTATAATTATTATATTAGCACCAATCTGTATTTGGATTCATCTTGTTCATTATTTAAATACCTTAATTTGTTTCAATCAAGCGACCCATCACTATCAGACCCATCATACGTTGTTACAAATAACATCAACGAAACAGCAATTAAATTACCGTTAGATCAAGACATCTCTTTTAATTTTACTTTTAAACCATATTCAGAAACTGATACAGACATTTATTACGGAACATCATTAAATAATTTTAAATATTATACATCTATTAATAATTTAATTGATAAAATTCCTCAAAAAAATCATTTGGGAAATCATCTATATGAAAACGATGATGAAGTCACACAAAAGCACGCCTCATATATAATATCACCAACATCATCTACAATATTAAGTATAGGTGATTCACCAATAATTTATGAAGAAAATAGTAAAATAAATATGAAATTTAATAAGTTAAAAAGTAATATTATTAATTCAACAAACATAAATGCTAAAAAAATAGAAACAAATAAGTTAGATGTATCAAATCTAGTTTGTGATAATATTACAATAGATACTATACTTCCTATAGATAATAATTTAAATTATACTTTTGAGCCATCACAAAATATAATTTCAATTATTTCTAATCATAATCTTGTTCGCGACGTTAATCAATTTTGCTGTAATTATTCAACTATTACAGATTTTTGTTCAAATGATTTAAATATTATTAATTCTTTAAATTACGATTCTAGTTATACTATACATAATAATGTTGATACTAGTTATGCATATATTTTGTCATATAATTCAAAGAATATTATTTCTTATGATAATTGTTCTAATGTTTTATCTTTTGGAATATCTTCTGAAAATATAAATACTAATATTAATTTAGATATTAAAAAAAATTTAAAAATAAAAGGTCATAATTTTCTCGCCACCGACGACGACGCCGGATTTGAAATTGATAGCTCTTATGATTTAATAACACCATATACAGCTAATATAAATACCGTCAGAGTAGATGACATATATATTACATCTGACGACAGACTTAAATATGATGAAAAAGACATTAGTAATGCGATTAATACGATTGAATTACTTCAACCAAAAATATATGTAAAAACAAATAATACTACCGAGTCTGGATATATAGCACAGGAAGTTAAAAATATAACAGATCTATCATATGTTGTAGACATTATTGACGATGTCTATTATTTAAACTATACTGCTATACAACCATATCTTGTTAAATCTATTCAAGAACTATACAATATCATTTTAACGCAAACTAACACTATCTATGAATTAAAATCTGAATTAGAAATGTTACAATCATAAATAATTAATATATTAATTATTTATATGTCTGGGATGATAACTGAGATATATGATGTTTCTTTTATTAAACTAATCTCTAATACTGATATCAATATGGGTGGAAATTCCTTATTAAATGTTGGAAATTTAAATTTTATAAATACTGACAATTTCTTATATTACAAAAATCAAAATATTTTTGATCAAAGTGTCTATAGTGAAGCATATAAATTTAATACTAGTCTTATAGATGTTAGCAGTATTCAATATAAATCTGACACAAATAAATTGGATACTCATGATATATGTGTCAATAATGTAAGTTGTGAAATATTAAATATAAACAAATATTGTTTTATTAATAATGATATTTCATTTAACACCGAAAGTACATATAATTATAAAAGTAAATTTTCAACTATTCGTGATGTAAGTTGTAATTTATTTAATAGTTATGAAGTCTCAGCTAACAATATTAATTTACACAATTTAAATATATATAATACGTGTTTTAAATTAAATAAAGATGACAAAATAAAAATTAATGAATATAACATTATTACATACGATAATTCAATGACAATAGGTCATACCGGCGATCCGGCTGTGAATGTGCTGTTCTCTGTTATTTATGGTACGCTAAAATGTAATACTATATCCCTTGATAATGAGACATTTAATAAGAGCGCCAACGAGTCCTCTAGGATTACTGCATATTTTGGAAATGTTACTGTAGGATATTTAAATAATACTTCTGACGACAGATTAAAACATAATGAAACATCTATTACTAATGCACTTGAAACAATATGTAAAATAAAACCAAAAACTTATATTAAGAATAATAGCATAATTGAAAATAATATTATTAAATCAAAAAAATGTTCTGGATATATAGCTCAAGATATATCTAATGATATTCCAGAATTAAATCATATTATCAAAAATGGAAAAGTCCTAGCATTAAAATATAATGAATTACAGCCTTACATAACTAAATCAATACAAGAACTTGATATACTCGTTAATAATATTAGTAATGAAATTAATATTATAGAAAAACAAGTAGAAACTATTGAGAAAAAATAAACATATATATATATGTCTTATAACAACTTATTTTCAGTTAAAACTACACCTAATGATATATCAATAAATTACTATTTTGATGTAATTAAACTAGCAGAAGATATTAGTAACGGAGTGTTTACAAATCTACCTACAAGCGCTAATTTAATAAATATGTCACATATTCAATTTAAACATGATAATATTCATAATTTATTAGGAATTGATTGTTCTAGTAATAGTATTAATAACGTTGGACATATAGATTTTAGTTTAAATATTGTTAAATATTTACAATTTATTTTTGATAGAGAGATAGTATTAAACAACATTCAGTTTAAAAATAACCTACAAGGAGATGTATCATTTGTTTTATGGAGAAGACTACCTGTATTCCAAAGTATGTACTACGACCTCTCTAAATCATTAACCTACGGTATAATAGGTGATAGTAATCCTGTTAATATACAATCAATTAATAATGTAAAAGATAATCTTTCACATGATTACATCTTTGAATTTTTTCCATCGCAAACCGTTCCAAGATATATGTATTATGAGACATATCCATCAGATAATATATTTAATATTGAAAATTTTAATCTTAATACTATTAACGATCCGTCATTTATAATGTATTATACAAGTGATCGTGATGATATATCATATGTATATTTAAATTCTGATACATACATGAGTTATTTTGAAATGGAGACCTACAACGTTGTCCTCTCCGGAACATCCGATTACGTAGGGCTTCGCACGGAGGCAGATGCGAATTTGATAAAAAGATATATACCTGATTCAAGTAATATATCTATTGAAAAATTAAATATTTTATTACACGACTTATCAGGCGACATTAGACAAGGTGGTGCATTTGATACAAGTATCAATCCTCATCCAATTAAAATTGACGGTACTTATCCTAATTTTAAGCTCTTGTTTAGTGACAATAATATAGACACTAATATTAATATTAGAAGTGATTCAAAATTATTGACATATCTTGGAATTAATCATGATATCAGTTATAATAGCGAGATTAACTTTACATTCAATAATACTAGAACAAAACTTAATACATTTAGAAGTGAATTGGATCTATTCACTTATACAAATACAGAGTTTGTTTTCTATAATGAAGTAGATATTATAGAAAAACGTCCCATATACGACGAAAACAATAATGATATATCAAATAATGGACCTAAAAATTATGAATTTTTTATTAAAGATAATCTTAATGAAAAAATACTTAATACGCCTAGCGCAGAAATTATAACAAGAACTAATGATGGTATTGTATTAGACTTATCTAAAATAGATATTTCTTTTATTACAACTGACAAACTTATTTTTAATTCTATAGAACCAACAAATATTACTATTAATTCTTCATCGTGTTATATTAATACATTAAATACAAAAGATATCTCATTTTCTCAGGGTTCAATATTTACAGTAAACGATCTAAGCATAGGTACTCTTTGTGTCAATAACAAATGTGATATTAGTTATAGTACCATAACTAAATTAGATGCAAGTAACTCAACTATAAATTATTTAGATTTATCTAATACTACTATCACTATTAATAGTAGTGATATAAGCAAAAGCTATATTAACTTTATTGATACAAATAGTTATTATACTTATTTAAAATTTGAATTTAATACCCCTCCAAATAACGACTTGTCTATTAATAAACTAAAAATACAAGATTTTGATAACTTAGACGTATCGTTTACAGTAAGAGAACTATCAAATAATAACTTTTATGAACCTACAGATACTAGTAATTGTTTTACAGGTACATTTAGCAAGGATAAAAAAAATTTCATTATTGAACTATCTAACCAGACATTTGTAACCTCATTCTCTTATGAACGCAATGAAAAAATTTTTAATATCGACGATAGTAATAACACTATTATTTATTCCATTGACGAAAATAAATTAGCAAATGATGTTTCTGTAAATGATATATGTTTAAACAATTATGTTTTTAAAATAAAATTACCTTCAGGTAATTGGAGTATATCTGAAATTAATGCTTTACTTGCAGAAACCAGCGGTAATTATTATAGTCAAGAAAAAAATGTATCCATGAATGTAGAAGCATATAAAACATCCGGTTCTTTAACTGATATTAGCAATGTGCAATCGATAAATATTAGTACAGACGGATTAAAACCAAGAAATACACATTTTAATAAATATGTTCCTTTTACTGCCCTTTATATTAATAATAAACCTTCACTAATAACGTCGTTTGATTATCAAATACATGATATATCTGGGTATAGACAACCCAATAATATTTATACGTTTTACGATAAAAGTACTTTCTTAGAATATTTCTTTGACCCTAGTTATCTTGTTCCTTATGATTCCTCGGGTAACGAAATCAGTGGCGGTATTATACCAGATAATTTTATATCGTATAATTGGAATTATCCTACAAGTTACAATAGTATCAAACGTTTGGGAAGTAACGTAATAAGTCATCAGACGAGAGAAGATGGTGATATTTCTAATAGTCATTATCAAAATATTTTATTTAATTTAAAAATGGATTCCTTCAATCTATACGCCATTTACGACCCTTCGACCAATATTAGCGATGGTTATGATATTAGTTTAGGAAATAATATACCTTACGATAAAGAAACCTTTGTATATGACCATTATAAACGTTACGATAATGAAAGTAATAATTTTATCAATTATGAAAACTTAATTCCTGACCTTTCAACCAATTACCCGCGATATGAGATATCCAATAATTGTGTTCCTATATTAGATACATCTATCAACGATAATTCTAAATGTAAAGGATTATATTTGAATGATATAAGTATCAACACATTACTAACAAATATTGAAAAAAAAATTTACATTAATTATTATAAAGACTTAATTAAGGATAATAGTAATAATTATATCTTAAAATACGACATACCTAGTTCTACGTTAATTTTTGATACTGACGTAATTTTCCATACTCCAGTAACTATTTTTGGACCACAACAAAATAATAATTTAATATTTAAGAACTTTACTGGTGTTACTGATATAGATGGAACTTATAATGATGTTTCAAACTCTTACACTACGGTGATACATGCAAATTATCTAGATTCTAATAGTATAGAAACTGGAAATATTTATAATCTTTCCGATGACAGAGTAAAACACAACGAAACAGATTTAAGTAACTGCATTCAAACCATAAATAAAATTAAACCATACAAATACTATAAAACTATTAAACCTTATGATAAAAATTATATACTTAATGTTAACAATCTACCAAATGATGCGAAAATAGAAACCGGGTATATCGCACAAGATATATCCGCAATTCCGGAACTAACACACGTTGTAAATCGCGATAAAGTATTACTCAGTTTAAGTTATTATAGTATTCAACCTTATATTACAGGTGCAATAAAAGAATTAAATACAAAAATAATATACAATGGTTCTATAATTAATGATTTAAAAAATAGAATAAATATTCTTAAAAATAATATATAAGGTTATAATATATGTCATTTACATTTTCTTCATTAGGTCAAGGAAATAGAGGCTTATCTGCTGTTAAAACTTCTAATACAACCAACGAATTTAGCTTTTCTACGGAAAAAAAAATTGTAAGTAAATCATTCCCTACAACATATAAATATAATGGTAATTTTATAATGACTAATAAATTTGCTCAAACACCGTTCCGTCTTGCCATGAACGCCGGCGACCCCGACTTAAAAATAAGAGGCGGGCCAAAAAGTACACGCTCACCTTCTTCAGGAAGATCCGCAAATTTTGTATACGATTCATCTGATTACATACGTTTTAAAAAACTACAAGCAAGAAACAGAAATTACAACGATAGCGCGTTATAAATTTTATTATACTAATATATATGCCTGGAAACAATCTAACTTCAACTAACACCGCGTTGCATGGTAATATGTTTTCAATATATAAAACTTATAGTAATAATAACTCTGGTGGTGGTTCGTTTGGAAAATACCAGGATTCAAGCAGTTATACTAATTTAAAAAAAATTCATGCTATTAAAGAAAATGTTCAAAATAATACTAATTACAGTGGTGGAGGCAACGTTAATACGGTTAATTCGCATTTAAGAAGAACGCGGAGTTTAGGCACAATTACTCCAAAAAAATTTAACAAATAAAATATTTATATTTATTATATGATTGATACAAATATGAATAAATATTTAGTAGAATTTGTTGGTACTTTATTTTTCATTTACATTATATTGGCAGTTGGACAACCACTCGCCATTGGTGCTGCGCTCGTAATCGCTATATTAATTGGAGGAAAAATATCTGGTGGTAACTTTAACCCAGCAGTAACAATAGCAATGACCGTTGCCGGAAAATCTGAACAAAAAGACATGTTGCCTTACATACTCGCGCAAGTATCAGGCGGCCTTCTCGCGCTCGAATTGTATAAACACACGTTTTAATACGATAGTATATTTAATACGATATAAAATTTTTATTGTATTAAATATTTATAATGGATATTAACTGGAAAATTATTGAAACATATTTTAAAGATAATCCCGATCACCTAATTAATCATCACCTCACATCATATAACGACTTTTTTAATAAAGAAATCTTCAATATTTTTAAACAAAAAAATCCAATCAAAATTATGAAACAACCAATTACAACCAAAACAAAATCTAAACAGCATAAATATAAATGTAATCTTTATTTAGCAGGTAAAGAAGGCAACAAAATATATTATGGAAAACCAATAGTATATGACGAGAATAATTCACATTATATGTATCCTAATGAAGCACGATTAAGAAATATGTCATACGGATTCTCAATACACATTGATGTAGACGTGGAATTCGAAATCATGAATGACGACGAAACTTTTGAAACACAAACCATCCGTTTAGATAACATATTTCTCGGAAGATTCCCAATTATGTTAAATTCTGACCTTTGCGTCTTAAAAACCTTATCACGCGATGTTAAATTTAACATGGGTGAATGCAAAAACGACCACGGTGGATATTTTATTATCGATGGAAAAGAAAAATCCATAATATGTCAGGAAAAATTTGCCGATAATATGCTTTATATTAGGGATAAGTATAGCGATATATATAGTCATACCGCAGAAATTCGTTCTGTTTCAGAAGACTCGTCTAAACCTGTAAGAACCAGTGCCATAAGAATAGTTGCACCTTCAACCATACTCACAAACAATCAGTTTGTTGTCGTTATTCCAAACGTTAGAAAACCGATTCCATTATTCATATTAATGAGAGCGTTGGGTGTAATATCAGACAAAAAAATTATAGAATTTTGTTTACTTGATCTCAATGTCAACTCTGATTTAACAGAGTTGTTTGTACCTTCCATACATGATGCATCCAAGATCTTTTCAAGAGAATTAGCAATCAAATATATTGCCACCTTCACAAAAGGTAAAACTGTTCCTTATGTATTAGAAATATTATCTGATTATTTCTTACCACATATAGGAGTAGACAATTTTATAGATAAAGCTTACTTTGTTGGTTACATGACATATAAATTAATAAAAGTATTCACAGGAACAGAAAAACCCACCGATAGAGATAACTTTAAATATAAACGCGTTGAACTTACAGGCAAACTCATATCTGATCTATTTAAAGAATATTATACTTTACAGCAAAAACATATCTATTTAAAAATAGATAAGGAATACTATTATCATGAAGGCATTTATGAAAACAATTTTCAAAATCTTATATTAAATAATTATCAAGAGTATTTTAAAGAAAGAATACTTGAAAATGGATTTAAAAAAGCTTTTAAAGGAAATTGGGGTGCCACCGAACATACAAAAAAAATTGGTCTCGTACAAGATCTTAACCGTCTTTCATTTAATTCCTTCATATCTCAACTTAGAAAAGTTAGTTTACCATTAGATTCAAGTGCAAAGGTTATAGGACCTAGATTACTACATGGTTCTCAATGGGGGATTATAGATCCTGTTGATACACCAGACGGCGGTAATGTAGGGTTACATAAACATTTATCTATATCCACACTTATCACCGATGGATATTCAAAGTATAAACTCATACCAATATTAAGAAAATTAAAAATGTCCTTCCTACAGGAATGTGTACCTAATCAAATATATAATCTTACTAAAATTATGATTAATGGTGATTGGTGTGGACTAACTGATACTCCTTTTCAAATAGTTAGCATTTTAAGATTCTATAAAAAAATCGCTATAATTCCAATATACACCAGTATATCATGGGACATTAAAGAAAAAATTGTTTATATTTATACCGACTCGGGTAGACTAGCAAGACCTATTTTCTATATTGAGAATGACAAACCATCTTACGATAATCCTTATTTTATTGAAAAAATAAAAAATGAAACAATCACTTGGGAAAATATCGTTTCCGGATTAAATACAAAACACTTAGAATATTCTACACAAATTAATAATGTATACACTCTTCAAGAACTATATAAAACAAATTCAACCAATACCGAAGATGTAAGCATTCTTAATAAAAATAAAGCTATTGTTGAATATATAGATAGTGCAGAGTCTGAAACCGCATTTATAACTACGAACGCTTCAAAAATGGAAAAACGACATACTCACGTTGAAATACATCCATCGTTAATATTTGGAGTTATGGGAAATCAGGTTATATTTCCGGAAAATAACCAACTTCCGCGTGACCTTTTCTCTTGTGGTCAAAGCAAACAAGCTGTTTCTGTATACCATTCTAATTATCAAAACCGAATTGATAAAATGGGAGTTGTATTAAATTACGGACAAATTCCATTAGTTAAGAGCAAGTATCTTAAACACATTAATAACGAACAACATCCTAATGGTGTCAATGCTATTGTAGCTATTATGTGTTATACTGGATATAATACCGAAGATGCTGTCCTCTTTAATCAAGCATCAATACAAAGAGGGATTTTTAATACTACATATTTCAATTCTTATGAGGCGCGCGAGGAAAGCACCAAAGTAGCTGGTTCAAATATTGACGTTAAATTTGCTAATATTGAAAATAAATTAAACGTATTTAATCTTAAACCTGGTTACGATTATAGTCATCTGGATGACTATGGACTTATTAAAGAAAATACTAAACTTGACGACAAGATTGTTGTAATTGGAATGGCGTTGTCTGATATAACAGATCCAAATAAAGCAGTGGATTCTTCTATTTCACCTAAAAAAGGGCAACTTGGATATGTTGATAAAACATTCATGACCGAAGGTGAAGAAGGTTTCAGAATCGCAAAAGTAAGAATACGTGAAGAAAGAATACCAGCAATAGGTGATAAATTTTGCAGTCGTTGCGGTCAAAAAGGAACAATCGGATTAATTATACCAGAATCTGATATGCCTTTTACCGCAGACGGACTACGACCCGATATGATAATTAATCCGCACGCATTACCGTCTAGAATGACCATTGGACAACTTGTAGAAACTATCATGGGGAAAGCTCATCTAGAAATAGGAGGGTTTGGTTCATGTACGGCTTTCACTAATGAAGGTAATAAAAGCGAGATGTATGGAGATATATTATCTAATTATGGTTATCATTCTAGTGGAACTGAACTTTTATATAATGGTATGACCGGTGCACAAATAACAAGCGAAATATTTATGGGACCGACCTACTATATGCGACTAAAACATATGGTTAAAGATAAAATTAATTACAGAGCTAATGGTCCTCGTTCCAACCTTACAAGACAAACCGTAGGTGGGCGTGCCAACGATGGTGGATTAAGAATAGGAGAAATGGAACGCGACGGAGTTTTGGCACATGGAATGTCAAAATTTCTTAATGAATCTTTAATGGTTAGAGGTGACGAATATTACGTAACAATATGTAATAAATCCGGATTATTAGCAATTTATAATAAAGAACAAAATATATATTTAAGTCCAGCAGTAGATGGACCCATTAATTTTACACAAAATAAAGAAGGAAATTATAATGTTGATATGACTTCTAAAAATGGCAAGTCTTTTTCAATTGTAAGAGTACCGTATTCCTTCAAATTAATTATGCACGAATTGGCTACAATGAACATTCAAATAAGAATAATTACAGCTGATAATATTGAGCAAATAGCTCA